>LXOW01039654.1_pt1 | contig 16273 bp, 7 predicted proteins | sample 1368591 | NCBI WGS metagenome assembly LXOW01 (sample SAMN04884650, study PRJNA319009) | bovine gut metagenome | isolation source: Cow rumen | host: Bos taurus | place: Italy: Legnaro (PD) | collected 2014-07-09 | reverse complement strand
CCGTCGATCTCCGCCTGTTCGATATGCTGGGCGTGACGGTCGAGTACTACAACAAGCTCACCACCGACCTGTTGCTCGACGCCACCGTCCCCTCCACCACCGGTTTCTCCTCCACGCTGATGAACATCGGCTCGATGGTCAACCGCGGCTGGGAAATCGCCGTCAGCGCCGACATCCTCCGCAACCGTAACGGCTGGAACCTGTCGGTCGGCGCCAACTGGTCGCACGTCCACAACGAAGTACTCGCCCTTTCCGAGGAAGGCGAATCCATCGTCGACACGCCGTACGTCTGGCAGCAGGGTTACTCCTTCTACCAGTTCCGCACCCGCAATTACCTGGGAGTCTGCCCGGAAGACAACTACATGGGCAATACCCGGCTGAAAGCCGGCAACCCGATGTACGCCGAGGGTTCCTACTATGAGAAAGGCGAAATCGCCGACCAGGATGTCGTCCTCAAAAACGGCACCTTGATTCCGGAAGGCGGTACGGTTCCCGAGGATACCTGGAACTTCTATCCTACCAACCGCAACAACGCCAGCAACATGATCCTCGAGGGCAAGACCGCCATCCCGAAGGGCTTCGGCGGTTTCAATATGAATGTAAGCTGGAAGGGCCTTTCCCTCGATATGGCCTGGTCATACAAGTATGGCCACTATATCTGGGATGAAGGCGTGGAGCAGATGGAAAGCGACGGTTACTTCGACTTCCACCGCAACATCGCCAAGTCGCAGCTGAACGCCTGGACGCCGGAGAACACCAACACCGATGTCCCGCGCCGTATCCGCGACAACGGTCAGGGCGGCTACTATTATTCAAGCCGTTATCTCAAGAGAGGCGACTTCCTCCGCCTGAAGAACCTCACCCTCTCCTACAGCCTGCCCAAGAATTTCAGCAGCAAACTGAGTATGAGCAACGCCCGTATCTACGTGGCTGCCGCCAACCTGCTTACCTTCTCCGGCCTGAACATTGATCCCGAGATCAAGTCGAACGGTTACTACTACTACACGATGCCGGCTATGCGTACCGTAACCATCGGTCTCGACCTGACATTCTAAGACAACCCGCTAAACTTTGAACGATATGAAATATTATATCAGACACATTGCGACCATAGCGGTCCTGCTGATCGGCCTGACCGCTTGTGAAGGGTTCCTGGATACCGTGCCGACCAGCTCCGTGGTGGACAAGAACGCGATGGTAACGCTCGCCGACGCGGGCGTAGCCTGCAACGGTCTCTACACGCCGCTGAAATACTACACCCTCTACGGTACCTACATCCCGTATATGGGCGATCTGCGGGCCGACAACATCTACCCGCGTATGTCCGACGGAACCGGCGCCGTGATCTACACCTGGCAGTATGAATCCAGCCAGAATTCCTATTTCGGCACGTTCTGGGAGAATTACTACAACGTGATTATGCGCTGCAACACGTTCATCGAGAACATTGATGCGTGCGAAGCGACAAGCACGTCCGACATCGCCAAGAAGAACGACTACACCGGACAGGCCTACGCCGTGCGCGCCCTCTGCTACTTTGACCTGGCCCGCCTCTATGGCCAGACCTACACCTACGACAATGGCGCCTCGCTCGGAGCCGTGCTGATCACCGAGACCGTCGGTCCGAAGGAAGCCCGCCTGCCGCGCAGCACCGTCGCCGAGACCTATGATCTGGTCCTCTCCGACCTGGCAATCGCCAAGGAACGGCTTTCCAGGAACACGAATCTCGGCCACTTCAACTATTGGGCTGCGCGCCTGCTCGAAGCCCGCGTGTACCTGTATATGGGCAAATGGTCCGAAGCGTTGACGGCCGCCACCGAAGTAATCAACAATTCTCCTTACCGGATGGTCAGCGGTGACGGCTATGCCGATTACTGGGGCCGTGAAGGCGATCCGGAATCTGTCCTCGAACTGCTGGTTTCCGTTCTGGGCGACATCGACCCGGACGGCGGTTTCTACACCATCTACCACAATATGTGGTTTGACGACCCGAACAGCGGCGCGAGCCTGATTCCGACCCTGAAGTGGCGCAGGCTCTTCACGCTTACGCCCAACGACGTCCGTGGCCAGATGATCCAGTACGACGACCTTGAAACGGGTGCCAAGAAGTCCGGTGAATACTGGCTCCGCAAGTTCATCGGCAACAAGGACCAGGGTTACACCTTCCGCCGCAACAATCCGCGGGTGCTGCGTATCACCGAGGCCTACCTGATCGCCGCCGAGGCCGCCCTGGCAAGTGGCAACACGGCCGATGCCAGCCGCTACCTCAACGCCGTACGCAAACGCGCCGACGCAACGGCAGCCGACGTGACTGCGACGAAGGATCTCATCCAGATCGAGCGCCAGAAGGAATTCATCGGGGAAGGACACCGCTTCTTCGACGTAATGCGAACGGGCGGTCAGTTTGAAAGCGACCCCAACGACCCGCACGAGTTCCGTGCCGGTTCCGCGTACACCCACACCCTGAAGCCCGGTGACGTGAAAGCCGTGTTGCCGATCTCCAGCGACGAACGGGTCTCCTACCCCGAACTCCAACAGAATCCGGGTTACAAAGACTAAGGTTCCAGATTGATGATGGAATAGCCTGTCCGGCCGGACAGGCTATTTTTTTGCAGCTTCCCGCGCGGCACGGCGGGCTTCCCGGCGGGCCTCCCGTTCAGCCCGGCGGGCCTCCCGGCGGGCTTGCCGTTCGGCGCGGCGAAGGGCCCGTTTTTCAGCACGGGTAAGTTCTTTCGAAACGACGACCGTCTCGGGCGAAGCCGGCGTGACGGTCTCGGCAGCCTCCGGCTTCTCAATCGTGACGGGAACGGCGGGAACGACGGCGACGGCCGAATCGGGACGGTCAAGAATCTCGGCAGGAACGACGACCGGCACAATCGAATCGGTCGCGACGGCCTGGACACCACGTTCCAGGGCAGCGGATACCACCGTTCCGGTGCTGTCGGGCCTGTCGACGGGAACGACGGGAATCACCTCGGGAACGACGGCTACTGAATCGGAAACCACGGGTTCGTGGTCACGTAAGACAGAATCGAGCGGAGCCGGAACCGAAGCTGCGGCAATCGAATCCTGTTCGGCTTTCTTGCGTTCGGCAGCGGCGATCTTCTCTGCATCGAGCCGTTCGAACAAATCGATCATATAGTTGTCGAAATAACGGTTCGTCTCCCGATACAGCGGCTTCCTGACGTCTTTATACTGGGGACGCTCCGACGTCTTGATCGGTTGCGTTGTAATCTCTTCGGGCGAAACGGGACGTTCGTCGCCCCGCCAGGTGAAATCCTTGAGCCGCTGCTTCTCGGGAACCAGCTCGCCTACCGGATAGACATCGCTCTTGATGGATTCCACATAGAACAGCCGGGACGCCGTCCCATCCTTGATGGCCGCCGTCAGCGACTTGGATTCCTTGACATTGATGGTTGTAAGGACACCCTCGTCCGCCATATAGAAAATAGCCGAGACCCCTCCCAGCGCATCGAAACGGTATAGTTTGTTGTCGCGGAACCATCCCTGCATCTCCGTGCTCTTGATTTGGTCGTAGTGGACCGAATCCTGCTGGGAGATGAGCCAGGCGTTGGTGACCATCGCCCCCCGTTCGAAGGCGCCGTCCTTCATCAACAAACTCATCTCATCGGCAGAAAGCTGGTTGCGGACTTCGTTCCAAAGCACGGGGGATCCGAACAGCCGGACAATCGAATCGAGTTCGGTAAATACCAGTGAATCGCACGCGGCCTGCAAGTCGCTGCGATACAACTTGACGTTATTCCAGGCGTGGACGTACCGGATCGGTGTCGTATCGCGCGGTGCGACAGCCGCCAGCGAGTCAAGCGGCGCAGTTGCGATAGAATCGGTTTCTCCTGCTATGGCAGGAGGAAGTTTGGCGATGGAGTCGAGATACATCGCCTGCCGGATGAGCGAATCCACGACTTGTCGGGACATCCGGACGGAATCGGCCGATGCCATCACCGAATCGATGGCCCCGACCGCCACCAGCGAGTCGAGACGGCTGAGCGAGGCCAGGGAATCGGCCGTGGCCTGTTTTTGCTTCTCCACCCATTCCGGCGGAAGTTTCCCCACCTCGCGCATTTTCTTGATCCGCTCCTCTTCGCGTGTGGCAGCCTCTTCCGCCCGCTTCTTTCCCAAAGCGTCGTATTCGATGTCTTCCCGCCGTTTCCCCGCTTCAGTCACTTCTTTTTCGGGAATGTCGCAGCGCGGCACGGCATACACGAAGAACGTGTCAGCCCGCGCGTAGAGCGTATCGACCACGTGATTTTCATTCTCCCCGTAGTACACGATCGCCGGATTGTCGGTCATCGTTCCCCGTTCGGAAACCGAGTCACGGGCGGGTGTGTACTGGATATGGCCGCCCATATAGATGCACTGGTTGACCGTATCGAGAACCTGTGCGTTGCGGTACATATCCACCGATCCGTCGGTCTGCCGGTAATAGAGCTCGTCGGCCCAGGCATCGTACGAAGGGTTGAACATATAGACGTGGTCGGAGAAGAACACGGTCTGCGTGCCGCGGTCATACCACCCGGCATCCGCCCGCAGGAATCCGTTGCCGCGCCACATATAGGTGTTCCTGCCGAAATACGCCCGGTCCTCTTCGGAGAGATAGCGCAGGGTCTGCGACTTGACCTCGATCGAGTCCATATAGACTTCCACCCGTTCCTCGAACGTAAACAGGCCTTCTTTGGCGTCATAGGTGCCCCTGCGGCCCTCGATCACGCCGCCGTCCTTATCCTTGAGGGAACCGCCCGAGTCGAAAACGGCGACGCTGTCCTTGGTATTGTAATTGAGCTGCGTCGTCCGGAGCGTGTTGCCGTCTTTGTCGAACAATTCCACGAGGGAACCGCGGAACGACGCACGGTTCTCGTCGATCCAATAGTGCATCTGCTCACTTTTGAGCATTGTATTGTTCTGGATCACCTGCACGTTACCGTACGCTTCGATGAAGCGGGAATCCACGTTCCACGACGCGGAATCGCAAAGCAGATAGGTGTCGTTATGAAGGAAGCGGGCGTGCCCCTTCACCAGGCGGTAGTGCAGTCCGAATCGCTCAAATTGCTCAGCACGCTCGGCCTGTACCAGACGGAATACATTGTCCTCGTCGGCCTTTTTCTGGGCCGAAAGGCACTGACTGCCTGCCAGAAGCAGCAGCAAAGCCAGCAGAAGCCGTCGGCAGGGGCCCGTCGTCATTTGATCCACCCGGAACGCTGGAAATCACACCCCCGGAACATCGGATCGATCACGATGTAGGTGGTCTTCTGTTTCTCTTCGATAAACTTGTCGATGGCCGCCATCGCGTTTTTGTTGTTGACCTCGTCGAGCAACGTGTTGTAGTCTTCCTGGTAGTTGGCGGTATGCGCGGGAATCACTTTCTCCAGATAGAGGATCTTGTAGATGGTGTTGCCGTTGCGGCCTTCGTTGTCGAGCGATTCGAAAGGCATCGACACATCGCCTTCCTGCATATTGCGGAGCACTTGGAAGTCGGCCGGCTTGAGCTGGTCTTTGTCGAAATACGACGATCCCGTGTACTCGTCGGCCATCAGGCCGCCGCTGGTCGCGCTATGCCGCTCTTCAGAAAACGAACGGGCGGCGTCGGCAAAGGTCATGCTGCTGTCGACGATCAGATTGCGGATGCTGTCGAGCCGGGCGAACGCCTTGTCGCGGTCTTCCGAAGTAAACTGCGGCTTGATGAGGATGTGCCGTGCGTTGAACATATCGCCTTCCCGTTCGATGAGCTGGATGATGTGGAAACCGTCGGGCGTCTCCACGACCTGCGACACCTGCCCCACCTTGAGCGACATCGCCGCGTCGGAGAAAGCGGGCCAGAAAATGGTCTTCGAGGCCATTCCCAATTCGCCGCCCTTGCTCATACTTCCCGGGTCCTGCGAATACAGGCGCGCCAGCGTGGAAAACTTCTCGCCGTTCACGATGCGCTCACGCAAGCCGACCAGCTGTTCCTTGACGGCCAGTTCGGCCGCCTCACGGTCGGGATAAAGGCCGATCTGCCGGATCCGGTACTTGGTGCTGACCATCGGAAGGTCTTCCGCCGGCGTCTCTTCGCAAAACATCTTGACATCGCGCGGCGTGACTTTCGGAATCTCGCTCATCACGTTACGTTGCATTTCCTGGATCAGGGACTGGTCGCTCAGGGCGCTGCTCCACTCCTGGCGCAACTTGTAAATCGGCTTGCCGAAATATTCCTCCGTCTGCTGCTCGCCGCCCAGACGCGTCATCACCTCGTCGATGCGCTGGTCGAGCATCGCAGCCACCTGTGCATCGTTCACCGACAACGAGTCGAGTTTGGCCTGTGTCAGGAACAGTTTCGAGGCGAGCATATTTTCGAGAATCTCGCAGCGGGCGCTATGGTCGACGGTCAAACCCCGTGCACGCATCATCTGCGCTTCCGCCTCGACCTCCGACAGCATAATGATGTCGTTGCCCACCAAGGCCACTGATTTTTCCACCACCCCTTCATAGGTCTGGGCGCGGGAAGGAACCAGTATCAGGGCAAGCAGGGTTATCGCAACAACGAACTTTTTCATTTTCATTCAATTTTCACGGAACGTATCTTTCAGCAAGTCTTGCGCCAAACTCTAGCGCGTTGAGTAGTTAGGCGCCTCGCGGGTGATGGTCACGTCGTGGGGATGGCTCTCCACCATACCGGCCGACGTAATCTTCACGAACTTCGCCTCGCGCAGTGCCGCCAGGTCTTTCGCGCCGCAATAGCCCATACCGGCCCGCAGGCCACCCACCAGCTGGTAGATCACTTCGGCCAGCGTTCCTTTGTAAGGCACCTGCGCCACGATGCCCTCGGGCACCAGTTTCTTGATATCCTCTTCCATATCCTGGAAGTAGCGGTCCTTGGAACCTTTCTGCATCGCTTCCAGGGAACCCATACCGCGGTATGACTTGAACTTGCGGCCGTTCAGGATGATGGCCTCGCCCGGAGCCTCCTCCACGCCGGCAAAGAGAGAACCGGCCATAATGGTGCTGGCACCGGCGGCCAGGGCCTTGACGATGTCGCCCGAGTAGCGGATGCCGCCGTCGGCGATGATCGGGATGCCGGAGCCCTTGAGGGCCGCGGCCGTGTTCATCACGGCGGTCAGCTGGGGCACGCCGATACCGGCGATGATGCGGGTGGTGCAGATGGAACCGGGGCCGATGCCCACCTTGACGGCATCGACGCCGCATTCCTTCAGCGCGAGCGCCGCTTCACCGGTGGCGATATTGCCGGCCACGATCTGCAGGTCGGGGAAGGCCGCACGGACCTTCTTGATGGTATTGAGAACGCCGACGGAATGTCCGTGGGCCGTATCGAGCACGATGGCGTCGGTGTGGACGCTGACCAGCCGCTCCACGTCTTCGAGGCTGTGGGAGTTCACGCCCACGGCCGCCGCAACGCGGAGCCGGCCGAGGCTGTCCTTGCTGGCCTTCGGATTATCTTTGATCTTGGTGATGTCGCGGTAGGTGATCAGTCCGGCGAGACGGCCGTCGGCATCTACCACGGGAAGTTTCTCGATGCGGTTCTTGCGCAGGACCTCCGTCGCTTCGACAATCGTGGTCGCGGGACCGACGGTAATGAGGTTCTCGCTGGTCATCACCTCCTTGATGGGCGTTTTCGGATTGTCCTGGAAACGGAGGTCGCGGTTGGTCACGATACCGATGAGGTGCCGCTGGGGATCGACGACGGGAATGCCACCGATGTGGTATTGGGACATCAGCTGAAGGGCGTCGCCCACGCAGGCCTCCACGTCGATGGTGATAGGATCGTAAATCATACCGTTCTCGGCGCGCTTCACCTTGCGGACGTGCTCCATCTGGACCTCGATCGGCATATTCTTATGGATGACGCCGATGCCGCCCTCGCGTGCGATGGCGATGGCCAGGTTCGCGTCGGTCACCGTATCCATAGCGGCCGACACGATCGGCACCTGGATCGATATCTCGCGGGAAAAGCGGGTTTGGATGTTTACTTCACGGGGAAGGACTTCGGAGCGGGCAGGAATGAGCAGTACGTCGTCGTACGTCAGTCCCTCCATGGCAATCTTGTCGGAATTCATAGCGCGCTGAACAGTATATTTTGGCAAATATACGAAATCCGGCGTTAATTCCGCAGAAAAATGCGCGATGGCCTTCCTATTTCCCGACCGTGGCGAGCATCTCGCGGACGGCTGCCGCAAGTTGCCTGTCTTCGCCCTTCAGGCGGCTGGCAGGATCGTTGTCAACCCGAATGTCAGGTTCGATCTGGTGGTTCTCCAGATAGTGATTGTCGGGCGTCCAGCCACCCACCTGCGGTATGCCGAACACGATCTGCGGATGGATCTGCGTCTCCCACCAAACCGCCGTCATCGTACCGGGAACCGGCATTCCGATCAACTTGCCCAAGCCCAGGGCACGGTAGGCATACGGGAAACCGCAGGCATCGGAGTAGCAGTCCTCGTCGACCAGCACGCAGGAAGGCTTCGTCCACTTGCTGTAGGGCTCGGTACCGATGTACTGTCCCCGCGGACGCCATTCCACGTAAGCCTTTCCGCCCAGCAGCGTGACCAGGTCGTCGTGGAGCCAGCCGCCGCCGTTGTGGCGGATGTCCACGATCAAGGCGTCACAATTGCGGTACTTGCCCAAGGCCTTGGAATAGACCTCGCGGAAAGACGGCGAATCCATCCCTTCCACGTGGACATAGCCGATTCGGCCGCCCGAAAGCCGCTCCACCATCTCTTCGCGCTGGCGCACCCAGCGGCGGTACAGCAGGGATGATTCATTGGCAACGGGCTTGACGATCAGGTCTTCCTCCTTGCCGTCGACACGCACCGTCACCCGGATCTTCTTGCCGGCCTTTCCGGCGAGCAGCGGGAACCAGTTCTCGCCGGCCTTCACGGCTTTGCCGTCGATGGCCGTAATCACGTCACCCGCCTTGATCCGGCTGTCGGCCAGGTTCAGGACACCGCCCGGCAGCACTTCACCGATCCGCAGGCCGTCGCCTGCATAGCCCAGATCGTACAGCACACCCAGCCGACCCAGCGTTTCACCGCCCGACGGGCGGTAGCGGGCGCCGGTATGCGAGCCGTTGAGTTCACCCAGCAACTCGGAAAGCATCTCCTGGAAATCGAAATAGTTGTCGATGTAGGGCAGGAACTGTGCATAATTCTCCCGATAGTAATCCCAGTCCGCACCGTGCAGCGCCGGATCATAGAACTTCTCTTTCACCTGTTTCCAGATGTGCGAGAACATATAGTCCCTTTCGGCCTTGGGCTTGAACTCGAATTCGCCCGTGAAGCCGATCTGCTTGGTCTTTCCGCCTGCGAGCGTCACCTTCGTGATGCCGCGGCCCGAGAAAACGAAGATCTCACCGCCATCCGGCGACGGGGTGATGTGGCCCGTTACACCGCGTGCGAGCACTTTCACGCTGCCTTCGCGGAGATCCTTTTCGCAGAGGCCCTGACCGCTTTCGAGCGGCGTGATGTAATAGAGTTTGCGGCCGTCTTTCGACAGATAGTGGTCACCATAGGCGGCGGAGGCATTCGTGAGCCGGCGGATACGGTTCTCGCGGCCTTCCAGCAGGAGTTCCAGCTTCTTGGGTTTCTCCTGGGCGAGGCTGTCTTTCTTCTCCTCCTTGGCCAGTTGCTTCTCGCTCTTTCCGCTGAGCAGTTTTTCGATCTCCTCATCCTCCTTGTCCTGCAGGAAACGGGTCATTTCCTTGCCGTCGAAAAACATAATGTAGATATCGTCGTGCGCACCCCAACTGCCGTGGCTGCGGTAGCCGTTCTTGTCGGATTCCCACGTCATCGCCTTGCCGCCGAGCGCCCAGCGGAAACTGCCGTCGGAGTAACCGCTCTGCGTCAGGTCGGTCACCTTGCCGGTGCTGACCTCGATCAGGGCGATGTCGGCATTGTTCCAGCCACCGTCGGCCTGGTAGGTGGAGAGCAGGTATTCGCTGTCGGGACTCCAGGCAAAACGCTGGTCGCCGTCCTGATACGAATAGTTGGCGCCCTTGAGCAGCGACTTGACTTTGCCGCCCTTGGCGGGCTTGACCACGAGTTCCGTGCGGTCGCGCAGGTAAGCCACCCATTTGCCGTCGGGCGAAACGACCGGCTGGAAACTCGTCTCGCCGGGCTCGGAGAAGAGTTCCTCTTTCATCTTGACGGCATACGTGAAGAGTTTGTCGTCTTTTTCGGTCAGGACAGTGCGCCAGACGCCCCAGCAACCGTCGCGTTCAGCCGCATAATAGAGTTCGCGGCCGTCTTTCGAGAAGCTTACGCCGCGCTCCTGTTCCGGGGTGTTGGTGATGCGGCGGGTCGTATTGTATTCGGTCGAGGTCACGAAGACGTCGCCGCGGATGACGACGGCGACTTCTTTCCCGTCGGGAGAAACGGCCATCGCCGTGGCGCCGCCGGTATAGTTCATCTTCACGAGGTCGCGTTCATTCTCGTCCCGCAACACCGTGATGTCGAGTTTGCGCGGCTCTCCCCCCGCTTTCAGGATATACAGGTCTCCGTTCTGCGAATAGGCCAGCGTGCCGTCAGACGCCACGGAAACGTAACGCACCGGATCTTTCTCATAGCGCGTGAGCTGCGTCGACTGTCCGGGCCTGGAAAGGCTGCCGCGGCGAAGGTTGATGGTCTTTCCACCCTCTTCGCTCAAATAATAGAACGTATCTCCGTCGGCGGCCCAGACGGGCTGGCGGTCTTCACCGTTGTACGAAGTCAATTTCGTATAAACACCGTCCTTGCAGAGCCAGATGTCCCGGGTCACGGAAGAAGTGTGGTGCTTGCGAAGCGCGTCTTCGTAGCCCTTGTAATCCTCATACAGGATAGCGCCGTCGGGGCGGACGCTCATTTCCGACATCGTGACGGAAGTCAGCAGCACCGGACGGTTCTCTTCCGGACGGTTGCCTTCGGGCGAGACGGCCCAGACCTGCAGGTTGCCGGGAAAACCGTCGAATGTGATGTCGGGCTGCAGATTGGCCGTAAAGGCGATACGCCCGTCGGGCAGCACGGCTTTCGGGGTTTCATTACCAGGATAATTGGTGATGCGTTTCGGCGTTCCGCCTTCCGCCGCGATGCGGAAAATGTCTTTGCTTCCTTCGCGGTATGAGCTGAAGAAGATCTGCTTGCCGTCGGGCGTCCACACCGGGTCGGAATCGTAGGCCGGATTACTGGTCAGCTGTGCGGCACGGCCACCGGCCGCCGGCACGACATAGATGTCGCCTTTATAAGAAAAAGCGACGCGGGTTCCGTCGGGGGAGATGGCGTTCTTGCGCAGCCACCTCGGGCTCTCCTGCGCCACCGCCGTCAGGGAAGCGAACGCAACGAGAAGCATCAGGGTAATGTATCGTTTCATAAGAATGATGGTTTTGTTTCTGCTTTACGGAGGTAAAGGTACGAATAATTGCCCGATTTTTTGCGCTGCAACGGACACAATTGATTATCAACAATTTGCGCAAAGTCCCTCTCTCGTTTTCTATGGGGAGTTATTTTCGCAAGCAACTGACCGTCAGTTGCGTCCGTTGCAGCGCAAAATGGTGGGGCGACGGTGGGAGTTGTGGTTTTTTTGTATTTTTGCAAGAAATACCGTCGTTATGATTTCCTTTACCTGTGACTATTCCGAAGGGGCGCATCCGAAAATTCTGGAGCAGCTCGTCAAGACCAATTTCGAACAATTGCCGGGCTACGGCGTGGATCGCTATTGTGAAAGTGCGAAAGCGAAGATCCGTGCGGCCTGCGGCACGCCCGACGCGGAAATCTTTTTCCTGGTGGGCGGCACGCAGACCAACTCGACCGTCATCGCGGCGATGCTGCGCGACTATGAGGGCGTGGTGTCGGCCGAGACCGGCCACATCGGTGTTCACGAGGCGGGAGCCGTGGAGTACACGGGACACAAGGTGCTGACCCTTCCCGGTCACGAGGGAAAGATCCGGCCAGCGGAATTGTGCGCGTATCTGGAGGCAGCCACCACCGACCCGAACTATGAGCATATGGTCTTCCCCGGGATGGTATATATCTCTTTCCCTTCGGAATACGGCACGCTTTACACGAAAGCCGAACTGCAGGAAATCCATAGCATCGCCGGACATTTCGGCCTGCCCCTCTTCATCGACGGAGCCCGGCTGGGATACGGCCTGGCAAGTCCGGCGTGCGAGGTTTCACTGCCGGAACTGGCAAATCTCTGCGACGTGTTCTACATCGGCGGCACGAAGGTGGGATGCTTCTGCGGTGAGGCCGTGGTATTCCCGCGGGGGAATGCGCCGGCGCATTTTTATACGATTACCAAGCAGCACGGGGCGATGATGGCCAAGGGCCGCCTGCTGGGCATCCAGTTCGACACGCTTTTTACTGACAACCTGTATTTCGACATCAGCCGCCACGCCATAGAGATGGCTTTGCGGCTCAAGGAGATGCTGCGTGAGAAGGGATGCCGGTTCTTCCTCGACTCACCGACCAACCAGCAGTTCGTGGTACTGGAGAACAAACAACTGGAAGCCTTGTCAAAGCACGTGGCCTTCGACCTGTGGGACCGCGTCGATGCCGACCATACGGCCGTCCGCTTCGCCACCAGCTGGGCCACCACCCCCGACCAGATCGAAGAACTCCGCCGCTGGCTTTAAAAAAGGCCGTCCGTTTCCAGACGGCCCCAGCCGGACATCGGTCAGTGCTTCTCCTTCGTTCAGATACTAGCGGTTACGCCAGTAACCATGAACAAACTCCTTACGGCCGTTTCGCTTTCGCCAATACGGCTTGACGAACACGGGAGACTTACACGTACATTGTACGCAGATGATAATCGTTATCTGTTTCATTTGTGATTAAGGATAGTGCGTGAAATGAAAGAAAGGATTCCCCATCAAGTACTTGCCCGGCTAATCAATAAGGGGGCATCGCCTGTCAATGACTACGATGCTCCCCTTCTCACTATCCTCGGTCATGTGATGACCGTATTTAATCACAAAACAAAGATAAGCACAAATTGTCGAAACCAACCGACAAAAAAGCAATTTTTACTATTTATAAGTAATATTTCAGGCCGACAAGAAATTGCGTGCCGATTGATGCGTGACGAACATAGCCCGTGAGCTGGAGCGTGTGGTCACGGCCTGCGGCCTGGAAGGAGAAGTCCTGGCTTAGACGGGCCTCAAAGCCGTGGGCCCAGGAGAGCGAGGCGGGAGAAAGGTTGTTGATAAAACGCCCGCCGTCATAGAGCACCGAAAATTGTGTGCCAAGATGCTGCAAGTATTCCGCCTTGTAGGAAAAACCGCCCATCACCCGGTCCTGACAGCCTTCTCCGTCGCTTCTCGTGTAAGAGGCCAACGCCCAGAAACGGTCGGAAAGCGGCCGTTCCACACGCGCCGTCAGCGCATAGTGGCTGTCCAGGATATTGCGCGAAGAGATGTAGAAAGCCCGGCGCCAGGACTGCCCGTAGATACCTTCCAGCGTCAAGTAGAACTTGGCGGGCAGCCTTATGTCAACTGCGGCCAGATTTTTCCAGAACGTCCCTTCGCCGTGGCGTCCATAGACCGCCGTACCGGCGCGAACGATGAAGGAACCCGTCCCCGTCACGTCGTAATACAGACTCAGTCGGGGCGAGAAAGTAAACGGAAAGGCAAACCGGACACCCGCTACCAGCGTCATCCGCTGACCAAGCCGCAGGGCATCCTGTACATAAAAATCTCCCTGTGAAGCCGTCGAATCGACCGGCAGGAAATCGCGGTACGCAAACTGGACGCCGGCAAGCAGCCGGTGCCTGCCCGCCGCCAGGGTAAAGTCGTCGGCCGCCAGCATTTGACGAACGGACGCGTCGCCCGACCACCGCACCTGCGCACGGTTGGATGCGATGCCGTCGCCCAGCGTCGTGAACCAGTCACCCCCGGCCCACGACAAGCCGCCGGCCGCATCCGCCAGGTGGCCGCCCGTCACGCCAAAACGGTTCGTAGCATTGAGCCGGCCGTCGAAGCGCCCCACGGCACTCAAACCGCAGGCATCGTACTGAGCCCCGCCGAAAAACTCAAAATCCTGACTCCAGAGAGGCGTGGCGATATTCAAGCCCCCGGTCAATCCGGAAGAGCCATAATAACCATAGGCGGAACCGTGAAAGCGGTTGCTCCCTGTCGGCAGTATCCATTGCTCCGATTCGCCGGCAAGCGGAGCCTCCTGCCGCACGTCGAAGACCACCGGCGTCAAGATACGCTGGCTTACCAGATCGTAGCCCAACGGAGAAACCGGCACCGTGCCGCCGCCCAGATCCGGACCCAGACGCAAGGACGTAGCGGCTTCATCGACGTGGACCCGGGTCGTTTTCGCTTCCAGGTCGGCATCAACCACGGTATTCTGCCCGGCATAGGCATACACGCCGCGGACCGTCAATGGATCATAGCCGAAATAATGGATTCGGACGGTATAAGGGCCACCGGGAAGGACATCGAGCAGTTGATACCATCCGCCCCGATTGGTCGTGGCATAGTACTGGGCGTTGGTCTGCTGGTGGATAGCCACTACCGTCACGCCCTCAACGGGTCCGTTCTCGCCGTTGATACGGCCGCCAAGGGTCGCCGTACCCGTCTGCGCGAGTACCGGCAGTGCCAGCAGTGTAAAGATAAGAATTAGGAAGAATCGCTTCATATATGCAAAGATATTGCTTTTTTGACGCTCATCTTTTGAAAAAGCAGATTATCTTTAAGCAATCTGCGACGACCCCCGTTGCCGCGCGGACGGGCGGGGACAAAAAAAGGCGGCCCGAAGGCCGCCCTTACTGAAAAACAGTCGGTCTAGTCTGCCGGCTGGTGGCTGAAGTAGATACCGCCGTTGATCTGCGGAGTACCCTTATAGGTGCTCTTCGGGCCGATGATGGTAATCAGGTCGCCGACCTTGATGCCCTTCGCGTCGATCAGACCCTTGCGGGCGTCGCCGGTAGCACCCCAACCCGGATAGCAGCCGTACGAATACAGGCGGTTGCCGCTGCCGTCGTTGATGTAGATGTTGCCGTACGTAGTGTTAGCAATCTCATCGATGGCGCCGGTCACCATATAATAGACGTTCGGGTTGTCTTCCTGGGCCAGGAACTCGGTGATGCTGACCTCGGTAACGGCGATGTGGCTTTCATACTGGCCGCCGGTCATCTGAGGCGTACCCTTGTAGTCACCGCGCTTGCCGACGAGCGTGACCACGTCACCGGCCTTGAGGCCGAGTTTCTGGAAGTCACCCTTGGCACCGATACCGTACACATACGTCTCACCCGACCAGTCGCGGATATAGACATTGCCATAGCTTGCATTGGCAACGCTGGTGATCACACCCGTGAGGCGATACTGCGTATTGCCGACCGGAGCGGCCAGGAAGTCCGCGATGGTGCACTGGATGATGGCACCCTTCTGGGTCAGCGCCTGCTCGGTGGAATACTCTTTGCCGCTGCTCTTGGTCTTGAACACCAGTTTGGTATCGCGGTCACCACCTTCGTTGGCGGCAGCGCGGAATTTGACGACATTGCCGGAAATCGAGACGATGGAGAGCCAGGACTGGGCATCAGCCGGGACATCGACATAGACACCCGTGCCCTTGTTGTCGAGCGTCACGGTGAAGTCACCGCCTTCGACGGGGAGAACGGCATCTTCCGGATCGATTTCCTTGACTTTGATGAGCGACTTGTTGAGTTTGATGACCGTCACGTCGACCAATTCGACCGTACCGTTGTAGGTGGTCTTCGGGCCCTGGACCGTGATCTCGTCACCCACGGAGAAGTCGAACGGAGACTTGCCCCATCCGCCGGAATCCTTGGGATAAGCGCCGGAGGCATTCACGGTGCCATAGATATAGATGGAGCCCGTGGCATCGGCCAGATACCAGTTACCATACTGATCGTTGGCAATGGACGTCACGATACCGGTAACCATATAGGTCTTGCTGTCCGGACCGGCGATTACCTCGGCACAAGTAGCCGGGGAGACAACGGCGAGACCCTGGATAATATTGATGTTCTGGGTCTTACCGGCGCAGTTGATGACGATTTCCGCCGTACGGCCGTCGAGGGTCGTGGGTGCGGAGAAAGTGACCGTCGTGGAACCGGCACCGCCGGAGGCCGGCGAAATGCTAAGCCACTCGGGCGTGGTCGGAATGCTCCAGCTGTCCGTCGCATCGACGGTGATGGTCTGGGAGCCACCGCTCATAGGAAGGGCCACGTAGGAGGAAGAAACCTTCACTTCGCTCAGGAAGTGATCGGGCTCAACTTGGTTGCAACCGGCTGCAAGGGCCAGGATGGCGACCAGGGAAACAAGGAT
>LXOW01053254.1_pt1 | contig 16274 bp, 12 predicted proteins | sample 1368591 | NCBI WGS metagenome assembly LXOW01 (sample SAMN04884650, study PRJNA319009) | bovine gut metagenome | isolation source: Cow rumen | host: Bos taurus | place: Italy: Legnaro (PD) | collected 2014-07-09 | reverse complement strand
AACATCAAGACCAGTATCAAAAAATGATTTTGCCAAAAGCAGAAAACGATTCGACAATAAACAAAACACTTTTATATCATTATGACTTTCAAAAGGTTAAACAACATTACAGGATGGCTGGCAGGCATTATAGCCACCGTCGTGTATTTTCTCACGCTTGAGCCTACTGTCAGCTGGTGGGACTGCGGTGAGTACATTTCAACGGCTTACAAACTTCAAGTGGGTCACCCGCCCGGGGCACCTTTGTTCCAGATGATTGGACGTTTCTTCACCCTCTTTGCGGGCGGCGACGTCACCAAGGTGGCCATGATGGTCAACGTGATGTCGGCCATCTGTAGCGGTCTCACCATCGTCTTCCTTTTCTGGACCATTACCATGATGGCCAAAAAGGTTTGGATGAAGGAAGGGGAGGAGTCGCCATGGGCCAACAAGATTGGCGTGCTGCTGGCTGGCTTCGTTGGCGCAGTGGCTTACACCTTCACTGAGTCGTTCTGGTTCAACGCCGTCGAAGGAGAGGTCTACGCCATGTCATCATTCTTTACTGCCGTCACCTTCTGGGCTATTTTGAAGTGGGAAGAGGTGGCCGACGACCCGAAGAGTAACCGCTGGTTTGTCTTCATCGCCTTCCTTGTGGGTCTGTCCATTGGTGTCCACTTGCTCAATTTGCTGTGTGTCCCTGCCATCGTGTATGTGGTTTACTTCAAGAAATGGAAGAAGACTTCGTTTAAGGGCTTCTTGTTGGCAGGTGTGGTCTCGCTGGTGCTGCTGTGGTTCCTCAACATGTTCCTCGTGCCTCAGGTCATCAACCTGGCAGGCAAGACAGAGCTGTTCTTCGTGAATTCGCTCGGAGCACCGTTCAACCTCGGCTCCATCGTGTTCTTTGCCATTGTCATCGGTCTCATCATCTGGGGTTTGTGGTACACCAACAAGCGCGGCAAGGTGATTTGGAACACCGCCATTCTCTCCTTCATGTTCATCCTCATAGGCTATTCCTCGTTCTTCATGCTGATTATCCGTGCCAACACCAACACGCCCATCAACGAGAACGAGCCCAAGGAAGCCCTGTCGATGCTGTCGTATGTCAACCGTGACCAGTATGGTAGCTGGCCGCTGCTGTATGGTCCTTACTACAATGCACCGCTCTCCGATTTCGTTGACGGCACGCCTATCTATGTGAAGGATAAGGAGAAAGGTCGCTATGTGATGACCGACGACAGCAAGCGCAGCCTGCCTGGCTATCCCGACGAAATGAAGACCATCTTCCCCCGAATGTGGAGTACGCAGAGAGGCGTCCATACGGATACGTATGACAATTATCGCAAGAACGAGAACGGTGCCATCACAGGCACGCCCGTGCGCGTGAGGAACTATAAAGGTGAGTTGTTGACCATCAACAAGCCCACCTTCGCGCAAAACATGAAGTTTTTCATCAAATACCAGTGCAACTGGATGTATTGGCGTTATTTCATGTGGAACTTCGTGGGCCGTCAGAACGACATCGAGAGCCAAGGCGAGCTGGACCACGGCAACTGGCTCAGCGGCATCAGCTTCATCGACAATGCCCGCCTCGGCGACCAGGACAATATCCCTGCTTGCATGAAGAATCCAGGTCGTACGACCTATTATTTCTTGCCCCTCATTCTGGGCTTGATAGGCCTGTTCTGGCTGCTGAAGAACGACCTGAAGCAGAGTTGGATTATCTTCCTGCTCTTCTTCCTGACGGGTCTGGCCATTGTTATCTATCTGAACCAAACGCCTAACCAGCCCCGTGAGCGTGACTACAGTTATGCAGGCTCATTCTATGCCTTTGCCATTTGGATTGGCTTTGGTGTCATCGGTCTCATTGATTGTGTCAACAAGCTGGTCAAGAAACAGAGCGTTGTCACCGCTGTGGCCATCGGCCTGATTTGCTTCATGGCTGTGCCTTGCGTGCTGGCCTCCAATGGTTGGGAAGAGCATAACCGCTCAGGTAAGACTTCGGCTCGTGATTGGGCGAGGAACTACCTTGCGCAATTGCCGCCTAATGCCGTCATCTTCACCCGTGGCGATAACGACACCTTCCCCTTGTGGTACGTACAAGAGGTTGAGGGCTTCCGTACGGACGTGCGCGTGTGTAACTACATGCTGTCGAGCGGTTATTGGTATGTCCACCAGATGGGCCGTAAGGTGTACGAATCCGAGAAGCTTCCCCTCACGCTGACGCAGAAGGAATACGACCATGGTATCAACGAGAATGTGCCTGTTGAAGAGGAAGAGTACTTCAAGGGCAAACAAGTCGAGCTGAAGCAGGTCATCGACTTCCTCCACAACCCCAAGGCGGTGAAACGTTATGGGAACAACACCTATAACTATGTTCCGTGCCGCAGCGTAAAACTCACTGTCGACAAGGAAGCCTGCATCCGCAACGGTATCGTGCCCGAGAGCATGCAAGACCGCATTGTCGACGAAATCACATGGGAAATCACCGACAATTATCTCTACAAGAGCGCCGTCATGCTGCTTGACTTCATGGCCACTAACAATTGGGAGCGTCCGGTGTACTTCACCTCGTTCAGCGACATGTCGAAGGTGCTTGGCATCTCCAAGTATCTGCACATGGAGGGTCTGGCCTACCGTTTCATCCCTGTTGAAGCCGAAGACTACTATAAGGGCTACGGTGGTGTGTATCGTGACGGTGCTTACGATGTTTTGGTCAACAAAGCCAATGAAGGTCTCGTCAATTGGGGAAGTTTGAACCAGGACGACGTGGTGCCCGACCGCGAAAGTGTGCGTGAGATGCAGTATGCCCAGCTGGCCTACTCGCGTTTGGCACAGGCTTTGGTTAACCATGGGCAGTACGACTCCGCCGTCATTGTATTGGACAAGTTCCAAGAGTTCTTCCCCAACGAGAAGTTCCCTGCTGAAATCCGCACGCATCAGTTCCCCGAGCTGTATTATTTCTGTGGCGACACCGTGAAGGGCGACGACTACATGATGAAGTTGGTCGACAACTATTGCGCTAAAGTGGAATACTACGGCAACATGAAGCCACGCTTTAGGGACTACTTTGAAGAGGAAATGGAGGAAGGCATCAGCCTGCTCCATCATTTCCAAAAGGTAGCCTCAAAGCACAATCGTGTCGAGATGGAAGCCTTGGTCAACGACAAGCTGACTGACTTGCTGGCCCGGTATTACATGGATTGATACCGCGCCTTGAAACGAAAAACCAGCGTCCGGGATTCCGGACGCTGGTTTTTTATGTAAGCAGACAGAGCCTTATTCCTTCACCACCTTCTTCACGCACTTGCGCCCTTCTGCATCGGTGAGGTTGACGAAATAGACGCCTGCGGGCAGAGCACTGATGTCCACCGTAATCCGTTCGTCTCCGCCTTGTGCTGTTGCCACGCGCTGCCCGAAGGTATTGAACACTTCAGCTTGCTTGATGTCTTTGCCCGTGATGGTGACGAGGCCGGTGGTGGGGTTGGGATGGAGGGTGCAAAAATCTTGGGTTGCACTTTGTTCTCCCACAGTAAAGTTTGGCATAGGAGTATTTGTGTAATGGATTTCTATCCGCCTGACATCCATTTCACCACATAATTCAATATTCTGCCTGTTTAGATAGTCTTCATCAAAAACAAACAAATCATCCGATTTCAAGGTGCCACTTTCCCATTCTTCTCCATTCCATGTTTCAAAAGTCACTACCGTAGGATACCCATATTCATTTGGTTCATACACAGCGCGGTCTTTGTTCTCAAATCCGCCATCATGCCATTCCTTGATTTCCAACGATACAAGATGGTTGTTCTCATTGTAGACATAAGACAACAATTTGACATTTGTCCATTCTCCATCTGCCCAGCTTTGAGTCAGAATATCCGATGGTTTTCCGCTTCCATTATAGTTGTAGGTGACGATTGTTTTGTTTGAAAAAACACCTTCGTCACACGATTCAGTCAAACTGCTCAATAGTAGATTCTCTTCAGAAAAAATGTTTGTATTGCGGCTAATAATATTCCATTCTCCATTGTTGTTTCTTTCCGTTGTTACAACAGTTTGAAAAGGAATTGAATAGTCATAGCTAAGAGTGGTCGTGTGCTGCATGTTGTTGTTGTAAATGTCTTTTTTAGACAACCTTCCTAACTCGTCATAAAGATATGCATTACTGTCGACACAATGCCAAAAAGGAGGCCCGGAATGGAAATCGTAATCATAATTTGCATCGCTTGAAAGCAGGTTGTTCTGATAGGAATAGATTTTGAGTCCTTGCGATCCAGGGGGATAATCCGACGAGGCACCACTAAATCTATCATGGGTCAGATTGTGTTTGGAGTCATATTCATATTGATGTCTGCGATAGAAATACATGTCATTTTCTGCCCACCATTCTGTTCTTAATTGCCTTAGCAAACCATCAGAATCGTATGTGCAACTAAAAGTGTACATTGTATCATAGTGCCAATAGGGATGCTCACTTAAATCAAAGTAAACCCTTGCCGAGTCTGGCTGGCAAACTTGTTCCTCTTGCGCTCTTAATGAAAAGGCAAAACTGCAAAAAAGCAATGCTGTGATTAATAAAAGAGTCTTTTTCATGATGGTTGTGTTTTAGAGTTGGATGCAAAAATACATCTGATTCAAGTAAATGTCAAGAAAAAGATTGTTCGGATTTGTTCGGATTTTTAACTAACAACTTGACAATCAAATTGTTGTTGTTTCGTTCGCAATGGCTTGTAAAGTGACGGAAATCGTGCTTTTGCAGTTAAAGATTCTTCTCAGCTTGCTGTTGCGCTCGTTCACGGTGTTGTAGGCCCTTTGCATCAAGGCGGCAACATCGGCGTCGGTAAGGCCGAGCAGATACAGGCAGCAATAGTCCAAATCGCTTTTGGTGAGGTCGGGATAGGCTTGGGCAAGGCGTTCCGTGAAATGGCTGAAATGCCGGTTGGCTGCACTATGCAGGGCCATGAGTTGCTCTTTGTTTAAGGCAAAATCCTTATATAAAACATAATCTATTTTCGACTTGAATTGTCCCTCTTTCACCCGTTCCATGATAAGGCGGCAGATGGGTTCTTCTGCAAATGATATGGTGGGTTCAACCGCTGCGTCCCTGTCATTCTGTTGCTTGATTTGGTCTTGCAGCTCGCGCACCTCTTGGCTCTTTTGCTTCAATTTTCCCGACAATGCATCTTGCTGAATCTGATGTGAGTGCATTTCAGCTGCAATTTGTGTTTCAAGATTATGTTTCTTTCTTTTGTTCCTGTGGTAAAGAATGATAATGAACGACATCAGAATGAGAAGACTTACAATAACTATGGTCAGTCTTTGGCTCTTCATCTTCTCTTTTTGTCGCTCACGCTCTAGCCGACTTTGCACATAGTTTTTGTATTGTTCAGTCAATTGCGATTTTAAGACGCTTTGTTCTTCTCCCATAGTGGCAAAGGGAACCAAAAAGTCAGCATATTCCTTAGCTTCAGGTTCTTTCCCTTGTGCCTTGCAGATTTCAACCAACCTTTGAGCAGCCAGCTTTTTGGATTCCTCATTTTGTGTATTTTCAAACACTTTTTTTAGATAAAACCCTGCCGAGTCAAATTGATGTTCTTTGTAATAGGTTTCTCCAATGGACAGGCATCTTGAGTAGTATTCCTTATCACTGTTGGCATTGCTTAATAAACCTTTCATTTGGTTTATAGACTCTTCGCCAGTTCTTCGTTCCCAATAGGATAAAATGGCAAGACTAATCATAATGTCACGATACATCAAGCTGGTTGTATCAGTTAATATGTTTAATCCTTGGTTATAATAATAGTATGCACTATCATAATCTCTTAATACATGGTATGCACCTCCAACATGATTTAAAGTCCATGCGATATGCCAAGGTTCAGCGTTATGTTTTTGGAAATACTTCAAAGACACTTTCCCGAAGTATATGGCTTGCTCGTGGAGATACATGTCAGTAAAAAGACTCGTTAGATGAGAATGCGTTAGTGCCATAAACTTAGCTTTTTTCCCCTCCAATTCCTCCTCCTCAAAATGTTCCTCCATCACCTCCAAAGCCTTCAGGTATTCCTTGCAGGCCTCCACCACGCTGTCGTGTTCGTAATAGCCTACACCATTAATATAATGGGCGCGGGCGGAAAGGAAGGCGATGATGTCGGGTTGCGTGGGAGATTGGGTTGTTTTTAATCCCCCCAGCCCCCTTTTCAAAGGGGGAGCCTCTCGCACAAGGCTGTCGAAATACCCCACCGCCTCCAATAATTCCGTGCGGTTGGTCTGCGCGTAATCGTTTTTGTATAACAATTCCGCCAACAACAGATGGGCGTAATGGCGGTTGTAGGTAGAGACGGTGTGCACACCGTCTCTACAAGAGGTGTCGAAATAGGGCAATAGACACGCCAATGCACTGTCGGGCTGCACCCACATCAGGCTGTCGACGGACGACAATGCGGGGGATGGCGTGATGGTTTGTAGAGACGTGCCATGGCGCGTCTCTACCACGTCATCGTCCCCTTTGGGCGTGCAACCAACCATTATGGCAAAAACCATAATCACTATGAAAAGGTATGGTTTCATGCCTACAAAGATACACAAAAAAAACAAACCTGACACCCGCCCGAAAACGTTTTGTTTTGTTTTGGTGTCAGATTTGTTTAAACCAGTCCCGTAGGGACGTAGGATGTTAAGCAGGCGGATTTATCCCCTGCTCTTACACATGGCCGATCAGGCCATACATACACAGGTCATACAATCCCCGTAAATCCCATAAACGCCAAGGCCAAGATGCCTGCCGTAATCAGGGCGATAGGGGTGCCCTTCATGCCCTTGGGAGGCTCCATCAGGTCGATGTGCTCACGGATGCCGGCGAAGATGACCAAAGCCATGGCGAAGCCGAGGGCGATGCCGACGGCATAGACGATGGACTCGCCGAGGCTCAGCATGTGGGCCATGCCACCATAGTTGAACTCCTTGGTGACCACAGTCAGCGCCACGCCCAAGACGGCGCAGTTCGTCGTAATCAGCGGCAGGAACACACCTAAGGCTGTGTACAATGCAGGGCTGATTTTCTTCAGGATGATCTCCACCATCTGCACCAAAGCAGCGATGATGAGGATGAAGGCGATGGTCTGCAGGAAGGTCAACTTCAATGGGATCAGGATGTATTGGTTCGTCAGCCAAGTCACCAAGGTGGCAAGGGTCATCACGAAGATGACGGCGGCGCCCATACCCAATGCAGTGGAGGTCTTCTTAGAAGTGCCCAAGAAGGGGCAGATACCCAGGAACTGGGAGAAGATCACGTTGTTGACCAAAATGGTCGATAAGATAATGATAAGGTATTTCATGGCTTAGTGACTTTCTTTTTTGAGTTTGTTGACGATAGCGATAACGAAGCCGAGGCAGATGAAGGCGCCGGGAGGCAGGATGAACACCAGGATGTTGGCCGTCTCGGGCAGGATGGTGAGGCCGAAGATGGAGCCGCTGCCGAGGAACTCACGGATGCAGCCCAACAGCGTCAGGGCGAGGGTGAAGCCCAAGCCCATGCCGAGGCCGTCGAGCAACGACGGGAACACAGGGTTCTTCGAGGCGAAAGCCTCAGCGCGACCCAGCACGATGCAGTTCACCACGATGAGGGGGATGAACAAGCCGAGGGTCTCATAGATGTCGGGCACATAGGCCTGCATGACGAGTTGCACCACCGTCACAAACGAGGCGATGACCACGATGAAGCAGGGGATACGCACCTTGTCGGGGATGAAGCCCTTCAGCAGGGAGATGAAGATGTTCGACAGCACCAGCACGAAGGTGGTGGCCAAGCCCATCGACATGCCGTTGATGGCACTGGTGGTGGTTGCCAAGGTCGGGCAGCAGCCCAACAGCAGCACCAGGATGGGGTTTTCTTTGACTAAGCCTTTGGTAAAGGTTTGCAGGTTGTTACTCATTGCTTTGTCCTCCTTCCGTAGTTTCATTATTCTCCTCGACAGGGATCTCTTCAACAGGTGTCTCTTCCTTGAGGGGAGCGTTGTTCATGTATTGTGCCTTGTTGGCCTCAAAGGCTTGGTAAGCCTTGTCCACCGCCTTCGAGAAAGCTCTCGAGGTGATGGTGGCCGCGGTGATGGCATCGACATCGCCGCCGTCTTTGGTGACGGTCAGCTTGTACGATGCGGGGTTCTTGTCGACGAACTGGTCCTTGAACTTGCCGGTCATGTTGGCGCCAAGGCCGGGGGTCTCGGCATGCGACAGCACAGAAGTGCCTTTGATGATGCCGTCGGCAGCGAAACCGACCATCATGTCGATCTTGCCACCGAAGCCGCCTTCGCTGGTCTTCACGGCAGCACCTTTGAAGGTGCCGTTGGCATCGTAGGCAAGGTTGCAGGGGAAGGTCAAGTCGACACCCTCGTAGTTGTATTTCAGCGTGTCGGCCTTATAAGTAATCTCGCCCTCCAGAGGCAACACGGCTTGGATGGCAGCCTCATTCTTCTTTTGGTCGACCTTGGCGATGGTGTCTTTGGTCATGCCATACACCAGGCCAAGCACGCCGCCCGATACCGCTGCGATGACGAGCAGGGCGACGACCATATTAATCAATGTTGAAGGTTTCTTGTTAGCCATGGCGTTTACTTTTTAGAGGGTTTGACTACACCGAACACCTGAGGCTTGAAGGCCTTGTTGATGAGCGGCGTTAATGCGTTCATAATCAGGATGGCGAACGACAGTCCTTCGGGATAGGCACCCCACAGACGTATCACCACTGTGATGACACCGATGCCGAAACCGAATAGGAGCTTGCCTCGGGTGGTCATGGGCGAGGTCACCATGTCGGTAGCCATGAAGAAGGCACCGAGGATGAGACCGCCATAGACGAGATGATACCATGGGGCGATGTACTGCGTCGGGTTGACTAGATAGCAAATGCCCGTGAAGACGAACACGGTGAGCAGGATGCTCAACGGCGTCCAGAGGTCGATGACCTTGCGGCAGAGGAGGTAGATGGCACCAAGCAGCAGGGCGATGGCGCAGACTTCACCGAAGGCACCGCCACGGTTGCCTATAACCATGTCAAGGAACTGCATGTCGCCAGCTTCGGCCAACGAGCCGACGCCGGCCTCTTTCAGGATGCCGAGCGGGGTGGGACCCGTGACAGCGTCAGCGAAGAAGCCTTTCTCAAATATGGGCGCGGCCTGCGGCCAGGTGGTCATGGCGGTCGGGAACGAAACAAGCATGAACACACGGCCTACCAAGGCAGGGTTGAAGGGGTTCTTGCCCAAGCCGCCAAAAGCCATCTTGCCGATGCCGATGGCGACGACGGCACCCACGATAACCATCCAAATAGGAAGGTTGGCGGGCACGTTGAAGGCGAGGAGCAGACCCGTCAGCGCGGCAGAGCCGTCGTTGATGGTCAAGGGGCCTTTGATGAGGAANNTTCCTCGTGTTTTCCGTCGAATGCACATGCGGCGAACCGGATATTGTGTATTTATTCATAATTTCAAATTTAAGATTTAAAATTTAAAATTCATTTCTGATTGCGTGCACGAATTATCGCGCCCGTCTTGGCCTTGCCGTAACGGATGTAGTCCAGCAGCGGGATGTTGGCGGGGCAGGTGAACTCGCAGGAGCCGCATTCGATGCAGTCCATGATGTGGTTGCTCTCGGTCTCGTCGAAGTTGTTCTGCTTGGCCAGTTTGTGGAGCAGGAAAGGCTGCAAGCCCATGGGGCAGGCCCCGGCGCAACGACCACAACGGATGCAGTTGGTCTGACGACGGTCCTGAGCCTCGTCGATGGTCATCAGGAGGATGCCAGAGGTGCCTTTCATGGTGGGGAAGTTGGTGACCGACACTGACTTACCCATCATCGGGCCGCCATTGATGACATCGGTGATGCCTTCGGGCAGACCGCCAGCGGCCTCAATGAGGAGGTCAGCGGGTGTGCCGAAACGCACACGGAAATTGCCTGGCTTCTTGACCGATTTGCCCGTGACGGTGACGATGCGCTCAATCGAAGGCTTGTTCTTCTGAACGGCCTCGTATATGGCAAAGGTCGAAGCCACGTTCACGACGACGCAACCCGTCTCAATGGGCAGCTTGCCCGACGGCACCTCGCGGCCTGTGATAGCCTTAATCAGTTGCTTTTCACCGCCTTGGGGATATTTGGTCTTCAAAGGCTGCACCTCGATGCCAGCGTACAGGTCTTTATGTTCGTTGATGGTCTTGTCGAGCAACTCGATGGCCTTCATCTTGTTGGCCTCGATGCCGATGATGCCTTTGTCGGTGTTGACGGCCTTCATCAGAATTTTGACACCCATGAGGAACTCTTGTGTCTTTTCAAGCAGGAGGCGGTAGTCGCAGGTCAGGTAAGGCTCGCATTCCGCTGCGTTGATGATGACATATTCGGCTTTCTTGCCTTCGGGCACCATCAACTTGACGTGGGTGGGGAAGGTGGCGCCGCCCATGCCGACGATGCCGCATTCTTTCACCTTGTCGATAATTTGCTTGGAGTCCAGCTTGATGTCGGTGAGCAGTTCATCGGTCTCGATGACGCCCTCGACCCATTGGTCGGGTTCCACGTCGATGAAGACGGCGGGCTTGTAGTATCCCGTGTGGTCCATCACCACGTCGACCTTGGCGACGGTGCCGGTGGCGGGGGAGTGGACGTTGGCCGAGATGAAGCCCTTGGCCGTGCCGATGAGTTGTCCCGTCAGCACATGGTCGCCTTTGTTGACGATGCATTCAGCCGGTGCGCCAAGGCATTGTCCCAGCGGGACGATGAGTTGCTTGGGCATCGGAAAGTCTTGTATGGGCAGGTCGGCCGAAAGTTTGTTCTCTTCCGGATGCACGCCGCCCTTGAGGAAAGTCTTTATCGGGTTCATGCTGTGACGGTGTTTTCGGGTTTGACTTCAGTTTTCACTTCCACAGGCTGCGCCTCGGGTTTCGGTTGAGGCTTCACGGCTGGCTCGGCACCTTCCAAAGCTTTAGGCTCTGGCTTGGGAGCGGGGAAGTTGACGGCATGGATGCTGCCACGAGGACATACCTTGGCGCACTTGCCACAGGCCTTGCACTTGGCCGGGTCGATGTAGGCCAGGTTGCCACGCATCTCGATGGCCTCGAAGGGGCATTCCTTCAAGCACTTCTGGCAGCCGATGCAACCCACTGAGCAGTTCTTGACGACCAAAGCGCCCTTGTCGGTGTTGGAGCAACACACATAGACGCGACGGTCTTTCTTGCCACGCGGACGCACCTCGATGATGCCACGAGGGCAGGTTCTGGCGCACACGCCGCAACCCACGCACTTGTCGGGGTCGACGACGGGCAAACCCGTCTCTTCGTCGATGTGCAAAGCGTCGAAGTTGCACTTCTTCACGCAGTCGCCAAGGCCGAGGCAGCCTTTCGAGCAGCCGCCTTTGCCTGCATAAAGCGTGTTGGCGAAAGCGCAGATGTCAGCACCTTCATAATGCACCTTGGCGGGTGAGTTCTGGCAGCTGCCATTGCAACGTACCACAGCAATCTTAGGCTCGAAGGCAGCGGCGGTCAGTCCAAGGACGGCAGCCACTTTGCCCATGTCGGTGCCAGGGCAGGCGAGGCCGTCGATGTTGCCTTTCTCGGCAGCTTGCTTCACACAGGCCTCAGCCAAGGCACGGCAGCCAGCGAAGCCGCAACCGCCACAGTTGGCGCCGGGCAGGCAGGCCTCTGCCTCATCAATCAATGGGTTCTCTTCCACCTTGAACTTCTGTGCCACGAAGAACAGAATCACGGCCAAGATGCCGCCCAGGACTCCGAGAACCAATAGGGAAATAAGTAAAGTGTTACTCATTTGGATAGAATTTTGAGTTTGTTTTCGATTTTAAACCTGCAAAGATACGGATTCTCCTTTTTTCAACAAAGGAAAATTTTTGCTTTTTTATTCCACATTGTACTCAAACTTCTGTTTGAGCTTGTCGCGCTTAAGATAAAGCAGTATATAATAAGGTACGAGCGCGACAATGCCGAGAAGGGCGGCAAGGCCTTCGTTCAAGCCAAGACCGAGGCAGACGAACAGCACAGCCAAAAGGAGAATGATGGGGATGAGATAAGCCAATATCGCCGCCTTGTTGCCTTGCCCGATGGCCATCTTCACATTGACCTTTTGGTTGATTGAAAACTCTTTGTCTTTGGGTCGTGGTACGGTGAGGATTTTCTCGGCTTGTTCGCCCATGCCACAGGCGCTCTTGGCGTGGCAGGCTGCGCAGGCACTCTGCGCCAGTATCTTGATTTCCAGTTCGTCGTCGGTGATTTTCGTGACGATGCCCTCGTGGGAGATGGTTTCGTTGGTCATAAAGGTCTGTTTTTTCGAGGCAAATGTACATTTTTTTCTTTGTTCTACCAAAAAGCACTATTTTTGCAAGTTATTACATTAGGTAAATATGTCGAATAAAGACACGAAGAACGAATCAGGAAAACTCACCACTTGGGTCCAATCCAAGGTGCAAGCCTTGAAGGATTGGTACAACCGCAACGACAATTTCTTGCGTGTTGTGCGTTTCCCGGGTACCAAGCTGCCCCTGATGGATGTCTTGATCGATTTCATCAAACTGTTTACCAAAGGCCGTACCGTAGACCGTGCTGCTGGCGTGGCGTTCAACTTCTTCGTGGCACTTTTCCCTTTGATTTTATTCTTCTTCACACTGATACCCTATATCCCCATCCCACACCTTTATGAGCGCGTGATGATGGCCTTGGATAACTTTCTTGTTCCCTCAGGAACAATGGATTATGTGAAGGACACTATTGACGGCATCATGAACCAGCCCCATGACGGACTGCTTTCCATAAGTATTTTGCTCTGTTTGGTTTTCGGTTCCAGCGGCATTGTGGCTATCTTCAACGGCTTCCGTAATGTTTATGCCAACTTCTTGACTGACAAGGGTCTGGATTTGGAGGGTTGGTTGATGCAACGCCTTTTCGCCATCATCATGCTTGTCGTCTTGGGTGCGCTGATTATCATCTCGGTGCTGCTGATCTCGATGGGAGGTAAGGCTTTGGGTTATCTTGTCACGCACGAAATCCTCGAAGGCGGCTCGTTCACGTTCTTCCTGTTTAACGTGCTGCGATGGGTAATCGGTGTTTTCGCCTTGAGCTTCGGCATAGCGTTGCTTTATTATTTCGGTAATGTCAAGTTCGACGAACATTATCGCGTTGAGCGCAAACGGAAGGGACCGAACGGAGAGAAACTCTACCGCGATTTCGTCATTTTCAGCCCGGGTACCATTCTTGCCACCACCTTGTTTGTCTTAGGCACGGTGGGATTCAACATTTACATCTCCAACTTCTCACACTACAATGTTTTGTATGGTTCCATAGGCACCCTTATCATCCTCTTGCTGTGGATATGGATTGTTGCCATCTTGATTTTGGCTGGCAACGATTTGAACTCGGGCATCCGTAGGAATACCGACAAGTTGAGCGCCTCCGAGAATGCCAACTGCCGCCGCGAAATCATCATCGAAGACCTGAAAAAACACATCCAAAGCTATCAGAAAGCCAATGATTATTGTCTACAGAAAATTGAGACGATTAGGAAAAACATTGAAGAAGAGAGCGTGATGATTCGGGACTTGGAGGAGGAAGTTAAGAATAATATGTTGATTATCAAGGCTTACGAGGAATATGTTGAGTTGGAGCGAAAACGCTCCGAAGAGGAATATTCGATTGCTAAAAACTAACATCATGGGCATCGTAGCGCGACAGAGTATCAAAGGCACGATAGCTACCTATATAGGGGTGGCCGTGGGCATCGTCACGACGTTTTTCATCCAGACGAAAGCCCTTCAGCCCGAGCAGATTGGACTCATCGACATTCTGCTGCAATGTTCCCTGCTGTTTGGCGGTCTGGCCCAGTTGGGCACCAACTCGTCCGCTATGCGCTATTACCCCTTCTTCAAGGATGAGGAGCACCGCGACCACGGTTTCTTTGGCTGGACCCTGTTGGTACCGTTGATAGGGTTCGTCTTTTTTTTGACAATGTTCCTTTTATTCAAGGGGCCTATTGTAAGCTTTTTTACGAAGGACGTTGAGACAGGTGCCGATCTGTTTGCCAAGTATGTCAACTTTGTCATCCCCTTGGCATTTTTCATGCTTTATATCGCCGTCTTTGAGACCAACAGCAATCTGCTTTTACGTATCGTTCTGCCCAAGTTTGTACGCGAGGTGGGATTACGCGTGGGAACGCTGGCCATCTATCTGCTTTATTACTTTAATGTTATCGGTTTCGATGGTGTCATCGTTTCATTTTGCATCCTTTACGGCCTTGCCACCTTAATCAATGTGGTCTATCTGCTTTCGTTGAAGCGGGTCTCGTTCAAGATTGAATGGGATTACATCAAGCCCGAGCTGAAGCGCGATTTCCTGTTCTACACCTTATTTATGATAACGGCGGCTTTGGCAGGCAATGTCATTCCCATGCTCAGCAAGTTTTTCGTGGCAGGCAAGACGGGTTTCCGCTTGGCGGGCGTGTTTACTATCGCCACCAACATTGCAGCGCTGGTTGAGATGCCGTATCGATCATTGGGAGCCATCTCGCGTCCCCATATCTCAGATGCGATGGCCAAACAAAATGTGAAACTGGCCGATAAGCTCTGCAAAGCCGTCGCATTGCACCAGTTTATCGCTGGCACCTTTGTCTTTTTCCTCATATGGATCAACATTGACTTCATCTTTGACCTGCTGCCTAATGGCAACATCTACCGCTTGGGTAAGTGGGCGGTGCTGATTCTGTCAATGAGCCGACTTGTATATTCCACCCTTGGCGTGACGACCACGGTGCTGAGTTATTCAAAATACTACTATTATTCGCTGATTTTCACTGTTTTGTTGGCTGGAATGTCCGTTGGGCTGAACCTCTGGCTTGTGCCCAAATGGGACATCAATGGCGGGGCGACGGCCAACCTCGTTTCCTATCTGATTTACTATGTCTTGCTCATCAGTTTCATCAAGTGGAAAATCGGTGTGCAGCCCATGTCGAAAAAGCTGTTGCCTGTGGCTGCCGTCATTTTGGCTTTGTTCCTGCTCAACTGGTTGTGGACGAGTGTCTTGACGCCTTTGTTGCTAAAGCCTTTTGAAAAGCCCATTTTCGGCTTAGCCCTTGATGCGGTGCTGAAGACAGCCTTCTTCCTCGCCTTGGGCATGACGGCCATCTACAAACTGAAAGTCTCTCAATCTGTCAATGATTTGATTGACAAAGGATTGAGAATGGTTCGGTGGAAGAAATAACTATATTTAATGTATGACGCTCATTTTCAATATAGTTCGCCCTCGCTCAGTAAGCACCTCCACGGTGTATAGGGCTGAGGCGAATCCTTGTAGGCTAAGCTCCACCTTGTTGGTGGCTTCCCCTGCCCATTCCTTCAAGAGTTGACCTTGTAGGTCATGGATTTTGACCCATTTGATGCCTTCAGCTTCGAGAGAGACCTTGTCGTCCGAAGGATTAGGGTATAGTGAAACGGGAATGGCCTGGTTGTCATCAACATCGAAGAAGCCAGCATGGATGATGATTTGTTGCTCGGTGTAGCCGCAGTCGTTCCAAGCCCTGACCGTTAGAGTCGCGATGCCTGGGGTGGTGACGACCAAGGCGCAATGGGTGCCCGTGGTGTCGACGATCCAGTCGGCCCCCTCGAGTGCCCATTCGTAATGCGTGGCCAAGGGGACGGAGTCGATGTGGTAGAAGTATTGCCCTACAACGAGGTCGGTGCTCACATTGACTTCGGTCAAGCCGAAGATTTCGGGGATGGCTTCGGGTTGCCCTGCAAACGAAAGGTGCAGGTGTACGATAGAGTCGCAGTTGGAGATGCTGAATACTTGGGTGTAGTCGCCAGGCTCGGTATAGGTGATTTCATTCCAAGTGAATGAGTTGCAAGCCGTTTGCCACCAGTCATAGACGGACGAGCTTCCTAAATCGACTTCGATATGATAGAGCGTGTCACAGCCCTCCGGTGACTCAACGAGCTGTTCAAAAAGGCCGCTTTCGTTATATGTGACGCCATGGAAGGTATAGGCATTGCAGCCTGTACCATTAACACTGACTTCCAAATAGCCGCTTGGGTTGTAAGGCTCGCCTTCTGGGGTGATGTAATAGGCCTGTTGCAAAAAGTTGTTGTAGGGCCTGCGGATGGTGCCATCAGGCGCAGTGAAGATTGTGGCCTTGTCGAAGCAATAATTGGGAATGGTCAGGTCTTCGTTGACATTGGTGACATGGTACATGTATTGGTTCCATACAGGTCTGGCAGGGGCCCAGTTACCGGGATTGCCGAACATGTGGAGCCCGCCAACGCCTGG
>LXOW01095627.1_pt1 | contig 16280 bp, 16 predicted proteins | sample 1368591 | NCBI WGS metagenome assembly LXOW01 (sample SAMN04884650, study PRJNA319009) | bovine gut metagenome | isolation source: Cow rumen | host: Bos taurus | place: Italy: Legnaro (PD) | collected 2014-07-09 | reverse complement strand
TGGTCCTGACGGGCTGCGGCGTGGAGCCTACCAATATCATCAACGACGTGGACAAGGAGGAGCCCATCCGCATCGTGGCGGTGATCGAAAGCACCGTCCCGGCCACGGCCACGCCGGTGATCACCCTGGCGCCTTCAGAGGCCCCCACCCCCGCGCCTACGGACACGCCCGCGCCTACCCAGGCGCCCACGGCTACTCCGGCCCCCACGGACACGCCGGAGCCGGAAGGCACGACCCTGCCCACGGATGCCCCCACCCCCACCCCGGACGGGGACAAGGGGGAGCAGCTGGTCAGGATCGCCCAACAGTATCTCGATTACCCCTACGCCCGGGGCGGCAAGTCCCCGGACACGGGCTTCGACCCCGGCGGATTCGTGTACTGGTGCCTCAACGAGATGGGCCTCAGCGTGAAGCGGCGGACCTCCGCCGGCTACGCCGAGGAGGAGGGCTGGGCCAAGGTCAGCCGCATGAGCGAGCTGCAGCGCGGGGACCTGGTCTTTTTCAAGACCGGCGACAACGAGAACATCAACTGCGTCTGCATCTACGCGGGGGAAAACAAGATGATCTACCCCTCCACCAGCCGCCAGTGCGTCATCGTCACCGAGATCAACAGCTATTGGACCAACGCCTTTCAATGGGCCCGGAGGGTATTCTGATGGATCGATACGTGGATTTGGAGACGTGGCCCCGTCGGGACGCCTACCAACTCTTTTCCCGGGGGTACCTCCCCTACTTCTCCGTGACCACGCCCCTGGACGTGACGGAGCTGTATCGGGTCACGAAAAAGGAAGGCTTGTCCTTCTATCGGTCCCTGGTGTATATTGTGACCAGGGCCATGAACGAGCTGGAGCCCTTCCGGCTCCGCATCCGCAAAGAGGGCATCGCCGTCTGCGACACCGTTTCTCCTTCCTACACCACCGCGGGGGAGAACGGCACCTTCGGTATCACGGACGTGGAGTACATCCCCGGAGAATCCATGAAGGACTTCTGCCGCCGGGCCCTCGACACGGAGGCACGGCAGAAGGAGCAAATGCAGGTGGAGGACGATGTGCGGGACGACCTTATCTTCTTCTCCTCGGTACCCTGGTTCGTCACCACCGGCGTGCTCCAGGAGCAGCCCACCGACCCGGACGACAGCTTTCCCCGGGTGCTGTGGGACAAGATCCATGAGGAGAACGGGCGAAAGCTGGTGAATTTTACCCTGCAGCTGAACCACCGGCTGCTGGACGGGGCCCACGTCCGGGACCTGCTGCGGCGCATGGAAGCGCTCATGGCCCCCCGGCGGGACCTGTGAAAGGAACGATCATGGAAAGACCCTTCTATAAGCGCAAATGGGTGCTGATATTGGCCATTCTGCTGGGATTCGTGCTGCTGTTTCTGGCGGTGACCGCGGCCACGGTGTCCGCCAATCGACGGCGGGCACTGAACGCCACGCCCACCCCCTCCCTGATCCCCACGGAAGCGCCCACGCCTACGCCGCTGCCCAACTTCCACGCCCTCAATTTCGACCCGGACCTATCGAAGATGGAGGGCATGAACGCCGTGCCTGAATCCCACCGGGCGGAGCTGGGCCGGGAATACTGGGTGGACGTGACGCCCCAAAATGAAACGGTGGACGGGTACGTGCTGTTTCGGCACGTGGAGCTGGGGTACAGCTTTTTGCGCCTGCCCGACGGCCGGTATCTGCGCCTGGGGGAGCGGACCCTTGGCTGCGGCGTGGTGAACGCCCTGTTCTGCGATCTGGACGCGGACGAGGGCCGGGAGCTGGTCTACACCTACACCGCCGAAACGGACGCCGGCCCCGCCGCCCGGGTGGGCTGGCTGGACCTTGCCACGCTGGAAACGCGCACGGCGTCCTTCCTGCTGAAAAACGATGCCTTGGCCCTTGCCGACGAGGGCGGGCGGCTAATCCTCTATCGGGCGGCCCTTGCCGACACCGGCTCCCGGGGCTTTTACGAGATCGACTTTATCTCACCCCTGGGCGAACTCATGGAGCGGGACGGGGCGCTGTTTCTGGAGATAGAATAGAGGCAGTATTAAAAGCCCTGCGACCTTTTCTTTCAAGAAAAGGTTGCGCCGAAAGAACTTTAACCGGGGAGCGCGGCTTACGCTGTGCTTCCCGTTATATTTGGCAGGTTCCTCTTTTCGGGCGACTTTTTCTAAAGAGAAAAAATCGCAAAAGAAAACAAACCTTAAAAAAACCATCGCACATATCACATTTTCCTTGCAATTGCGCCCTTGGGATTTCATATTCGGGGGGTACTATGGTACCATCGAAAAAGGAGATGAACGCTATGGAATATCCTGTGGAAAACAGAGATCGTAGGAACCGCCTGTCCGTAGGCCTGGGCCTGTTTTTGATGTGCATCGTGCTGACCACCATCGTGGGCCTCTTCGGCGGCCTGATGATCAGCAACTATACCCATGACCGCTACGTGCTGTACGCCGAGAAGGCGGACACGGCCACCGCCCAGCGGGAGCTGGTCCGGGAGAGCGCCGCCACCGCCGCTCCCTCGTTGACCACCGGTGAAAGCGAAGCTGCCGCCGGCACCGTCAGCGCCTTCAAGGAGAGCGGCGCCTACACCAAGGCCCAGATCGTGGAGATGAGCGCCCCCTCCGTGGTGGGCATCGACACCATCACCACCGCCACCACCAACAGCTACTGGTACGGCTACGGCCAGAGCTACGAGGTCCCCGGCAGCGGCAGCGGCGTGATCCTCACCGAGGACGGCTACATCGCCACCTGCGCCCATGTGGTGGACGGGGCGAAGTCCGTGAAGGTGACCCTAAACGACGACACCACCTATGACGCCACCATCGTGGGCACCGATGCGAAGAACGACATCGCCATCATCAAGATCGACGCCACGGGCCTCACCCCGGCGGTGGTGGGCGACTCAGAGACCCTCACCGTGGGCAGCGAGGTCATCGCCATCGGCAACCCCCTGGGCGAGCTGCGGGGCACGGCCACGGCGGGCATCATCTCCGCCGTGAATCGGACCATCGAGGTGGAGAACCAGACCATGACCCTGATCCAGACCGACGCGGCCATCTCCCCGGGCAACTCCGGCGGCGGCCTCTTCGACGCCACGGGCAAGCTCATCGGCATCGTCAACGCCAAGGTCAGCGACAGCCGGGCCGAAGGTTTGGGCTTCGCCATCCCGGTGAACAGCGTGGTGGACGAGATCAGCGACCTGTTGAACTACGGCTACGTGACCGGGCGGCCCTACCTGGGCATTTCCACCCAGGACGTGACCCTTCGCAGCCGGGACCGCATGTGGTACTACTCCGAGGGCACCCGCTGCGTCATGGTGGAGAAGGTCATCTCCGGCAGCGCCGCCGAGCAGGCGGGCCTTCGGTCCGGCGATCTGATCCTGAAGCTGGAGGACGTCCAGATCACCTCCGGCGACGAGCTCTCCAGCGCCATCAGCGCCTACAAGCCCGGCGACAAGGCCACCCTCACCATCCAGCGAGACAGCAAGGAGATGACCGTGGAAGTCACCTTCGGCGAGTACTCCCCCCAGAAATGATCCGCTCTTATTTCCCATACCCCCCCTCTCCCTAATGCGAAGAAGCCGCCCAAAAGGCGGCTTCTTCGTATCAAGGCTGTCGTAGAAGGCGGCAGACCATTTGCGGCGGATTTATACCTGATATGCTCCTGCAGGAAGAAAAGGCTCCGACCGCCTTTTCTTTTATTCTGTCGCCGCAAATTATCCGCGTTTTCGCCCTCTCGCGGTACGTTTGTACAGCTTCGGGGCGAAGAACACGAATTCTGCCATCCTTCCCGACAGCCTGTTCAGCTTGCCGCAGAAGGCGGCAGACCATTTGCGGCGGATTTATGCTTGAAGGATTCCTGAAGTTTTTGACAAACACAGCCCGTACGGGAAAAATCTTTCGTTGCGTCCCGGCCCCGGATAGTGTAGACTGGTGCTGGACGCAAATACGACGTAAGGAAGGCTCTATGGGCATAAGCAATATACTGTCCCTGCTGTGCGGGGTGGCGCTGTTCCTCTTCGGCATGTCCGTCATGGGGGACGGCCTCAAGCGGGTGGCCGGGAACAAACTGGAAGTCATTTTGTGGCGGCTGAGCAGCACGCCGCTGAAGGGGGTGCTGCTGGGCCTGGGCGTGACGGCGGCCATCCAAAGCTCCTCCGCCACCACCATCATGGTCATCGGCTTCGTGAACTCCGGCATGATGCAGGGGGTCCAATCCATCCCCATCATCCTGGGCGCCAACGTGGGCACCAGCGTCACGGGCTGGCTTCTGTGCCTGTCCCTTTTGGGCGGCGGAGGCGGCTGGGTGTCATTGTTCTCCACGGCCACCATCACGGCGGCGGTGGCCATCGCGGGCACCGTCCTTCGCATGACGGCCAAATCTACAGCGAAGAAGCACGTAGGGGACATCCTGCTGGGCTTCGCCGTGCTCATGTTCGGCATGAGCGCCATGTCGGACGCAGTGCTGCCCCTAAAGGAGAGCGAAAGCTTCCGCCGGCTGCTGCTCCTCTTCGACAACCCCATCCTGGGCATCCTGGTGGGCGCCCTCTTCACGGCGATCCTGCAGAGCGCCTCGGCGGCGGTGGGCATCCTGCAGGCCCTGTCCATGACCGGGGCCATCACGGCGGAGGCCGCCATCCCCATCATCATGGGCATCGCCATCGGCGCTTCGGTGCCGGTGCTCCTGGGCGCCATCGGCGCGGGGCCCACGGGCAAGCGCACGGCTCTAGTGTATCTGTTCATCAACGTTTTGGGCACTCTGATCTGCCTTATCCCCTTCTTCATCGCCAGCGCCCTGCTGCCGGAGAGCATCCGCCACGGGGCGGTGGGGCCCGTAGAGTTGGCGGCCATCAACTCCGGCTTCCGCGTCCTGTCCACGGTGGCCTTGCTGCCGTTCATCAAGGGGCTGAGGCGGCTCGCCCACCGGTTGGTGAAGGACCGGCCCGAGGACCTGATCCAGCAGGCCATGATCGATCGGCTGGAGGAGCGGTTCATCGCCCACCCCACGCTGGCCATCGAGCAGAGCAAGATCGTCCTTGCCAAGATGGCGGACACGGCCCGGGAGAACCTGGTGCGGGCGCTGGGGCTCCTGTCCCATTGGTCCGAAGGGGAGTTCGCGGCGGTGGAGCGGCTGGAATCCCAGGTGGACACCTATGAGGACAAGCTGGGCACCTACCTTGTGAAGGTGAACCGGCAGGAGCTGAGCCCCGCTCAAAACAAGGAGATCAGCAAGTTCCTCCATTGCATCAGCGACATCGAGCGCATCAGCGACCACGCCATGAACGTGGGCGAGGTGGCCCGGGAGATCGCCGAAAAGAAGGTGACCTTCTCCCGGGAGGCCATGCGGGAGCTGAACGCCCTCATCGCCGCCGTGGAGGAGATCGTGGATCTGGCGGTGAGCGCCTTCGAAGGGGAGAACGTGAAGGAAGCCTACCGGGTGGAGCCCCTGGAAGAGATGATCGACATGCTGTGCGACGAATTGAAGCTGCACCACGTGAACCGGGTCCAGGCAGGGGAATGTACCCTGGATCAGGGGTTCGTGTTCAACGATCTGATCACGGATCTGGAGCGGGTGGCGGACCACTGCTCCAACATCGCCGTGGCCATGATCGAGCTGGAGGCCGGGGTCTTCGATACCCACGAGTACCTGAACAGCCTGAAGCAGGTCCAGTCGGACAGCTTCGACCGCTATTTTGAAGCCTATCAGAACAAATATGACCTGGAGAAGGGAGATTTCTCCACGGGGATCTACGATCTGAGCAAGGCGGAGAGCTCGCCTAAGTCTTCGGCCAGCGCCGCGGCCCCGGCGCAGGTCAGCTCCTCCCGGGAGCCGTAGCCGTAGAGGACGCCGATGCAGGCTATGCCATTTTCCCGGGCGCCGATCACGTCGTGCTTCCTGTCCCCCACCATGACGGTCTCGGCAGGGTCCAACTGAAAAGAATCGAGGGCGTAGGCGATGACCTCGCCCTTTTTCGTGCGCTGTTCGTCCATGGTGGAGCCCGCCACGGCCTCGAAGTATTGTAAGAGGTCGAAGTGTTCCAATATACGCAGGGACAGGGGCTCCGGCTTGGACGTGGCTACGAACAGCCGAAGGCCCGACGCTTTCAAAGCCGCCAGCGTTTCCCCGATGCCGGGATAGGGCACGTTCTCAAAGAGGCCCTTTGTGCCGAAGTGCTCCCGGTAGTAGACCAGGGCCCGGTCCGCCTCCGCCCGCGATAGGCCCCACTCGCTCATGAAGGTCTCGATGAGCGGCGGCCCGATGAACACGAAAAGCGCCTCCCGGGGGCTCACTTCCATCCCCAGCCGCCGCTGGGCGTGCATAAGGGCGTTGGTGATCCCCTCCGCCGGGTCAGTCAGCGTGCCGTCCAGGTCAAACAATACGTTCTTATATCGCATGGGTCATGCCTCCGTCAGGATATCTCTCACCATATTTCCTATCTCGCTGGTATCCATATCCGCGATCTGCTCGTAGGGAAGAACGGCCTTCACCGTGAGCCGCACCGTGGTGGGGCGGCGGAGGAAGTTTTTACCGACGTTCTCCGTGCCCTCCGTTTTCAGCACCGCCAGGGGGCACTTGGCCCACTGGGCGGCCTTGAAGCAGCCCACCCGGAAGGGCAGGAGCTGGCCGGTCCTGGATCGGGTGCCCTCGGGGTAGATGCCGATGGCCTCCCCTGCGCGGATGCGGCGGACCACCTGACGGATGACCAGAAGGCCCTGCTTGTCGTCGCTCCGATCCAGGGACAGGCAGCCGGAGCCCACGATGATCCGTCCGCCCACGGGTATGTCCACGTTCTCCTTCTTGGTGACGAAGGTAAGGCCCCTATCCCGCAGGGCGTACATGGCGGTGATGGGATCGAAGTCGGAAACGTGGTTCCCCACCAGCAGAAAGCCTCCCTGGGGGAGCTTATCCGTGCCGATCAGCTCCACGCGGACCCGGCCCAGCTTCAGCACGGGCCCCAGGCTCAGGGAGATGAGCTTCCGATAGAAGGGGAAGCGCTTGGGATCGGGGTCATTCTTGTTGACGAACAGGGACGATACCGCCAGCACGAAAACGTGCAAAAGGGTCAGCGCCAGAAAGGCCCCCAGGAAGAACAGAAGCCCCTGCAGAAGCGTATGGGAAACCAGAACGGCCGCCAGGAAGCTGAGGGCCAAATAGATATACAGCAGCATGGATGCCTCCCAGGAAGTTTGACGGGAACAGTATACCATGTTTGAAAAAAAAGGGAAGGACCACAGCCCTTCCCTCTTCGGATGTTTTCAAAAATGCCCCAGTTGGGACTAAGGATCAAAGATCCTTCACGAACAGGCAGCGGATGGCGTTCAGAACCGCCAGTATCATGACGCCCACGTCCGCGCCGATGGCCACCCACATGTTGGCAAGGCCCAAAGCGCTCAAAATGAGGCACACCGCCTTGACGCCCAGGGCAAAGTAGATGTTCTCCTTCACGATGCGAAGGCACTTTCTCGAGATGCCGATGGCCTGGGCGATCTTCAGGGGGTCGTCGTCCATGAGCACCACGTCCGCCGCCTCGATGGCCGCGTCGGAGCCCAGGGCGCCCATGGCGATGCCGATGTCCGCCCGGGAGAGGACCGGCGCGTCGTTGATGCCGTCGCCCACGAAGGCAAGGCCCTCGCCGGCCTTCTTTGCGATAAGGGCTTCCACCGCCGCCACCTTGTCCTGGGGCAGGAGCTCCGCCCGATACTCGGTGATGCCCACCTCCTCCGCCACCTTGGCCGCCACTTCCCTACGGTCGCCCGTGAGCATGACGGTCCGCTTGACGCCCATCTTCTTCAGAGCAGCCATGGCCTCCCGGGCGTGATCCTTCAGCTGATCCCGGATGAGGATGTGCCCCGCATAGGCTCCGTCCACCGCCACGTGGAGGACGGTCCCCACATGGTGGCAGGCGATGGGTTCCACGCCCAGCTTGTTCATGAGCCGCTCGTTGCCCACGGCCACAGTAAGGCCGTCCACCCGGGCGGTGACGCCGTGGCCGCTGAGCTCCTGCACCTCCGTGACCCGCTCCGCGTCCACCGGCTGCCCGTAGGCCCGCTGCAGGCTCAAGCTGATGGGGTGGGAGGAGTGGCACTCGGCCAGGGCCGCAAGCTCCAGCAGCCGCTCCTCATCCAGAGTGGAATGATGGACGGCGGTGACCTCAAAGTTGCCCTTGGTGATGGTGCCGGTCTTGTCGAAGGCCACGGTGGTGACCTTGGAGAGGGTCTCCAGATAGTTGGAGCCCTTGATGAGGATGCCCCGGCTGCCGGCGCCGCCTAAACCGGCAAAGAAGCTCAACGGCACGCTGATGACCACGGCGCAGGGGCAGCTGATGACCAGGAAGGTGCAGGAGCGAAGGAGCCAGTCCCCCCATGCTCCCGCCGTGTACCTGCCCGTAAGGAGCAGAACGAGAGGCGGCAGCACGGCAAGGGCCAAGGCCCCGCAGCAGACGATGGGCGTGTAGATTCGGGCGAACTTGGAGATGAAATTCTCGGACTTGGACTTGCGGGCGGCGGCGTTCTCCACCAGATCCAGTATCTTCGACGCGGTGGACTCCTCAAAAGCTGCCGTGGTCCGCACCTTCAGCACGCCGGTCAGGTTGATGGCGCCGGAAAGGACCGTGTCGTCCACGGCTACGGCGGCGGGGCGGCTCTCGCCGGTGAGGGCGGCGGTATCCAAAGCGGAGCTGCCCTCCACGATCACGCCGTCGATGGGCACCCGCTCCCCGGGGCGAACCACGATGATCGTGCCTACCTCCACCTCGTCCGGGTCCACCTTCTCCACGGTCCCGTCCGCCGCTTCGATGTTGGCGTAGTCCGGGCGAATGTCCATGAGGGCGCTGATGCTCTTTCGGCTCTTCCCTACGGCCACGCTCTGGAAGAGCTCGCCCACCTGATAGAGGAGCATGACCGCCACGCCCTCCCCGTATTCGCCCAGGGCGATGGCACCGATGGTGGCCACGGTCATGAGGAAGCACTCGTCGAAGACCTTGCGGTTCTTCACGCCCAGGGCCGCCTTACGGAGGATGTCCCAGCCTACCGTCAGGTAGGGCACGAGGAACAGGCAGAACAGGGCCCATTTAGGCAGCCCCGCGTCCACCACGCCCTCGGAGACAAGGTACACGGGGACGAAAAGTATCGCCGCAACGATGATCCGTATCAGTAGTTTTTTCTGCTTAGAATTCATTTTCTTTTGTTCTCATTCAAGTTCAGATAGCAGCGGCACACTCCGCCCCCCTCTGTCATCCCGACCGAGGGAGCGAGCGAGGCAGAAACTTGCCTATAAAGCGATTCGAGCGACCGAGTGGAGGGATCTCTGAACATAGCTGGCCGAAATGAGTCTCTGCATCGTTGGATAAGCTTTTTTGTTCAGAGGTCCTTCGACTCGCTTCGCTCGCTCAGGATGACAGTGTGTGGGAGCCGCCAATGCAAGGGATCTCAGGTATACCAATCCGCAGCCAGTTCCTCCCATGTGGGGTTGACGCTTTCGATCAGATCGTTCTTCTTGGCCCGCCGCCATCCTTTCAGCTGCTTCTCCCGGTCAATAGCCTCCTGCACTTGCGCGAAACACTCATAATACACCAGCTTGTGTACGTGATACCGCTTGGTAAAGCCATCAAGCGCATCGTTTTTATGCTCCCAAAGCCGCCGCATCAGGTCACCGGTCACGCCGATGTATACAACGGAATTGGTTTTATTTGCCAGGATATACACGTAGTACACGGGTGACAGCGATCGCCTTTCTTTATAAATATATCTCGCAATCCGGCTCGGCCTTCTTGCAGGCCTTCAGCACGGCCGCCATGACGGCGTCTTCGTCGGCCCCGTCCTCGAAGGTGACCTTCATCTTCAGGGTCATAAANNTGCTCCATGCCCTGGCCGATGACGGTGCGCACGTGGTCGTCGTCCAGAAAGTAGTAGACGGTCTTCCCCTCCCGCCGGTTGCGGACCAGGTGGGCCTGTTTCAATACCCGCAGCTGGTGGGAGATAGCGGACTGGGTCATGTTGAGAATCTCCGCGATGTCGCACACGCACATCTCCGACTCGAAGAGCGTGTACAGTATCCGTATCCGGGTGGTGTCCCCGAACACCTTAAAGAGCTCCGCCAGGTCGTACAGCCGCTCCTCGTCGGGCATCTCCGGCTTCACCCTATCCAGGATCTCCGGATGGGTGCACACCTCCTCGCAGACCTCCGCATACTTGCGCCTGTCCATGCCGTCCCCTCCTTTATAACATATGAACAACTGTTCATATGTTAGTATAAACTTTCCCCGCCCCTCTGTCAATACAAATGGAAAAAAAAAAGAGAAACGCCCCTCAGTCGGCGTAGCCAAAGAGTCCCCGGACCGAGGCTTCGCCGGAGCGAACGATGGCCTCCCGCCCGTCGGCGTACCGGACCTGCAATCCCAGCGCATCGTCGACGTCCAGGGCATAGGCAGGAATACTGCCCCCGTTCTGCAGCAGCAGCACGTCCTTATTTAAGGTCAGACAATGACCCCGATAGGCAGAAAGGTAGGCGGCCGTGTCCCCGGTCAGCAGGGCGGCATAGAGCCTGTCCAGCTCCTCGATCATGGCGGCGGCCACCGGGGCCAGGGAAAAGGATCGGCCCAGCTCCGTCTTCAGAGAGCCCGCCAGGTCCCGCAGCTCTTCGGGAAAGTCCTCCCTGTCATAGTTCACGTTGAGGCCCACGCCCACCACCACGTACTTGAGGCTGCCCTCCGCGAAGGCGCTTTCGGTCAGGATGCCGCAGATCTTCCGTCCGTTCAGGATCAGGTCGTTGACCCACTTGATCCTGGGCTCCGCCCCGGCGGCGCGGGCTACGGCCCGTACCATGGCCTCCGCCGTAAAGCCCGTCAGGGGCAGCAGCGCTTCAGGCGGCAGATCGGGCCGCAGCAGGGCGGAGAGATAGATGCCTTTCCCCGCGACAGAGGTGAAGCTGCGCCCAAGGCGCCCTTTGCCCCGGGTCTGCTCCCCGGCCAGAAGGACCGTCCCCTCCTCCGCCCCCGCCTCGGCCATGGCCTTCAACAGGTCATTGGTGGAGGGCACGGCGGCAAGATAGCTGATTCTGTTTCCCACCCGGGCCACAGGCCCCAGATGGGCCCTTATCTCTCGTTCCATGGCCATCCTTTCCATAAGAAACGGGCGGAGCAAGCCCCGCCCTGTGGTGCGTTTTATTTATTTGCTGGGCACTTTGTTGGACGTCTTCACCAGATCCGAGCGGATAAAGCCCTTAGTCTTGCCGGCAGCCACGTAGTACCAGGTCTTGCCGTCCTTGCCCTTGGTCTTGTAGTAGACCGTCAGCTCGTCGCCGTTACCAAGCTCCTTGAGGCACTTGGACTCCGTGTCCGCCTCCTTACGCAGGGCGGCCTTGGACTGGGTGTTCACGGTGCCCTCATAGGTCTTGCTGTCGCTTGCAGGGGTGGGCGTAGCCTTGGGGTTGCCCTGGGAGATGTAGTCGGCCTTCACATAGCCATACTTGGAGCCGCACTTCAAGAACCACCAGCCGTCCTGAAGCTCATAGAGGGTCACGGCGGTGTTCTGGTCGATCTTGTTGCCCACGGTCTTATACTTGGTGCCGGGGCCGGAGCGCAAATTCACCTTGTCCCTGTTCACGTACCCGTTCTTGGCGTTCTTCTTCTGGGCGGAGGTGGGGGTGGTGTAGATGATGGTGGTGGGCGCAGGCGTGGCCGTGGAAGGGGCCGCGGCGGGCTCGTCACCCGAATCAGCTTCAACGTTGGCGCTGGCAAAACGGTAGCCGCCTCGCTGCTCCACCAGGGGGGACAAGGGGGAACCGTCGCTGGACAGGGGCGTGGCGCTGATCTTGAAGGCGATCTCGCCGGCGTCCTCCGGTATACCGGACAGGATCACCGTTGCGTAACGGCGCATGCCCGGCGCCACCATGGCGTCCGCGGTGCAGGACACGGGAACGCCGCCCGCCGACGCATCGGACCAGGCAAAGCTCAAAAACCGATCGGTCTTGTTCTCCAAATAGCAGCTGACGGCAAGGCCGTCGTCCTCCGTCTGCGCGTTCAAAAGGATCACCGTGGCGAAGCCGTTGTCGAAGAAGGTCTGCTCCGTGGCCGTCTTCTGGCGGACAGGATAGGCCACGTTCCCCTTGCTCTGGCCCGTGGGATAGAAGCTGAAGGCGCCGTCCACCAAATCTCCCTGGCCCATGGGCACGGAATCGTCATAGATGAGCGGATAGAGGATCAGCTCGTCCACCGTGGACACGCCGGCGGCACGCAGCTTTTCCGCCTCGATCAGGATCTGGTCCTCCGCTGTCTGGCCCGCCGGTACAAGGACTTCGTAGCCTGCGTCCTGCATATACCCGTTGACGGACAGATAGTTGAGAGAGACCACGAAATTTCGGGCGGAGGACTTGTTGGCAGATCGGAGCTTCAAGGAAAGGCCCGCTTGGGGATCGAAGTTGGCCTCCGACAGAACGAAGGAGAACAGCGTGCTCTCCGGTATGGTCTCCTGGCCCACGCGACAGGTCCTGTCCCCCAGGGGCGTCAGGGGCGCGGGGGTCTCCTGGGCCTCGTTGCCCGCAGCGGCCGTGCCCTCCGGAAGCTGCAGCACGGACGGATCATTTTTCCCGCAGCCCGCCAGAGGCCCCAGCAGCATCACCATGGCCAGCAGCACCAGTCCCAGCCGCGTTTTTGTTCCTTTCTTCATATCCATACCTCCAAAGGGCATGGGACAGATCCCACGCCTTTTTTTCGATTTTTCTACGACTACTGTATATCACATCTTCCCCCCGCTGTCAAACGAAGGGCAGATATCCCCGGCTCATTCAATCCAGTCCTCTTTCCGTGATCCGCTCCAGGATGTCGGCGTCCGCAGGGCAGAAGCAGAAGAGCGGGATCTGATCCGGGGAAATAAAGCGGATGTCCGCGTGTTCCAGCTTCTGGGGCCGGCCCTCAGCGATAGCCGCCCGAAAGAGGGTCAGGCGAATGGTGATGTCGGGATATGCGTGGTCCACCGTCATGTAGACGGAGCCGGGGATCACCGTGACGCCCAGCTCCTCCCGGCACTCCCGGACGAGGGCCTGCTCCTTCGTTTCCCCGCGCTCTACCTTCCCGCCCACGAACTCCCACAAAAGGCCCCTGGCTTTGTGGGCGGGGCGCTGGCAGATCATGAACTTCCCGTCTTCGACCACCAGGGCCGCCACCACGTCCACCATAGCTTACAGGCTCGGGATCACGTCCCGGATCAGGGCGGCCATGGGGTCGTCGTTATGGGAGGGCAGGATGTGGGCGCAGATGGCCTTCACCTCGGGGATGGCGTTCTCCGGGCAGCAAGGCACGTCCGCCGCCTGCAGCAGTTCCACGTCGTTCCAGTAGTCCCCCACGGCGATGAGGGTCCGTCCCTCATATATGGGGAGCTTTCGAAGGGCTTCCACGCCGGTGCCCTTGTTCACATTTTGGGGCAGCAGCTCCTGATACTTGCCGATCTTCACCACGTCCGTGGTCCCTTCCACCAGGGAGAGGCGCGTATCAAATCCCTTTTCCTTCAGATAGGCCCGCATAGGGGCCAGGGCGTCCACCTGCCGCTCCAGAAACACCGTCTTGATCCAGGTCTTGGTGAGGAGCTTCTCCATGGGCAAGCAGGTGGTGGGCTGGTGGATGCGGAGGAACCCGGGGTCCGCCACGTCCAAGGGCGAAGCGTAGTAGATGCCGTCGGTGGTGTACACCTGCAGATCGAGGGGCCAGTCCATCTTAAGACAGTGGAGCAGCACGTCCTTGGCGGCGTCCATGTCCATGGGGATGGCGCTGATGTATTGGCGACGGACGAAATCATAGACCGCGGCCCCGTTGAGGCAGACGGAGGGGCCGTTGAGGGGCACGTCGGGAAGGTGCCGCCGGGCGTTGCGGGGCTCACGGCCCGTGGCCACGGCGAAGAGCCCGCCCCCGGCGATGAATTCCCGGATGGCGGCGCGATCGGCCCCGGTGACCTCCCCCCGGCTGTTGAACAGCGTCCCGTCCAGATCCGTCAAAATGGCAGCCCTGTCATAGCGCATACAAAACACCTCGTATTTCTGAGTCTCTTGAGGTACTCTATCAAATTCCCGGCCCGTTGTAAAGCCTCTGTTAACCTTCATCCGGTTTCGTTGACAAGACACAGGGCCGAGAATATAGTGAAAACACACTGGAGGTATATGCGATATGAAGGGGTTGAAGACTAAGGACGTAGCCCTGGTCGGTCTGTTCGCAGGTTTGACGGTGATCTGCGCCTGGATCAGCGTCCCGTTAGGCCCCATACCCGTGACGCTGCAGACCTTCGCCGTGTTCCTGGGGACGGCCCTGCTGGGGGCAAAGCGGGGCACGCTCTCCGTGGCGGTATACGTCCTCTTGGGCGTCGTGGGCCTCCCCGTGTTCTCCGGCTTCAAGACCCTGAACCCTCTCACCTTCGGCTACGTGCTGGGTTTTTTGCCCCTTGGCATGGTGACGGCGGCCTCTGAAACGCTGTTTTCGAAAAAAAAGCTGGCCCTTCCTTTGGGCATGGGGCTGGGCCTTGCCCTCTGCTACCTCATCGGCACGGTGTGGTTCTATTACGTGATGCACTTTCGGGGCATCGAGTACGGCTTCGGAAAGATACTGAGCCTGTGCGTCGTGCCCTTCGTCCTTCCGGACCTTATCAAACTGGGATTTGCCGTGTTCCTGGCTCAAAAACTGAGGAAATACGTGAAATGATCCGTTTTTCATACTTTTGCAACGTTTTGGACGCATTCGAGGTGTTTGATAGAGAGGAAAGGAAAGTGACCCCATGAAAAGGTATTTGATCTATCTGGGCGGAGTTCTCCTGGCGCTGACCCTGATAACCTTCGCCAAAGCGCCCAAGTCCTCCTTGTCAACGTCCGTTTCGGCCGACCCTGCCACGATCCAGCCGGAAACGGCCCTCCCCACGGAAGCGGCCACCCCGGCGCCCGCCGCGGTACGCTCCATCGCGTCGACGGACGACGCCGTTGAGGACGAGCCTATTTTGGGCTGGTGCCGCAGCATCGCGGACGCCCTGCCCTTTTTGGCGGACCTGGACGGGGACGGGGTGCCGGAGACGGTGGATCTGACCATCCTCCCCGGCGCGGACGATCAGGGCCGCTGGACTTTGTCCCTGCAGAAAGGGGACCAGGTGACGCTGTTCCAAACGGACGTGCCGGAGGATACGTCCTATGGCCTGTGGGCAGGGGACCTGGACGAGGATGGGCAGTACGAGCTCTTCTTCCACGGGGACCTGGCATCTAACGACTACGTGATCTACGGCTTTCGCAGCGACCTCAGCTGCCTGTTCTTCGAGCCGGACGAGCGGGCTTTCCGCTGGGGCGGGAACGTCCAAAGCAGCGTCTTTGACGGCTATATCGAGGGCTTTGAGGACGGGCATCTGGTGATCTCCGGCGCAGTGGACATGCTGGGCACCCATTGGGGCGTTCGGACCTTCGCCATCGGCGACGACGGGATCATCGGTCCCGTGAGCACCGTGTGGCAGTTCATCGACGAGGCGGAAGCGGACACGCCCCTCGTGGTGACGAAGGCGCTGACCGCCTACAAGGCATCGGTCCGAAAGGACCCCGGCGAAGCCTTCATTCTGGAACCCGGGGAAAGGATATACCTGCTGGCCAGCGACGGCTGGGAGCGCATGTGGTTTGAAACGGAGAAGGGCAAGGGCGGCGTGCTGCTGCTGACGCCGGACGAGGAGAACACGTGGCTCATCGACGGCGTGCCGGAATCTGAGTATTTTGAGTTTTTACCCTATGCGGGTTAGGAGAGACACATGAAGACTTTTTTGAAAGTTTTGCTGACCCTGCTCATCCTGGGGGGCCTGGGCTTTGGCGGCTGGTACGCCTACGAGCGCTTCTTTGCGGACGCGCCCAAGGAAGGGACGGTCTACGTCCAGTCTGTGTCCGCCATCACCGGGGTGGGCCCCGCGGGGGTCCGCAGCCGGTATTCCGGCGTGGTGGAGGCGAAGAACGTGGTCAAGATAGACCCGGATAAGGATCTTACGGTGAAGGAGTGCTTCGTGTCCGCCGGGGATACCGTCACGGAGGGGGACCCCCTGTTCAGCTACGATGTGGAGAGTATGCAGATCGCCTACGACCAGCTACAGCTGGACATCCAGGGCTTGGAGAACGGCATCCAGACCGGCAAGAACAAGGTGGAGAGCCTGAAAAACAAGCTGGCCCGGGCCTACGACTACAAGAAATATGAGATCCAGATGGATCTTCAGACCCAGGAGCTGGAGGTCCGCAAGAAGGAATATGAACTGAACGGCAAGCGTAAACAGGCCGAGGACATGGCCGC
>LXOW01041923.1_pt1 | contig 16280 bp, 15 predicted proteins | sample 1368591 | NCBI WGS metagenome assembly LXOW01 (sample SAMN04884650, study PRJNA319009) | bovine gut metagenome | isolation source: Cow rumen | host: Bos taurus | place: Italy: Legnaro (PD) | collected 2014-07-09 | reverse complement strand
GTCTTGTGCAAGACGAACCTTGCGATCCGCCCGCCGATTATACCGCGATGTTCTATCATGCCAAAGAACTTCCCCCCGAACCGCTGTTTTTTCCATATGCGATGAAATAGTCTGCTATTTTCAAGGTTTCGTCATAGGTCGATTGCTTGTTTCATATGATGAAAAGTAAGCAATCATAAGGAGTTTTTACCATGGACGAAATCAAAAACGAAAAACCGCGCTGGTATGAACGTCAGGCGCAAATGCTTCTTTCCGAGGCGGTCGCTGTCATGCTTCTTCTGCTCGCTCTGCTCTTGATCAAATTCTGTTTTCAGGACCTTTACCGCGAGACCGAAAACTGGATCCGCCAAAATCTTTATGCCGAAACCGCATTAAGCGAAGTTTTGTCGTTACCGGAGAGTTCTTCCTATGAGGATTAAACTGTTCGGCGTGGAAATACAAATTTCCTTTTTGTTTTCCGCTTTGTTCACCGCGTTGTTGCTTTTTGATCGGACAGGTCTTTTCACTCCGCTTTTGTGTTCGGTCGTTTTGCATGAGGCCGGTCATCTGTTCATGATGTGGGCGTTGGATCGGGCGCCCAAACGTATCCGCCTGATCCCCGCCGCGGTCGAAATCACCGCCCCTGCCAACATGACACTTTTTGAGGAAGCGCTCGTCGCCGCAAGCGGTCCTGCCGTCAATTTGATTTTGACGCTGGTGTTCTATATTAATGCGGCTGTCTTTGCCAGCGAAGTTTCTAAAACCTTTGCCGCCGTCAATCTGGTGTTGGCGCTTTTCAATCTCTTACCGGTCACCGGTTTAGACGGCGGAACGCTTCTTTTCTGTTTCCTCTCGCGCCGGCTTTCTTTGGAACGTACGCGGACGATCATAAAGTGCGTAAACCTGGTTTTCGCCTTTGCAGCCCTGCTGGTGGCGTTCTATACCTGCCTTTCCGCCCGCCCTAATCCGACACTTTGGATCATGGGATTTTACCTGTTGGCGGTCACTTTGATAAAGTTATAAGAATGAAAGAGGATCATTCATGAAAATGGACGAAAAACAATTTGAAAAACTGTTGCTCAGCGTGCAAAAGCCGGGGCGTTATTCCGGTGGCGAAATCGGCAGTGCCATGAAAGACAAAAATAAGGTCAAAGTTCGCTTTGCCTTCTGTTTTCCGGACACCTACGAAATCGGCATGTCACACCTCGGCATTAAAATTTTATATGCACAGTTTAACGCGCGGGAAGATATTTGGTGCGAACGAGTCTTCGCGCCCTGGATCGATTTTGAAGAAATCATGCGTGAAAACGATATTCCTCTTTTTGCACTCGAAAGCCGGGATCCGATCAAAGATTTTGACTTTATCGGTTTTACCCTGCAATATGAACTTTCCTATACCAATGTGCTGAATATGCTGGATCTGGCGGGCGTACCGCTGAAAAGCAAAGACCGTACTTCGCTTTCCCCCTTGGTGGTAGCGGGCGGCCCTTGCGTCTGCAACGCCGAACCGTTGGCGGATTTTATCGACCTGTTCTTTTTAGGCGAAGGCGAAGAAGTTGACTTGGAAGTCATCGACCTCTATCAATCCTACAAAGAGGCCGGAAAATCCAAAGATGAATTCTTACGTGCCGCGGCTCAAATCGAAGGGGTCTACGTTCCCTCGCTTTATGAAGTTTCCTATCATGAAGACGGAACCGTACAAGCCATCGTACCCAAAGGGGACGCCCCCAAAACCGTCAAAAAGCGTATTATTGAGGAAATGGACAACCTCTTTTATCCGGAAAACTTTGTCGTTCCGTTTATCGAAATCGTCCATGACCGCGCCGTTCAGGAAATCTTCCGTGGTTGTATCCGGGGTTGCCGGTTCTGTCAGGCGGGGTTCCTCTACCGGCCTGTTCGGGAAAAAAGCGCGGAAACCGTCAACCGCCAAGCAAGAATGCTTTGTGAAAATACCGGATATGATGAAATCTCCCTTTCTTCTTTGAGTACGAGCGATTATACCCAGTTAGAACCGCTTCTCAATCAAATGCTCACCTGGAGTGAACCACAAGGAATCAGCCTTTCCCTGCCCTCGCTTCGCGTCGATAACTTTTCGAAAGAATTGTTGGAGAAGATCAATCATGTCCGCAAAAGCGGGTTGACCTTTGCGCCCGAAGCCGGAACACAGCGCTTGAGGGATGTTATCAATAAAAATGTTACCGAGGAAGAAATCTTCCGCACCTGCCGCACGGCGTTTGAAGGCGGGTATACCGCGGTCAAATTATATTTCATGTTAGGTCTTCCCACCGAAACCGATGAAGACCTTGTCGGGATCGCGGACTTGGGTCAGCGGATCGTGGATTTATACTATCACACCGAGAATCGTCCCAAAGGGCGGTCGGTTTCGGTGTCGATCAGCGTTTCCACCTTTGTTCCCAAGCCTTTTACGCCTTTCCAGTTTGAACCGCAAATCACAAAAGAAGAAATGGAACGCCGGCAGAAGGTTTTAAAATATGCCAATACTTCCCGGAAAGTCAATGTCAGTTGGCATGATTCCTCCACCAGTTTGTTAGAGGGCGCTTTTGCCCGGGGTGACCGTCGGCTTGGCCGCGTTTTGGAAACCGCTTACCGCAAGGGTTGCCGGTTTGATAGTTGGAACGAATGTTTCCGCCTGGAAACCTGGCTGGAAGCCTTCCGGGAATGCGGTTTGGATCCTGCTTTCTACGCCGAACGCACCCGTCCCTATGACGAAATCACACCTTGGGAACATTTGGACTACGGCGTGACCAAGGCGTTTCTCATTCGGGAAAATGAGCGTGCACACGCCGCTCTGACAACTCCGAACTGCCGCGAAAAGTGTTCCGCCTGCGGCGCGGCCTGCTACGGAAAGGGTGTTTGTTTTGAAAAACGTTAGGATTTTTTACACCAAAACCGGCCGCATGAAGTTTGTTTCCCATTTGGATATGAACCGGCTCATCCCGCGTATCATCCGTCGAGCAGGATTGCCGGTCTGGTTTACTGAAGGCTTTAACCGCCATATCTATATCAATTACGCCATCCCCCTTTCGTTAGGGTTCGAAGGCTTTTACGAAGTCATGGACATTCGCCTGACCGATGACGATTTTCCGCTCACCGAAGTCATTTCCCGTCTTTCGGCGGCAACAGTGCCGGGATTGACCTTTTTGCGTGCCGCCGCACCGGTTTTGGAAACCAAAGAAGTGGCATTCGCGGAATATCATCTGATCTTTGAAGAAGACTCAAAAGAACTCTTTCCTTCGTTTGAAAAATTCCTTCAAAAAGACTCCATTTTGGTTACCAAAAAAGGAAAAAAAGGAAAAATCCGGGAACTGGATCTCGCGCCCTTGATCCGAAAAGCGACGTTTTCCGACCATACCCTTACCCTGATTCTTCCCGCCGGGAATGAAAACAATGTGAATCCCTCCCTGTTGATGACGGCTTATTTTGAGGAAACCGGATCTCCGCCGGTCTATTATCAAACCGAACGCCGGATGATCTTTGACAAAGAAGGGAACCCCTTTGTATGAGTCATCATTTTTTCAAAAAAGGCGATTTTCTTTTGATTCTTCCACTGCTCATCCTGATCCTCCTCGCCTTCCTTGTTTGGGCTTGGCAAAAACCGGGAGGAACCGTGGTGATCCGATGTGACGACCAAGTGGTTTTCGAAGGATCTATCCATTCCGATCAAGAAATTTCCCTGCCGCATAATACCGCGGTCATTCAAAACGGACAAGTCTTCATGCGCGACGGCGATTGCCCTCACCAAATCTGCGTCCGTCATGCCCCGATTTCCAAAAAAGGGGAAACCATCGTTTGTCTGCCAAACCGCGTTGTGATCGAGGTGCGTTGACCATGGCCAAAAAAATCAGTCTGTATGCCCTCTTGACCGTTCTTTGCTTTGCGTTGGGGTATTTGGAAAGCCTTCTTCCCCTCACCTTTATCGCGCCCGGTATCAAATTGGGGCTTGCCAATACGGTCACCCTCCTGCTGGCGGCAAAAGGTCGTGTGAAAGGGGCTTTTGCGGTCAATATCGCCCGAATTTTGTTATCGGCTTTCTTGTTTTCTTCTCCCTTTTCCCTGCTTTTTTCCCTGTCGGGCGGCGTTCTTTCCCTCGCGGCGGTCGCTTTGCTCTTCAAAACCGGGCGATTTTCTATGATCGGCTGTGCGATTGCCGGTGCTCTCGTTCACAATCTCGTCCAGTTGACAGCCGCCTCCCTTCTTTTCGGAAAAGGCGTATGGTTCTATGTTCCCTTTCTTCTCCTTTCCGCCCTGCTGACCGGCGGAGCGATCGGAACGATCGGAACACTTATTCACAAAAAAGTCAACATTTCTATTATTTAATAGGTTATAATAGCCTTATTATAGATGATCATATCGCAACAAGCGATATGCTTTTAAGTCGTTAGAGGTGATAAAAATGTGCGGTTTTACCGGATTTACCAATACCATTCAGGATGACGGGACCATTTTAGGTCTGATGATGGACCGTATCATCCATCGCGGTCCGGACGACGCCGGTCAGTATGTGGATCACGATATCGCGCTGGGGTTCCGGCGGTTGAGCATTATTGACTTGCAGGAAGGCAGTCAGCCGATGTTCAACGAGGATCGTTCCCTGGTGCTGGTCTTCAACGGTGAGATTTATAATTTTCAAGAACTGAGAAAAGAACTTTGCGAAAAAGGGCATGTTTTTGCCAATCGATCAGACAGTGAAGTCTTACTTCACGGCTTTGAGGAATGGGGAACGGATTTAGTTCCCAAACTGCGCGGTATGTTTGCTTTTGTGATTTTTGACCGCAAGAGCAAAACCCTTTTCGGTGCGCGCGATATGTTCGGGATCAAACCGTTTTACTACACCTTTATGGGGGATAGTTTCCTGTTCGGTTCGGAAATAAAATCGTTTCTTGATCACCCCGATTTCCGAAAAGAACTCAATGAGGAAGCGCTGGCGCATTACCTTTCCTTCCAGTATTCCCCGACCGAGGAAACCTTCTTCAAACGCGTCTTTAAACTTCCGCCGGCGCATTATTTCGTTTTTCGTGACGGAAAAATGGAAAAAACACGCTATTTCCGCCCGGATTTCTCCGAGCAGACCGGCGTTCTTGACTACTTTGCCGACTTAACCGATAAAGCGGTCCGCGAATCGGTCAAGGCACATAAAATTGCCGATGTTGAAGTAGGTTCTTTCTTATCCAGCGGCATTGATTCCAGTTACATTGCCGAAGCCGCCAATGTGGACAAAACCTTTACCGTCGGTTTTGAAAGCCCCGATGGCGACCGCTATAATGAGATCCACTACGCCAAAGAATTTGCCAAAACCATCAACGTGGAAAACATCGCCAAGGTGATCACGCCCGAAGAGTATTGGGGCGAATTTCCGAATATTCAATACCATATGGACGAGCCGTTAGCCGATCCCGCCGCGATTGCGCTCTATTTTGTCAGCAAACTGGCCAGCGAGCATGTTAAGGTTGTCATGTCGGGCGAGGGCGCCGATGAATTGTTCGGAGGCTACCGCATTTATCAGGAACCTATCACCCTGACTGCATACGATAAGATTCCTTTCCCGATTCGTCGCTTCATTGGAAAAATCTGTTCCTATTTGCCCCAAAAGCATGGGATCAATTATTTGGTTCGTCGCGGAAAGACCATCGAGGAACGCTTTATCGGCAACGCTTCCATTTTCAGCGTGAAAGAACGCAACGCCCTCTTAAAAAGCGAAATTGCCAAACATGCGATCTCTCCGCAAGCCTTGTGCGCCCCCTTCTATCGCGAAGTCGCGGATAAGGACGACATCACCAAAATGCAGTATCTTGACATTCATATGTGGCTGATGGGCGATATCCTCTTAAAAGCGGATAAAACCAGTATGGCAAATTCCCTGGAACTGCGCGTGCCCTTCCTGGATAAAAATGTGCTGGCGCTTGCAGAAACGATTCCGCTTTCCTGCCGGGTCAGCACCAAAACCACAAAACTGGCACTGCGGAAAGCCGCTGAACGAACCCTTCCCCGCCGTACCGCCGAAAAGGATAAACTCGGTTTCCCGGTCCCCATCCGCGTCTGGCTCAAAGAAGATCAGTACTATAACATGGTGAAAGAACAGTTTACCAACGAGCGCGCCGCGCGTTTCTTCGAAACCGACAAACTCGTCGCGCTGTTGGACGCGCACCGCGCCGGGAAAGTGGATAACAGCCGAAAAATTTGGACGGTTTATACCTTCCTCATTTGGCACCGTCAGTTTTTTGATTGATGAAAGAACCTAAAAAAAACGCAATGCGGAAATTCCGCATTGCGTTTCCAAATCCCCCTAAAAAACTTATTCCGCGGTATCTTTTAAAGCGTTGAGTTTTTCAATACAACTCTTACAGACCGTATACCCCTCATAGGCAACGCTGTCCAGCAGGGAATCGCAAAACACGCAGGTCGGCCGGTACTTTTTCAAAATCACCTTGTCGCCTTCCATAAAGATTTCAAAACTGTCTACATCGTTTTCCACATTGAGTTGTTTGCGGATCTCTTTGGGGATCACAACACGCCCCATTTTATCAACAGCGCGTACGATACCGGTCACTCTCATATTCGTTCCTCCTGAATTTACTATTCTGCGTTCCAGCAGATCGGCGTTTCGCCAAAAGATTCTAATAGTTGATTGGTCTTTGAAAAATGCCTGCACCCGAAAAAACCGCGATGCGCCGAAAGCGGACTCGGATGCGGGCAACTGAGTTTCCGATGAATGGGATTGGTGATCACAGCCGCTTTCCGCTCCGCATGCGCGCCCCAAAGAAGAAAAACGATCGGCGTCTCTTTTTCATTTAGTTCCGCGATCACACGATCGGTAAAGATTTCCCACCCCTTATCTTTGTGGCTGTTCGGTTGCCCGGCACGCACAGTCAACACCGTGTTTAAGAGCAAAACGCCTTGTTTTGCCCAGCCGGTCAAATCACCGTCCGACGGCATGGTCACGCCCAAATCAGACTCGATTTCCCGATAAATATTGACTAAGGACGGCGGTAACGCAACGCCCTTTTTCACCGAAAAGCAAAGACCGTGTGCCTGCCCCGGCCCGTGGTACGGATCCTGCCCGATGATAACCACTTTGGTCGCCGCAAAAGACGTGTAGCAAAGGGCGTTGAAGATGTCATACATATCCGGGTAAATGCGGCGAGAGGAATATTCCTGTTTTAAAAACTCATGCAAAGCGCGATAATACGGTTTTCTCCATTCGTCAGCCAACCGTTCATCCCAATCGTTACCAAACTTTACCATCGGTCAACCACCTCTATTTGACAAGACGCGCCCACAAAACAGCCGCGATTTGCAAAGGTACGCCAATTCCCAAAATGATCCAGATGTTGTATTGCAAAAACTGAATACAAAAGCAAACGAGCACCGACCACATCAAGAGCGAGATCAAAAGAAAAAAGAAACGCCTCGCGTGCCAAATGATGTCAAACACCGTCGCGACGGTCAGGGAAGCGGGAACTGCCCAACAAAACAAGATCCACAAATGCTGATGGTTGGATAAATGGAACGACGTATAAAAAACAACGGCGACCAACCAAACCGCCAACACCGACAACAAGGTGATAATTCGGTTCCGCTTTTGCAAATCTGATTGATTACTCCGGGAGGGTGTGACCGTTTCCTCCCCTACCAGATAATCAAGGCTGACACCGTAAAGTTTGCTCAGTTTATACAGCACTTCGATTCCCGGGAGTGATTCCCCCTGTTCCCATTTTGAAACCGCCTTGTCCGAATAGTTTAACTGTTCGGCAAGTTCCAACTGGGTCATTTTCTTTTGTTTACGGAGTTCCGATAATTTTTTCGCAATTACAAAATTCAAGTTTTCCATGTTTTAATTATACCATATGTCAAAACATTAGTCAATTTCTTTTCCCAAGGAGGAAAGCAAAATGTTCTCTCTGCCTGATAAGATCGTGAAAACGCTGGACATTCTTGAACAAAACGGTGAGGAGGCGTATCTGGTCGGCGGCTGTGTCCGGGATATGCTTTGCGGCAAAATCCCGCATGACTATGATATTACCACCTCTTGCGAGCCCGAAAAAACCGCGTCGCTGTTTCCGAAAGCCGTCTTGACCGGGATCAAACACGGGACCGTCACCGTGCCGGGCAGTGAATATGACATGGAGATCACCACCTACCGAACCGACGGCAAATATACGGATCATCGACGCCCTGAAAACGTCACCTTTGTCCGGTCTTTAAAGGAAGATTTAGCGCGCCGCGATTTCACAGTAAACGCCATGGCGTATCATCCGAAACGGGGATTACGCGATTTTTTCGGCGGAAAAGAAGACCTTGCCAACAAACTTCTCCGCGCTGTCGGAGAGCCGGAAAAACGCTTCACCGAAGATGCGCTCAGGATCCTGCGGCTTTTTCGGTTTTCCTCGCAGTTGGGCTTTTCCATTGAAGAAAACACCTTGAACGCGGCGCTTTCCTGTGCTGATCTTCTTCCCGCTATCAGTGCGGAACGGATCTTTTCAGAACTATACCGCACTCTGCAAGGAACCAATCCTGCCGCGCTTTCCCCTTTGATCGAAGCGGGAAAATGCTCCTATTTCGGGATCGTCAAACATCCCGATTACCGTGCGCTTTCTGCTTTAAAAGGAAATTCGGCACTCTTTGTCTTTCTCTTTACCGGCGGCGCCGATCTCCAAGAAACCCTGACCGCGCTCAAAGCCTCCAATCTGCAAAAAGCGTTTTGCCGGGGTCTGGAAACCCTTTTGAAATTTCCTTATCCGACCGATAAACCCGCCCTGAAACAAATGCTCTATCTTACCTCTTTCCCGCTTGTTGAAAACTACCTCCGGGTCTATGAAACACTTTACGGGAACGATCCCGCAGCCGCTTTCGATTTGCTCAACGAAATTGAAAACCAAAAAGAACCGTATTTGCTCTCTGACCTTGCCGTCAACGGCAAACAACTGAAAAAGTTAGGAATTACCGGAGAAGAAACCGGAAACATCTTGGAGGCTCTTCGAAAGCAGGTCATTCTTCATCCCGAAGAAAACAAAACCGAACATTTACTATTATTAGCAAGTTCGTATCATCGCGATATTTCCTCGTAACGCAACCGCCGTCAGCGCCATAAACTGTATTGTACAGCATGGCGCTGATTTTCTTTTCAGGCAGTGATAACATGAAAAACATTTTGATCTTAGGCGGCGACAAACGCCTGTTAGAAGCAAAAAAAGAACTGATCGCGCAAGGCTTTCGCGTCGAATCGATAGGACTTGAGACGGAGGAAAACGGTTCCTTTGAAAACGCCGATATTTATCTGTTGCCCGTTCCGAGCACACGGGACGGAAAAACGGTCTACGCACCTCTTACCCAGGCTGTTATCCCGCTTTCGGAAGTGGTGAAACACGCGGGCGACCGGTTGGTCCTCGGTTGTAAAAGCGGCATTCGTACCACCTGTTACGCCGATTACGGCGAAGAAGACGATTATTGTCTTTTGAATGCGGTTCCCACAGCGGAAGCGGCACTGAAAATTGCGATCGAAAATACCGATTTCACCCTATGGAAAAGCCGTGTTCTGGTGATCGGGTACGGAAGAGTCGGAAAGATTTTGGCTGATCGGCTAAAGGCGATGGGTTGCGATGTGACCGTAAGCGCCCGAAAAGCGGCGGATTTTGCCTTGGCAGAAGCCTTGGGTTTCCGGAGTATTCCTACCGAAAGCATCGCTCATTCCGACCTTGATTACGATCTTGTTTTCAATACTGTCGATCACCGGGTCATCGATTCTCCCACCCTGCAAAAGAGCCGCGCGACACTTTTCATCGACCTTGCCAGTCAAGACGGATTCGACCCGGAAGAGGTGCGTAAATGCGGAAAGATCGCGATCAAAGCACCGGGGCTTCCCGGAAAAATCGCACCAAAAACCGCCGGCAAAATTCTCGCACAAACGGTCGTCACGCTGATCAATCGGCACTACGCTGAAAACCAATGATGAAATGAGGAAACAAAATGAAAGACATTACTCTCGGTTTCGCGTTCTGCGGTTCCTTTTGCACGATCGGACATTCCCTGGCCGTTTTACGTAAACTTGCCGCGCAACCGATCCGTATTCAACCGATCATGTCACAAATTGTCTATCAAACCGACACCCGCTTCGGAAAAGCGGAAGACTTAAAACGGGAAGTGGAAGCGCTCTGCGGCGTTCCGATCATCCACAAGATCCCTGACGCCGAACCCATTGGTCCGAAAAATCTGTTGGATGCCATCGTAGTCTCCCCCTGTACCGGCAACACCATGGCGAAAATCGCGCTTGGCATCACCGATACGCCGGTCACCATGGCAGTCAAAGCACATTTACGCAATAACAAACCGGTCATTTTGGCGATCGCCACCAATGACGCTTTAGGTGCTTCGGCTAAAAATTTAGGGTTATTGCATAACACCGCCAACATATACTTTGTTCCCTACCGGCAGGACGATCCGCAGGGGAAGAACAACTCGCTTGTCTGCGATTTTAATAAGATCCCCGAAACGCTTGAAAAAGCATTGGCTGGCGAACAGATCCAGCCGGTCATCACGTAGCGGGCGCATGGGGAGGATACCGCTATGGGACTTACCATTACCGCCGTAGGGCGTAGCGCCGCCAATGAAAAAATGATCGTAAAGAGTTCGCCGGAAGAAAAGGTCATTGCGCTTGCCGGCAATCCGAACGTTGGAAAAAGTACCGTATTTAACGGTTTGACCGGGATGAATCAACATACCGGGAACTGGCCGGGAAAAACGGTCGCAAACGCACAAGGGATTTGTCAATTCCAAGGAAAAACCTATCGATTTGTCGATATTCCGGGCACATACTCGCTCTCGGCACATTCCGCCGAGGAAGAAATCGCACGGAATTTTCTTTGTTTCGGACAGCCCGACGCAGTGATCGTGATCTGCGACGCGACCTGCCTGGAACGAAACCTGAATTTGGTTCTGCAAACGCTGGAACTTTGCCCGAACACCATTGTCGGCGTCAACCTGATGGATGAAGCCGCTCGCAAAAAGATCCATGTTGATCTGCCCCTCTTATCGGAGCGTTTGGGGATCCCGGTCATCGGCATTGTTGCGCGAAAGAAAAAAACGCTGTTTCCCCTCTTGCAAGAAATTAAGAGAATGACAGACGGAACTGTTCGCCGACCGTTTCGTGTGAACTACGGAAAACCGATTGAGCAAGCCGTTTCGCTCGTAGAAGCGGAAGTCAAACACCTCGCACGAAATCAAATTGACAGCCGATGGCTGAGTCTTCGGCTGTTAAATCCCGACAAATCTCTAAGAAGTGAGATCGATCGGGTATTCAGCCGAAAATTTCTTACCTCGCCATCACTGTTTGCGGCACTCGATAAAGCCCACGCTCTTTTACAAGCAGACAACTGCACTGATGACCGTTTTGAGGATCGCATTGCCTGCACGCTGATACAAAATGCGGAGAGGATATGTGACGGTGTAGTCACGCAAGAGCGCAAACCGTATTCGGGAATTGATCGGCGGTTTGACCGTGTTCTGACCGGGAGATGGACGGCCTTTCCTTTGATGACGATCTTGCTGGCATTTGTATTTTGGCTGACCATCAGCGGTGCGAACGCACCCTCTCGCTTTCTTTCCTATATATTTCAATACCTGCAAACCGGCTTGACGGATTTGCTCGACGCTCTCCACACCCCGCCAATCCTAAAAAGTGCGCTTTTAGACGGCGTCTTTCGGGTTTTGAGCAACGTGGTATCGGTTATGCTGCCGCCGATGGCGATCTTCTTTCCGTTATTTACATTGCTTGAAGATGTAGGTTATCTTCCCCGGATCGCCTATAATCTTGACCGACCCTTTCATTGGTGCCGTGCCTGCGGAAAACAGGCGTTGACGATGTGTATGGGATTCGGTTGCAACGCCGCCGGGGTCGTCGGTTGTCGGATCATCGATTCTCCGCGCGAGCGTCTGCTTGCCGTTTTGACCAACAGTCTCGTTCCCTGCAACGGACGGTTTCCCCTCCTTATTACGATGATGAGTATGCTTTTGATCGCCGGGCAACACACATCCGCCTTTCTTTCATCTTTCCTTTTGACAGGAATGATTATCTTCGCCGTTGCAGCCACTCTTTTGATGACAAGACTGCTTTCCGGCACACTTTTGCGAGGGTTCCCCTCCTCGTTTGCCTTGGAACTTCCCCCTTACCGGAAACCTCAAATCGGAAAAGTGTTGGTGCGTTCTGTTTTTGACCGCACATTGTTTGTCCTCGGAAGAGCCGCCGCCGTTGCCGCCCCGGCAGGATTGATCATTTGGGGCATGGCAAACCTGCAAATCGAGGGAGTTTCGATCCTCGCCCGATGTTCGGACTTTTTGGACCCTTTTGCACGCCTGCTGGGATTGGACGGCGTGATTTTGATGGCTTTTATTTTGGGATTTCCCGCCAATGAAATCGTCATTCCGATTATCATCATGGCCTATTTATCCGGCGGAACACTGACCGACCTTTCTTCCTTTTCAGAAATGCGCGCACTGTTCGCAGCCAACGGATGGACGGCGCTTACGGCACTGAATGTGACGATTTTTTCCCTCTTTCACTGGCCCTGTTCGACAACGCTCTGGACGATCAAAAAAGAAACCGGAAAATGGCGGTGGGCATTTCTCGCTGCTTCGATCCCGACACTCCTCGGCGTTGCGCTATGTCTGTTCACGACCGCAATTTCGAAATTTTTTTGATGAAATAACGAAAAAGAAATCCGGTGGTTCTCAACCTCTGAGAACTGCCGGATTCGTGCTGATCATTGCTATTTCTTTTTCCACTTGGCGTACAACGTTTTGTTTCCCGTACTGCCTTTGGTAATTTTTGTTATCTTGGTCTTCCATTTTGAATCACTGTACCAACCTTTAAAGATATAGCCTTTTCGGGTCGGTGCTTTCAGCGTGACGGTCGAAGAGGTGACCGTGAAAGCAGTCGGATTGCCCTTGACATTCTTTCCGCCGTTCAGTTTGTAAGTGATTTTATAGGTTTCTTTTTCCCATTTCGCATACAGCGTTTTGTCACCGGTAGAACCCTTGGTGATTTGGGTCACCTTGGTCTTATACTTGGAATCACGATACCAGCCTTTAAAAGTATAGCCTTTTCGGGTCGGCGTTTTCAGCGTGACGGTCGAAGAGGCGACCGTATAAGCGGTCGGATTGCCTTTGACGTTCTTCCCGCCGTTCAGTTTGTAGATGATCCCATAGGAAACCGGCGTCCATTTTGCGAAAAGCGAAAGGCTTCCGGTCGAACCGCGGCTGATCTCAAAAACTCTTTTGGTCATTCCTTGATCGCGATACCAACCGCTAAACACATAACCCTTGCGCGTTGCGTCTTGCAAAGAAAAGGCGTCATTCATCGTATAGGTTGCCGGATTACCGGTATGATTGTCGCCGCCCTTTAAATCATAGATAATCGGATATTCCTTTAACTGCCACTTCGCATAAAGCGTTTTACTCCCGGTAGAACCTTGTGAAATCGTGGCTACGCGGGTCTTAAAGGCTTTGTCCTCATACCAACCGTCGAACACATAGCCTGTCTTGACCGGATCATGCAAAAGGGTTTGCGCTTGCGAAACATAGTATATCGAATTTTCTTCATGCTGTACGCCGCCGTTTAATTCATAACTGACACGATAAAGCGTTTCGCCGTTATCAAGGTGGACCGCCACATGGAGAAGAGAATCGGTTCCGTATAAATCACGGGTAACGGTTTCCCACTGCTGTTTTGTTCCGGTGTAATAAACATCGTTAAGCGCAGAACAGTTGGTAAACGCAAAGGAAGAAATGTAGAGGACACTATCCGGGATCGTAACGGCGGCTAATTGATTCAGATAAGAAAATGCTTGCGGTGCGATCGTTTTTGTGCCTTCCCGCACCGTATACACATCGAAAGGAGCCAACATATTCGAAGCCGAAATCAAATGATTGCCGAGGTAAAATACGCCGTTGACCCGGTTAGCCAAATCGCCTTCACATCGGGTATTTCGAAAAGCCAAAGCGCCGATCGAAACCACATGATCGGAAATCGTGACCGAGGACAATAACGTGCAACCCCAAAACGCAGATTCGCCAACGGTGGTCACACTGTCAGGAAGAACAACGGATTCTAAGCATAGGCAACCATTGAACGCCCCTTTTCCAATATCGGCAACACCTTCGAAAAGATTGAGTGAAGACAACATTCGACAATGTAAAAACGCATAATCGCCGATGGAAGTCACACTCCCCGGAACGGTTAAAGAAGAAATCCCTTCACAGCCGGAAAAAGCGTAAGGTTCAATCGAAACAATACGGTCCGGAATCGTGACAGCCGTTAAACCGATACAGCCGGAAAAAGCGCCGTAACCGATCGAAGTCACGCTGCCGTCATTTGGAATAACTGAAGTTTTGCAACCGGCGATCAAGGATTTTTCGCTCTTTTCGATCAAGCAATTATCCCGGTCGGCATATAACTGATTGTTTGGGTCGACCGCAATACTTGTAAGGTTTTCACAATGTGAAAATAGCAATTTCCCGATGAAGACGACATTCGCCGGAATTGTAATCTCCGTAAGCCCCGTGCAGTGACTAAATGCAGATTCACCGATTTCCGTAACGCTGTCGGGAATTTCCAGGGAAGTTAACCCCCGGCAATTACTAAACGCGTTCGCACCGATTTTGGCAATACGGTTTCCTAATTTGATAGAAGTCAAAAAGGTGCAGAAAGAAAAAGCATTGGTCGGCACAACTGTGCAATCATCGGTCAAAACAACTGATTGTAAAGTCGACGGCACAATATTTGACGGTGTGTTCGCATCATCATCTCCGCCAAAATAATAGCCAATATACGCAGAATTTGGAATGTTTCCACCAATAAACGGCAAGGTCATTTCCGTAACGTTTTCGCAACCCTCAAACGCACATTTCCAAATCTTGACGACGCTGTTCGGGATCGTAATGGATTTTAAATTCGTACAATGATAAAACGCTTTTTCACCGATCGCTTTAACGCCGTTAGGGATCGTAACGGATTCCAGTTTTGAATGTTTATAAAACGCTATATCCGCAATGGTAACCGTGCCGGGTTTGATCTCGTATTCCTTTCCGAGAACGCCCGGCGTCGAGATCAAATGGTTGCCCATATACAAAGCGCCGTCTTCCAGATATTCCTGCGCGTAACAACCGGATTGATAAAACGCATGATGACCAATTTTAAGAACGCTGTCAGGAATATCGATTGGCGTTAAACTCGTGCAGCCATAAAACGCCAACCGTCCGATGGAAGTCACACTGTCGGGAATGGTACAGGACGTTAAATTGGTGCAATCGGAAAACATCCAGTCCCCGATCGAGGTAACGCCGGGCTCGATCGCTACCGATCGAATGGACGAAGCGTATAAGCGCCACGGCTCGCTGTAATAACTCAACAGATCGTTCATAGGGCCTGTACCGGTAATTCTGAGCGCGCCGGTATCTTCGTCTAAAAACCAAAAAACATTCTTACCGCACCCGCCCCGTGGCGACTTCATATCATCGGTGGACATGCCCATCCCCATAAACGTGGTAAGAATGAGGATTATCGTTAAGAAAAAGGATAATGTTTTTATAAACCTTTTCAAAATTATCACCAACTTATAACATTCGTCAACGATATTATAACATGCAAAAAAACATAAGTAAAGAAAAAGAATGAGGCTGCGTAAAAAAATTTGCGTAGCCTCACTTCACTGGCGCGCTGAAGAAGGTACTCTCCGCTTCGCTCCGAGACGGTGCCGAACTCCTCGTTCGAATCTTCCGTCCTAATGAACGACCCCCGCCTGTCGGCGAGGGTTTCATCGCTGGCGCGCTGAAGAAGGTNNCCTTAACCTGTCGGCGAGGGTTTCATCGCTGGCGCGCTGAAGAAGATTCGAACTCCCGACCTTCTGGTCCGTAGCCAGACGCTCTATCCAGCTGAGCTATCAGCGCATATCTATTTTCAACTGCAAATTATCATATCATATCTTGTCGCCAAAATCAAGTATTATTTTACATTTTTTAAAAATTTTTACGGGAAGTCAAAAAAACGCTTTACTTTATCGCGCTGATGTGTTACAATGATAAAGCAATTTAAGTTTTGGAGGAAGTTTTATGAAAAGAGTATTTTGTTTGTTGCTTGCACTGGCGCTTTTACTGACTGTCTGTGCCTGCGGCGGAAAAAGCGGTACTGACAATCAAACCGCCAAGTATCAGTTTTTAGAGGAAACGCTCGGTGTAGAATCCTATGCAATCGGTTTTCGCAAAGCCGATACCGAATTGGCAAAAACCGTCAG
>LXOW01025932.1_pt1 | contig 16281 bp, 7 predicted proteins | sample 1368591 | NCBI WGS metagenome assembly LXOW01 (sample SAMN04884650, study PRJNA319009) | bovine gut metagenome | isolation source: Cow rumen | host: Bos taurus | place: Italy: Legnaro (PD) | collected 2014-07-09 | reverse complement strand
AGTCCGCTCAGTACAAACAGGGGGAATAGCAACACGGCGAGGGGATAGGCGACCCACCGCGGCAACTTTCCATTTCCCACTTTCCACTTTCCGCTTTCCCTTGCTTGGGCAAGGTTCTCCTCGTAGTGTTCGTCATCCGGCACCCACAGGATCAGTTCCCGCATCCGCATCGTCAACTCTTCGCGCAGCGCCATCATGATCTGCGGCTCACTGACTTCTGAATGCTGACTGCTGAATGCTTTGACGTAGGTAGTAACGTTGATCGGTTTACCGATGGTGACGGTCAGACTGTCCCATAGGTGGAAATAATCGCCGTACTCCAGTCCTACCGGTACGATATAGACGGGTTTTTCTGCGCCGAATAGTTCATTGGCCTGCAGCGCGATACGGAAGATTCCTTTGTTCAGCGGCAGCAGGGAGTGCTTGGGGCGATGGGTGCCCTCGGGCAGGATACAGAATGGTACCCCGTCGTGCAGTACTTCGACGGCTTTATTCATCGTCTCGTCGTTATGGCGCACTTCCTCCAGTCCGTCCCGTACGCGGTTGATCGGCATGATCTTCAGCCAGTTCAGGATCTTCGCTTTCTTGGGGTCGCGGAAGATGTCGGCGCGGGCGACGAAGACTTTCTGTTTCCGGTCGATGCCTAATACGGCCATCGCGTCGCATAGCGCGTTTGCGTGGTTGGGCGCGTATATAACAGCACCATCGGCAGGGATGTTCTCCTTGCCGATATAGCGGAAACTGCGATACGAACGTCGGAACATCCAGTCCACGTACGGACGCAAGAAAGAATAGAGTCCGTCTTTGTCTTGTATCTTACCCATGAACCTCTAACCCACTAATCCTTTCACCTTTCACCTTTCACCTTTCACCTTTCACCTTCTGCGCAGCAGTCCTTTCAACGCGTCCCATAGACGGGAAAACAGACTGACAAAGAAATTGAACTCACGGGTAGCGTTCTCCACTTGTCCGTAGATGCGTACGTGCGCCAACTCGGCTTTATGCTCCGCCTCGATGGTCTTGATCGCCAACTCTTCTTCGCTCCGGATCTGCTTGGTGAGCAGTTTGATGAAGGGATGGATGAAGAGCGGTCTGCGGCATACAATCGCAAGGATGATGAGCACGATATACATGCTACCGACGATCAGCGCGGCAGCCCATACCGGCATGTAGCTCGCGAGCACATCGATGAGCGCTACGGCGATGAAGGCGAAGAGCGCCAACGCGCAGAGCACCAGCGTGAAGATCAGCAAAAACAGCCCCAGCACGCGACTGATGATACCGATCAGACGTAACTGACCGACTTCACTGAGTGCTTTGCCGTAGTCCGCGAGTTCCTGCTTGAGTTGAGCGAAAAACTCATTCTCCATAATCAAGCCTCCTTCTTATGCTTCTTAGCTTTCGGCTCTTCGCTCTTGGCTTCCTGCTTCAGGCCCTTGAGTTTCTCCTCTACGGCTGCTTCGGCTTTCGCCAGGTCTTTCTTCACTTGCTCGCAATAGTCCTGCGCCTGTTTCTTGGTTTGCTCGGCGAGGTCTGCGATCTCTTTACGAACTTCTTCTCCGGTCTTCGGAGTCAACAGCAACGCTGCTGCGGCACCCACCAGGGCACCTCCTACGAACAACGCTGCACCTTTAAATAAATTACTCATATGCGTATAGTTTTGAGTGTTGATTAATCAATTTTGATATCTGTATTCACATTCTTGCTTCCCCAGATCGCGTAGAAGAGGATGAACGCTACGCCGATGATGGGTACGATATAACTGAGCAGGCAGTCATGCGCGGCTATCACACTCTGGATATACGGTACGACACCGCCGCCGACCACCATCATCATGAAGATACCCGAAGCCTTGGCGGTATATTTGCCGAGTCCCTCGGTAGCCATATTGAAGATCGAACCCCACATGATCGAGGTGCAAAGACCGCAGAGCACGAGCAGGGTGGAAGCGAGCGGAACGGCAATCACTTCGCCCTTGATGATCGTCTTGGCCATGATGCTGTCGCCTATCAGCATCGCGGCTACCATCAGCGCAATCGCTACCGATGCTACGCAGATCACCATGGTGCGGCTGCTGACCTTACCGCCGATAGCCGAACCGACGAAACGGCCGATAAGCATCAATATCCAGTACCGCCCGGCAATCAGTCCGGCGGCTGCAAAACCTACTTTCGGAGTCAGATACGAGATGAGCGTCGCGGGGATACCTACCTCTACACCGACGTAGAAGAAGATCGCGATCACGCCCAAGGTAAGATGACGGAAGGCCCACGGACTGCGCTCGTAGGTCACCTCTTGACCGGCACCGGCGGGTTCGGCAATAGGCGTGAAGCGGATGACGAGATAGATGACCGCAAAGACAATCATCGCGATATAGAGCACGATATTAACATCGTCGATCTCTTTACCGGCGAGGCTCTCACCGATGATCGCACCCACCAGCATAGGCGTCAGCGCGCCGGAGAGCGAGTTGAGCGTACCGCCGATGAGGTTGAGTTGGTTACCCTTCTTACCGCCTCCTCCGAGCAGGTTCAGCATCGGGTTGGTCACCGTATTGAGCATACATACGCAGAATCCGCAGATCAAGGCACCGAGCAGATAGACAGCAAAACTATCGAACATACCGCTCGCCCATTGGATGCAGATACCTACAAAACCCAGGAAGATAGCCGTCAGGGCTGTTTTCTTATAGCCGAATTTGGCAAGGAAATTACCGGCGGGGATACCCATGATCAGGTAAGCAAGGAAGTTGAAGAGGTTACCGAGCATACCCATTCGTTCGGCCTGCGCCGGGTCATCGAACGATGCGCCCCAGATCTTTCCGACCGGCGCGGCGAGGTTCGTTACAAACGCGATCATCGCATAGAGAAACATCATCGCGATGATGGTGACAATTTGGAGATTGTTCTTTTTCATATTGATAGCTATTAGTTTTCTTATCGGCTAAATCGGGTGCAAAGATACAATAATTTTCTGATATGCGCAAGAAAATATCTGTAAAATTTGCACAATTCGCAAAAAAGTAGTACTTTTGCAGCCAAAATGAAGCGATTGCTATTCCTTATAGTAGTGGTTGCGCTGGCGTGCGGACAGGTATGCGCGGGCGAAGCAACGACGACGAAGCCGGAGAAGGCTCCGTCGAAGGGTCTGCTCTTCTTTTACCGTATCGGTGATTGGGCGGACAACTACCTGCGCAAGGGTATCGACACGACGTATATCGACCTGCCGGAGCACAGTTGGCGCTTTGCGGCGACGCTCGCTTCGTCGGGTATCAATTCGCGTATCACGTCCATCAGCGAAGAGCGCTGGTCGCTGCTCAACGGCGCGCAGCCGAGTGTAGAGTTGGGTTTCTATGCCGGTTTTCGCGGCATCGGCTTCGGTTATTCGTGGGACGTGCTGCATGCCTATTCGCGGCGGTTGAGTTTCTCGTTCGGCAGTAAGTATATCGGTATCGATTTCACGCTGCAGAAGACGGGTGATCTGACGACGAAGGTGGCTTATAACGACCAGGTGCTGGCGGAGTTAGGAAAGAACCTGATGACGATCACGAACGCGAACCTGCATATCTGGTACGCGCTCAACGCGGCGCATTACTCGCATAACGCGGCCGTCAAGCAGTCGTATATCCAGAAGAAGACAGCCGGTTCGCTGTTGCTACACCTGTCGTATATGTCCCAGCAGATCCAGTTCGCCGACACGCTGAATATCATAGGTCCGGAGGAAGGAGAGAGTATTAACTTGCTGCCGGCGATTATGTCGGGTATGACGGGTATGACGACGCGTCAGATCGCGGTGGGAGTAGGGTACGGCATCAACTATACGCCGAACAAAGGCAAGGTGGTGCTGCACGCTTCGGCGGCGTGTATGCTGGTGTGCTATACGGTGAATCATATCATGTATTACGTGCCGGACAGCCTGCTATACGACCTGCCGAGCAGCGAACCGATGTTTGTGCTGCACCCTGCCGTGCCGGTCCACGTGACGGGTAATGTGCGTGCGGCAGTGAGTTGGGAGATCAACAAATGGGTACACCTGAGCGCTTGGGCGACGGGTGACCATCTGCGTTTCCGCTCGGCGCCTACGGCGGCGGGCAACACGTTGAACTTAGCGACCTGGTCGTGGAAGGTGCAACTCAATATCGGCGTACGCTTTGGTGCGGGACAAAACCGCCTGGAGCGCGCGTTGGGTAAACCTGTTTTGCCGCAAGAAATGACGACGGAGATCAAAAAGAGCAAATTGCCAATTTGGCTCACGGATTTCTTCTGGAGTCCCAAGTAAAATAGAAAATTTCAGCAGAAATACCTTAAAAAATGATAATAAATTGCTAAGTATAGGTTGCAAAATCTATAAAATAAGCACTTTTTTCGTAAATTATTTGCATATATGACATAAAAGTTGTACTTTTGCAATTCATAACGTATAATACGTTAATTTTGCTATGAGAAAGTACGGCTTTTTATTGTTATTTATATTATGTGCGCTGGTAAAGGTGCACGCAGTCGGTTGGACCCCTACTGATGCCGGTTTGGTTGTGAATCTGGAGCAGGGTGATCGATTCTTACTGTCGGTAGTAATTGATGGTAAGGAATATTTTGTTAGTAACTATAACCGCTATACCCGTCCGGATGATATTTTTAATTACTCGGATGGTCTCTACCTCAAGTTGTTGCCGCAGGCTCCGGATGCAACCGAGCCTTCGGAGATGTCTGTCTGGTCGGCAGGCGCGCCCTTGAGTCGTGGGGAAAATGATTTAGGTGCTATCGTTTATACAATTTGGAACGACGGTAAGACGCTGCGAACGAATAATACGAATTATCAGTTCATGGGTGATTTGACGAGTGATTATAACTACAAAGACGTCTGCGATGTCGTATTCGTCATTCCTACCGAACGCGGTACGCCTACCGTAGATGGTCGTGCCGGGCTTTCATCTTTTGATCCTGCTAATACCTTAGGCAAGGGCACGGCTCCTTTTGACGGACGGACAGGTACGGGTTTCTTGGGTATGACTTACCGTGAGGTATATATGTTTGATTTCCCAAAGTCGCTCCCGCCGAAATCCTATGCCAATGCATCGCTTGTGACCTTCAATACGACGCAGTCCACGTGGAATTTGAAATCCGGCGCCGGCAACATTGCAAAAGGTCACGCTGTTTATGCCTTTGCGGATTCCAAGCACGATGCTACTCCTCGTACGCTTTTCCGATTGTATCTGCTGGATAAGCCGTTTGTCAGTTGTCCGAATACCTATTTCTTTGCAACAGACGAACAGGACTATCTGAAATACCGTAAGAACGAGAATAAACCGCCAACGGCCCAAACCTCTAAAGATAGTACGTCGATCAGAAAGATTTACACGATGGACTATTTAACTCGTATGGACCGGGTGGATGCTACTACGACTCATCGGACGGGCTATATGAATGTGCCAATCCCGGATAGCACGTACTACTACGTAGGTTATAAGAACGACTACTACGATAATCAAGGCACGACTCCTTCCAAGATGGGTGCGCCCGGTGCGTTTTCGCAGTTTACGAAGATTCGCGAATTGCCGATGAGACATCTGGCTGACAAGTACGCCCCTGCCGGCGCATACGGACGCATGGTGCTCGACTCCATTTCGACGGCAGACAACCACGGCGTAGGCTTTGAACCAGTAGGCTATTTCCTGAAAGTTCAAACGCCTGTCGGATTTACCAATGTGCGGATGACCAAAACCAGCAGCGACAATGAGTGGATTACCCGGGATATGTGGACAATTGACGAAGACTGGTTGGATCTGACCATCAAAGCCACACTGATGACTGGTCCGGAGTTCTCAGAAGAAGATCCGGGTGCGGATGTGGCTGAATGGAGTACGTACGTAAAGGGTAGTGCAGTGCCCTTGAGTACCGGAGGTTATGTGACTGAAGGTTCTACCGGTTATGCGAAAATCACTATTAATAATACCAATCCGAACGGAAACTTGACCTTCTTCTCGGCAGATCTTAGCAAACATGTTCATTATGACAATAATGGTTTCTTGGGTATGGATATTCCGGACCAATATCCGTTAACAGGTCAGTCTACGGTACGAGTAGAAGAGCCTCGTCTGAAAGCCGGTTATATCTTTGATGGATGGAATACCAAAGCGGATGGATCAGGTGATACGATTCAAGCAGGAACAACCTATACTATTAAGACGGCGAAGGATACCTTGTTTGCTTTAGCCCACTATAACGGTACCTTGCAGGTAGCGATTTCGTTTGTGGAGGACGGTAAACGCTATTTCTTGACACACCCGAACACCTCGACTCCCCGTTATGCCCGTACTCGTACATTCGACAGTTGGGAGAATACCTGGCAAGGTATGGAGAATGCCGAGAATGCCGATCCGAACTACGTCAGTACGTATGAAGTGCGTTGTCCGATAGCGGAGATCAAGAAGAAAGACGGAGATATCCCTGACTTGCTCCTGCAAGAACATGTCTTGGATCCGCGCCAATACACGATGAAGGGATACGAGGACTCATTAATCTTCTATGAGCACTTTCACCCGGCACATGATGAGTACCTCGGTTTGTACTATACCACTCCGAATACGATTCTGGCCAATAACACCTGGGCGGGTTTGTTCACCACCACAAGTACGGAAACAGATATCAGTTGGCCTACTTATCAAAAACCGTACATCAGCGGCGTAAGACTGAAATCAACGCGCTATGTGGAGGAATACGATCCGAAGAACAAACCCGACTCGTTGATATTGAAGGTGCGCAGCAACTACGATAAACCATGGGTGAAATATGACTTCGGTACGGATCAGTTTGATGGACAAGCCGATTCGACCTCTGCCACGGTCTTTGATATCTCGGCGGTGTCGGTAGCGGATGCGCATTATATCATTCTGCCGGATACGACGTATGATTGGAACGACACAATTACCTTCGGTTACCATAACGGCGAGCAGCTCCGCGAAGAGGTATGGTCGTCGTTGATCGGTAAGCAACTCTTGGCGGTAATGCGTTTAGGCGAAGATACGGTCTATTTCCACCCGAACGAGAAGAAAACCATCAGTGACCCGAATAACCTATATCTGTCGAAAGATTACCGCATATCGCAGGTGCTGGAACTCATACATGATAGCCGCGTGAGTGCTCCCTTAAATGAAGGAGACAGCGTAATGCACGAGACAACGGATTACCACTGGCATAACAATATTGTCAGCGGCATGAATAGTCCGATCAATGTGACAGACGGTAGCGGAAACTATATCGATATCGTCGATACCTTCCGTATCACCATCAGTCACGATGCGATCAGCAAGGTCAAGGAATACCGCGGTCGCTGGAAGAAAGGTGCTAGGGGCTTGAAAGTGGATAATCCCAATGGTTCAGTTCGTCATCGCGATATCATCATTCGCACCAAGACCTATCATGATGGGGCCGAGCAGACCCGTCTGGCGCTACAACCGGAACATGAGAGTTACAGCTTCGGTCCGTTGGCAGGTGTTGAGAAGCAGATCAACTTCCTGCTGATCAAAGAGACCTACCATTCGTTGCTGGACAAGGATGGCAACCCCATAACTACGGTGGTGACCGCACGCGACACGATTAAGAATGCGCTTTCGTTGAATGCCGGTATGTGTACGCTGAAAGGAAGTACGTTTGACAAGATAGCCGGTAAAACCACTGGCAACCACGTCACGCTCGCTACCCATGCAGAGAATACTTTGGGTGTCAACTACGATACGCTGACCGTTACAATCAGTTCTATCACGGTAGAAAGTACAACGTACACGGATGTTACTGCCAAGGTGCCGTTGATGCAAGTGGCGTTGACGACTAGTGAATTGGTGTGGTCGGTGTATGACAAAGAGACTAAGAAACGCTATTTCATCATGGCGGTGAGCGACGGTAGCACCACTACGCTGCAGTTCCGTGAGTTCTCAAAGGTAGGTTCGATGCTCTATAAGCTGAATAGCAAGACCCAATTGGAGAAAGGATCGAGTGCCGGCAATAACTCGGATGGTAAGTATATCACGCCGTGGACCTTCGCGTATAATCCTTCGGATAATAACCAACTCTCACTGGAGACTCAATACGGCATCGGTAAGTTCTTTGCTACTGACGGAGGGACCGGAACAACATTACATGATAGTCCGGTGCTCTTTACCTATCGCCTTGCAGAAGTCCATACCAACCCGAACTCCAACTATGAGGAGAAGGTGCGTATCAAATATGCAGAAGACCAATGGTTGAAGTTCAACGGCGGCGCAACGCCTTCTATCACGCTGATTGGTGACTCATTGCAGGCAACAGTGTTCTCTTGGAGCTATATGCTGCAGGAATATAGTTTGCTCAATAACGGTACCTATCCGAGTTCGGACTATGTGGAGTTCATTTATAATAATACCACTCCGAAGGATATTCAGACGCGTTATAAGGCGTATAGCGAGTATTCGATGTTGCTGGATAATGAAATCACCTATCTCTGTCATAAGGACGAAGAGAATATAGCTAACTTGACTGACCCGGCTAAGGATTGGAAAACCTATTATTCTATTACTCATAAAACCGATGGCCGTACGTTTGATACCGGCGCTAGCACGACATCGAGCGGACTGAGTATATCGACCAATACCACTACGCTGACCACCACCGTCACCACCGCTTCGGCTACCAGCCCTACCAATGTGAAGATAGGCGGTAAGTATGTGAATATTGTAGATACCTTGGTTTTCACGCTCAATGATTCTGCGCATTATAATTATCGTTTCAAAGACGAATGGAGTGAATTCAAGTCCATCAGTGATGCGAACCTGAAGATACCTATGGCGCGCAAGACTTATCATACCGGTACGTTCAGTACGCTATACTGTGCTGTAGAGGGCGATGACGAGAACTTTACCTTCCCTGCAATCATATCAAGCTCCAACAATACCCATGAGTACGTCCTGCGTACGATCTTGCATGAGGGCACGCAGGCGCTAGATATAGATAATAATGTGGCGGCTGTTACCAGCGAGAAATACATCGATGTGACGACAGACCGAGAGGATACCATCGGAATGCACCTGAATATTAATCAGTTCGCAGAGGTGCGCCTCATAGATGTTTACGGTAATAAACCGGATTGGTGCGAGATAGATACGATCACCTCCGATACCGTTAAGATCAAATGTACGCAGACTGGTATTCGTTCCCCGCGTACGGCGAACCTCTATCTGGCATATATCGTGATGTTTGGAAAAACAATGCGATTCGTTAACTATCGTCTGACGGTATCGCAGGATAGCTATTTTGAGTATGCCAACAACCAGAAGCTCATTCATACCAACGGTGCTTCGGGAGACGAAATGTTGGAGAATGGTATGCAGCAGGTACATGAGAACAAGCGTATTCTCTATTACTATCCTGATCAAGATGTGGAACTGCCCGTCCGCGAGCGTGCTTTCTATGGATGGTGGAGATGGTATCGCGAAGGATATGACGTAGATAGCGTCGATGTATCCGATACGGATGTACCGGATTCCTTATGGCGCTCCGTACCTCTTAATACAGGAAAATACAACAACCCATTCCGTATTATTGGTGACTCGGTCAAAGTTTGGGACGAAGCAAAGAGAGATTCTGTCAAGATATTGGTGACCATGGGTCGCTGGACCGTATTCCACTATAAATCAAAAGACTATGGAAACAAGAATGACCCGCCGGCCAAGAGCCCGCGTGTCGTTCCGCCCGATACTATACGCGCAGCAGGACCGGATCGAGGCAAACGTCCTATCGTAACCTACGCGGTGGATATCAGTAACTACTACGATAACCTGCCGATGTCCTTGAAGGACAAGAACCAGATAGATCAGGCGATGATGGATACGATGCTGGAGATCACCGAACCGACCCTCTCGCTGCGCGAGGTGTTTGAACTGCGCCCATGGACCGAGATGGCGGAGATACTGGATGGTTACAAGACTGAAATCCCTGATGCAGGAGCAACGCTGGATGATAAGGAATATCCGCTGGCAAAGGAGAAATACATGGAGGATCATGTGATGATGGCGCCGACCGGTTTCCCGCTCTTGCTCCGTACCGACCAGCGGTATAACTACCAGCATTTATCAGAAAAAGGTCACTCGGAGTCATTGCTGGGTTATTATATGCACGATGATAACTGGAGCAAGATGACTGCTACTAAAGATGAAGACGGCTGGAGCCGTCAGGATACGATGATTTGGTGCGGTGGTTGGGATGCCGATTGCTTATGGTATACTTACGACCCCACGACGAAGAAATATACGAGATGTACCCATCCTGTTTCCGTAGAAGAGGACTTCCTGCAAGTACCGGCCAAAGGAGCGGGTGCGGTCGATACCGTCTATTACTGCCTGCGTGCGCGGAGTTGGAAGAGTTCCATTGAAGCTCCTGCTGTGGGTCCGGATGAACCCGAAAAGGGCGACTATTTCTTCAATATCTGCCGCTACAAGATATGCTATCATGATCCGAATATCTACGGACCGAAGCAAGAGGATCCGAAAAAAGAGAACAAAGCCCTTATCACCAACGAGGAGATCGAGTATCGCTACGACGTACTGGAGCGTTTGGACTTCGACTATATCAAGCCGGGTCCCGACTACCATATCTATCCGCATCCGCTGCCTTGGGCTGATGCCTCGTACGGTTACAACTATCCGGAGACATCCAGTCTGCCGCACAACCGTTACCATGATCAGAGCGATTTCCCCAACCATGGTGAGTACGGACTGATCAACCGTATCCCGTATTCGCAGTATTGGCGTAAGATGGAGCAACACGGTGGGGCCTCCAATGGCTATATGATCTATTGCGACGGTATGGCTTCGGCCGGCCAGGTAGCCGCCCTCACGCTGCATACCAACCTCTGCGCCGGACAGAAGATGTTCTTCTCCGGCTATGTAGGCAACCCCAGTAGCCAGACCGGTAAGTCTAACCCGAACTTCATCTTCTCCGTTCAGGGTTCGAGCGATGGCGAAACATGGGAAGATATCACGTCGTACATGACGGGAGATATACAGCCTTCGAGTAACTGGTATCAGATCTATTTCCCGATTCTGCATAATGAAGGAGGAAAAGATTATTCGTATTTCCGTGTGCGTATCTATAATGTTGCCAGCAGCTTCGATGGAAATGACTTCATCATCGATGATATGTGTATCTTTGCTACCAAGCAGCCGCTGATTGCATATCAAGCGCAGACAACCTGTCAGGATTACGGCCATTCGGAGGAAGATACGCATGTGCTGTTGCGCTTGGACTATCAGGGTATCACCGGCGAGGGATACAACGGAAACGAGGTATGCTATACCGTACGGCAGAAAACTCCGAGTGGTACGGAAAGTTTCGTTCGTATGACAGATCACTACTTGAAAGAAGATAGTACGAAGACAACACCTACCGATACATTGTACGGAAAGATCTTTATCCCGGCAAAAACTTACAATCCTACAGATCGTGACTCGGTCTATAAGAATATGAATGATCTGCTGGCGCGCTTTGACAGTACGTTCGATAAGCATGAGTTAGATCCCTCTTATCCGATTGTACGCGAGGGATATATTTACGAGATTCTCGAAGGCGATATCCGTCCCGTCAAGTATATCATGCATCGCGCCCGTATGGATTCCAGGAATGATTACAAGGTGCATATATCCACAATCCCGGGCGAACTGCTGAATAGTATATGCGGTATGACCAGTCAGCTCAAGGTGAGCAACCGTATGGTGCTGGAGCTGAACGGCGAAGAGCAACCGGAGACGGAACAAATGAACCTGTGCTCCAATGCTACATATGATATCAGTCTGCGCGTGAAGGGATCGATGTATTTGGATAGTGTGGCCCCGATCGATGTGAACGGCTCATGCGTGAACGACTGGTTGGTATTTGGCGATACAGCACGAGTGTCCAGTAAGAAACGCTACGGATACTCTTACTCCGATATCAAGAAAGTAGTATCGAAAATCCTGCGTGCAGAAGCTACGCCCACTCGAGAGAACATAAACCAGTTTGCAACGAACCTTGCTTCGGTGGATAGTGCTGTGATGAGAGCTGTCAAGAATCATTATGAGATCAGTCTGGATACGACTGCACATCCGTATGATATCCTGGCGGATCTGGTCAACAAAGGTTACCTGATTATGTATAAGCCGAAGTTGACGGCTTCTGTGGCGATGGGAGACTCCTTGCAGTATGTCATTTTCCCGATTGTAGGTACAGGGTCGAAAGAGATGGAGGAAGCGCGCGTAGAGGTGTGTCCTAACCCGATCTTGATCAAACTCAAGCCGGATAAAGGCGGAGGTGCGCCATTGGCTGTAGGCGGACTGAACCGTGACTCCGCGGAGTTAGCGCTGCCGATCACCGTGCTTGCTGAATCGAGTGTGGCCAACACCTCATTCAAACTGCATGTAGATTCGATCAGAAATCTGGTAGGTATCTATTCCATCATGCTCCGTTCAACGGACGATCCCGGATATCGAGAGGGTGTGCATCGCCTGCAATTGATACCCGATAGAAGTTATCCGGCCGAGGATTATTACAGCAAAGGTGATAGTATCGTTCTCACCCCGGCCCCGAGCAATAATTATACAATGCAGCCGGGTTATAACTATACATTCGATGTCTTGATGCAGACCTGGTCCGGGTCATTAGTGGATGAGTTCGGCTGCGAGGTGGGTAATGTGCCGTTCACGCTGTCCATCATGCCGGATTACGTGCGCTGGAATCCGCAGTCATCGTCAAATAACAATTGGAATGATGCCAATAACTGGATCGGTATCGATGCCAATAATACGCCTCTCCATGACGAAGCGCATTACGTGCCGATGGCGAATACCTATGTCCTCATCCCCGGCGTAGAGGAAGGGAAACCCTATCCGCAGGTACAACCGCTGCCTACCGAGCATAAGGACTCCATTCAGAAGGTGAACTTCCAGTATAATAAGTGCAATACCATCCATTTCCTGTCAGATGCCGCGATAGCGAACCAGCAGTATATGAACTACTCCGATGTGGTGGTCGATATGAAACTGCCGAACCAGAAATGGGCATTCCGCACGGCGCCGGTAAAGGGTATGATCAGCGGTGATATATTCATGGCTGATGCGGATCTTGCAGCCGATGCTCCGCTATGGGAAGTAGGCGCGTTCGACGCTGCGGGACGTAGCTATACTACCGGTAATGGTTCGTTCTGGCTATCGATGTACAATATCGAGACCAAGAAAATCAATTATACCGGCGATGACTCTACCCGTACGGCTTCGGCCGACTGGTCGAGAGTGACCAATGCGATGAAGCAACCGCTCAACGAAGCACAGGGTCTGGCGATCTATTCCCGCACTGCTTCCAAGAAGGATGCCGTAATACGTCTGCCGAAGAACGATGATACCTATTATTACTACGGTACGTACGGCGAGCGGATTGATAGTAAGTTCGAGGGAGATCTGTGCGCATATCGTGCGGAGTTGGCAGGTGGTGCCGGCAAAGTAGGCGATTTGTTGTACCATCCGGCTACCACATCGCAGGACTTCACCCTCACGAACGTTGTTGAATCGAACTCGTTCGTCTTCGGCAACCCAACGATGGGCTATATTGACATCTGGGGCTTCATTGCGGACAATGTGTGTCTCTTGGATCAGAAATTTGACTATATGGACGAGAGCGGTGATAAAGCCAGTCTCTATATGGTTGAGAGCAGGTCGTCCGCAGAGGCAACCCCCAATACGATTAGCAATCGTAAGCGTTACCTGCCGCCTATGCACGCGATCGTGCTGAAGGCCAGATCCGTAGCTACATCGCTCACTGTGGCGCTCAATACGAGTCGCGTCATAACGGATGTGAGTCAGGTCAGTCCCTCCGCGTCCGCTCCGCGTCGTATCAGTGCTTCCGGCCTGAGCCGAGGCATCATGACCGTTACGGCCAAGAACCCCTGCTCGCCGCGTTGCACCTCGCGTCTGCTGATCGGTCAAGGCTATCATGACGGTATACGCGAAGGAGAAGATGCGATCTTGACCACTATCAATATCGATAACTACTCCAATACCAACGCGCCTGCTACGCCGTTTAACCTGTACGCGTCGGAAGGCAATTACGGACTGAGTATCGACCTGAGGGATGAAGTGGAGAATATACCGATATCCTTCTGCATCAGCGACTTACCCTATGATCCAACGACCCAACTGTGGTTCACAGGCGTGAACAATATCGACGGGGAACTGGTGCTCTACGATGCGCAGACCGATACCGAGCGGGAGATTATTGATGGTATTTACCTGACGATCGAAACGCCGACGCAAAGCCACGAACGCCGATACTATATCCGCCGCCGCGGCTATAATCCCCAGACAGGACCGGATATCGCGACCGATGTCGAGTTCTATCCTATAGATGACGAACAAGCTGTCAAAATCATTCGAAATGACCAAGTTCTGATCATCCGGAACGGTCATGTATACACAATGATGGGACAGAAAGTGAGGTGATGATGAGAGAAGAAAAGAAAATATTGAAATACCTTTTCGCCTTATGGCTGCTGGTGAGCTGTGAGTCTGCTGTATTCGCATACACGCAGGCTGCACCGCCATCGGCTTGGCGAACTACGCCTACGCTTAGTACAGATATACAACCGAATTACCAATTCCGCTCAACCTCCACGTATGCGCCGGTAGTGGGTACAACCTCGTATCTCTCTACCTCGACCACCGTCTATACCCCGGGCACGTCCGGACCGAATAGAGCGAAAAAAGATGTTTGGGACGACGAACCCGGTGATGATGCGATAGGTAATCTCAATACCCCCGTAGGCGATCCGATGATACTCATCCTCTTCGCCTTAGCGTTTATCCTCTATAAGAGAAAGAGAGCCACCGCGTGACTCTCTTTTGCGTACCTATGATACAGCATTTCCTGGATTATATTGCTATCGAGCGGAAGTACTCGCCGCGCACGGTCGAAGCTTATCGCGATGACCTGCGGGATTTCTGTACCTTCCTGGGGCGCACGCCCGAGGAACTGGATCCGACGGCCGTTGATGAGACAGACGTGAAAGAATGGATGCTATTCCTGCTCGAGCAGCAGCACCAGTCCCCGCGGTCGGTGAAACGCAAACTGTCCGCCTTGCGCTCGTTCTATAAATTCCTCCTACGCCAAGGCAAAGTGAAACGCGACATCACAGCCCGCGTCCTCCCGCCTAAAGCCGACAAACCCCTGCCCGTCTTCTTCCGCGAAGAGGAGATGACCGCTGCGCTGGAGAAAGAAGACACTCAACACTCAACACTCAACACTCAACAATCACAACGAGATAACTTGATTATCTCGCTCCTCTACCAAACCGGTATGCGCCAGGCGGAGCTGCTTAATCTCACCGACGCCGACATCGACCTGCAGCAAGGCCAAGTCCGTATCTTCGGTAAGCGCCGTAAGGAACGTATCGTACCTATCGGAGACTCCCTCATCGCGCAGGTCAAGGAGTACATGACGGCTCGAGACCTCGAGACCTCGACATCTCGAGATCACGAAACAATCACCAATGACCAATCACCAATAACCAATGGTCAGTTCTTCCCCGGCCTGACCAAGTACTCCTTATATAAAATCGTGCGCACGCGTATGGGCGAAGTGAGTACGCTCAAGAAACACTCGCCGCACGTGCTGCGGCATACCTTTGCGACCGCGATGCTCGACAACGGCGCCGACATCCGAACCATCCAGACGCTTCTGGGCCATGCATCTCTGAGTACGACGCAGGTCTATACGCATACCACCTTCGAGCAGATAAAACGCGTCTATATGGCTACTCATCCCCGCGCAAAGCAAAGTCCAAATGGCAAAAAAGAGAAAAAATGACCTTCAGATGCATTTTTTTGCAAAAATATTTGGTCATATCAAAAAAAAGCAGTACTTTTGCACGCTTTTTCGTCGGAAAGGTACTTTATCATCCCTCGGGATGTGAACCAGCGAAGCGTTCGCAGACCGAAAAGCGTAGCACAGAACGCAGCGTAATTGAGCTGCGAGGCAGTGAATCACGCGAGTTCTGATGCAAGCGGCCTCTATAGCTCAGTTGGTAGAGCACTAGATTTGTAATCCAGCGGTCGTTGGTTCGAGTCCGACTAGAGGCTCAAATGGGGCAGACTGTAAATCTGCTGTCTTCGACTTCGGTGGTTCGAATCCATCCGCACCCACACAATCGAGAGCTTACCTCTCGTTCACGCGAAAGTAGCTCAGTCGATAGAGCACTAGCCTTCCAAGCTGGGGGTCGCGGGTTTGAGTC
>LXOW01062896.1_pt1 | contig 16308 bp, 10 predicted proteins | sample 1368591 | NCBI WGS metagenome assembly LXOW01 (sample SAMN04884650, study PRJNA319009) | bovine gut metagenome | isolation source: Cow rumen | host: Bos taurus | place: Italy: Legnaro (PD) | collected 2014-07-09 | reverse complement strand
CTCACTATCCTTATTGGCCAGTCAGTGCTCGGCTCTTTTTCGTTCATGCTGGGTGGGGAGAGTCTGAAGTCAGCCATGCGTTGTGGCTTTTCCATGGCGCAGATAGGTGAGTTCTCGTTTATCATTGCCTCGCTGGGCTTGTCGCTCGGTGTCATAGGCGACTTCCTATATCCGGTTGTGGTAGCCGTGTCCGTCATAACAACATTTCTCACACCTTACATGATACGGTTTGCCACGCCGGTTTATAATTCTTTGGAGCACAGGCTCCCCTCTCGTCTCATTCAGGCGATGAATCATCTGTCGATGAGCCATCCCAACACGACAGAGAAGAGCAAGTGGAAGCAGCTCCTGACACAGATGTCTGTCTATACCGTGGTGAATGCCATCTTGTCGTCAGCAGTTATAGCACTGATGTTCATGCTCTTCCATCCGTTCATTAGTCGCTTGCTTCATGGCACCTGGTATGCCAATCTGATTACTGGTGTGCTGACCGTACTGATTATTGCTCCTTTCCTGAGGGCCATGGTAATGAAGAAGAACCGCAGTGAGGAGTGGAAGGCTCTATGGGCAGAGAGTAACCGTAACCATCTGCCGCTTCTTTTCACCGTATTGGTGCGTGGCATTATTGCCGCCTCCTATGTTTTCTATATTTGCCAGTATCTGGCCCATCTTGCTCCAGCCATTGTCATCACCCTGGGCATTGTGGCCATAGTGCTCATTGTGTTGTCGAGAAGCGTGAAACACCGTAGCATTATTCTTGAACGTCTGTTCATCAACAATCTGCGTTCACGCGAAATTGAGGCACAAGTTCGTGGCGACAAGCGCCCCTTGTATGCGGGCAAACTGCTTGACCGTGATATACATATAGCCGACTTTGACATTCCGCAGAATTCCTTGTGGGCGGGTAAGTCATTGATGCAACTCAACCTTGGCCGTCAGTATGGTGTGCACGTTAGTAGCATTCTTCGTGGGCGTAACCGCCTGAACATTCCATCGGGCAACGACTGCCTCTTTCCTCACGACCGTATTCAGGTCATTGGCAGCGATACGCAACTGGCCGCGTTCCGTGATGCCATTGCCAAGAACATCCAGGAAGAAGACCGTGAAGTGGAGAAGCGTGAGATGAAGCTCCGCCAGCTCATCATCAGCCAGAAAAGTCCTTTCATTGGCAAGACCCTGGAAGAGAGCGGCCTTCGGAGCAAATACAATTGCATGGTCGTGGGGCTGGAGGAGGGAAAGGAAAACCTGTCGCCGTTCAAGCCTTCGCGCCGCTTCGAGGAGGGCGACATCATCTGGGTGGTAGGAGAGGAATCCGATCTGAATGTCATCCTCTCCTAAGCAACTGCCAATAATGTACAACTGAAATAGACCAACTATTTTTAATAATTACTAACCATACTCTATTATGCTAAGAAAATTGATTTTTTCAATGGCTCTTGTGGCGAGTGCCACGGCCATGGCGCAGTCAACGCCCGTCTGGCGTGACCCCAATGTGAATGCCATTAATNNGGAGGGCAAGTGGCGCTTCAATTTCGTGAAAGACCACAACTTGGCTCCGCAGGACTTCTTCTCTCTGAAGTTCGACGATTCCAACTGGGTGGACTTCCCCGTCCCCGGACTTTTCGAGTTGGAGGGCTATGGCGACAAGATTTACAAGAACGCAGGCTATGCTTGGTGCACTACGTTCGACAACAATCCGCCATATATTGGTGAGACGAACAATTACACCGGCTCTTATCGTCGTACCTTTGAGTTGCCTGCCGATTGGAACGGTCAGGAGGTTTACTTCCACGTCGGTTCTGCTACAAGCAACCTCTCCGTTTGGGTGAATGGCAAGTATGTCGGCTATTCGGAAGATTCCAAGGTGGCCGCTGAGTTCAATATTACCAAGTATTTGAAGAAAGGTCAGAACCTCATTGCCATGCAGGTGATGCGTTGGTGTGACGGTTCGTGGCTGGAAGACCAGGACTTCTGGCGCTTCACGGGTATTGCCCGCGAAGTGTATCTCTATGCACGTCCAAAGGTGCACATTCAAGACTACATTATTACGACCGACTTCTTGAATGACAATTATGCCACCGGTCGCATCAACATTAAGCTGATGGCTCCTGCGGCTGTCGGGAAGAAGTTCTCGGTGGCTTTGTATGGCCCCGACGGAAAAGAAGTAAATTTCCAGCAGGCGACTCCGCTGCAGATTAAGAAAGACGGAAAGGGCGAGGCCGAAATCTTGGTACCCAACCCGGAGAAGTGGACGGCTGAGACCCCCAGTCTCTACACGGCTGTCATTTCGCTCTACAATGGCGACAAGCTCCTGGAGGCCGTTCGCCAGCGCATTGGTATTCGCAAGGTTGAAATCAAGAATGCCCAGTTGCTGGTCAACGGTCAGCCCATCCTGATCAAGGGTGCCGACCGCCACGAGCTTGACCCCGATGGTGGCTACATCGTCAGCGTGGAGCGCATGATTCAGGACATCAAGATTATGAAGCAGCTGAACATCAATGCCGTGCGTACCTGCCACTATCCCGACGATCCGCGCTGGTACGAGTTGTGCGACGAGTATGGCATCTATCTCACTGCCGAGGCAAACCTGGAGAGCCATGGCATGGGCTATGGGGAGAAGACGCTGGCCAAGCATCCCGCCTTTGAGAAGATGCATCTGGAGCGCAACGAGGGTAATGTGCTCAGTTTCCGCAACCATCCCAGCATTATTGTCTGGTCAATGGGTAACGAAGCCGGTATGGGTCCCAACTTCGAGAAGGTCTATGAGTGGATTCACGCAACGGATGATACACGTCCCGTACACTATGAGCGTGCTGGCAGTGACAGCCCGTTCACCGATATCGCATGCCCTATGTATGCTGACTACAACTGGTGCGAGCGCTATTGCAAGAGCGATAATCCGCGTCCGCTCATCCAGTGTGAGTATGCCCATGCCATGGGTAATTCCATGGGTGGCTTCAAGGAGTACTGGGATATGATTCGCAAGGAGCCGAAATATCAGGGAGGCTACATCTGGGACTTCGTTGACCAGGGTATGCGCGACAAGAGCCCCATCACCGGGCGCACCATCTTCACCTACGGTGGCGACTATGGCCAGTATCCGGCCTCTGACTACAACTTCAACTGCAATGGCATCATCGCTCCCGACCGTCGACTGAACCCCCATGCCTACGAGGTGGGTTACTATTATCAGAACATCTGGGTGACCGATAAGGGCTTGAAGGAAGGTAAGTTTGAGGTTTACAATGAGAACTTCTTCAAGAACCTTGACGACATGGAGCTGGAGTGGTTCGTAGGCGGTGCCGTCGGTAACCATCATGAGAGTGCCGGTCGCCCCGCAGGCATGACATTTGGTCATGGTGGCAGCATTGACATCAGCGGTATTGCTCCCCAGCAGCGCAAAGCCTTCAACGATGAGAAGTTGCGTGAGACAGTCACTCGCGTGCTCAATCATCATGGTGACCAGGAAATCTTCGTCATTTTCCAGTTCAAGTCGAAGAACGGTGCTCCTCTCATCGACAAGGGGCAGGTGCTTGCTCGCCAGCAGTTCCTGCTGAATGCCTATCATTTCCCCACGCTTGCATCAGAACCTGCCACTGTTGAGAAAGAAGAAACCAACAGCTATGTGAAGTTCTCTGCCGCCGGTACTGATTTATCTATTGGCAAATGGACAGGACTCATCGACTATCTGAATGTCGACGGCAAACAGATGCTTCAGTTCCGTGAGAGCATTACGCCTGAATTCTGGCGTGCCCCGACCGACAATGACTATGGTGCAGGCCTGCAGCGTCGTTTTGCCACTTGGAAGAATCCACAGATGAAGCTGAAGGATGTAAGCGTGGGCGACAACAGCGTTGTTGCAAAGTTTGACATGCCCGACCAGAAAGCCACGCTTACCATGACCTATACGCTCACTACAGCGGGTGAAGTCATCGTGCGTGAGCAACTTGCTACCGACAAGGATGCCAAGATCAGCAATTTGTTCCGTTATGGCGTACAGTTGCAGATGCCCAAGCAGTTCGACCGCATAGAATATTATGGCCGCGGCCCAGCCGAGAACTATATCGATCGTAACAGCAGCGAGTTCATTGGCCTATATGGCAACAAGGTACAGGACGAATATTTCGAGTATGTGCGTCCGCAGGAGAGTGGCAACCACACCGACGTGCGCTGGTTCAAAGTTCTTGATGTTAATGGAAAGGGACTGCAGTTCTATTCCAATGCACCCATGGAAGCAAGTGCCATGCCTTATACCATGGACCAGTTGGATGACGGCCCTGATAAAGACCATGCTTGGGGACACCACAGCGGTGACCTGATTCCTGCCGGCAGGACGCAGGTGTTCATTCAGCAGCGTCAGTTCGGCCTGGGTTGTGTGAACTCATGGGGAGCATGGCCGCGCGACGAGTATCGTCTGCCCTATAAGGACTACGACTTCACCTTTGCCATCAAGCCTGTGAAATGATTTTAATAATGAAACACTTACTATCGATGGCGGCGCTCATGGCGCCGCTATCGGTTTCTTGTCAGCAGTACTTTCCGAAGCAGATACCGGCAGGCCATTACAGCGGTATTACTTCTGTCGGCAATGACTGTTTTGCCGTGGTCGATGATAAGGCGTTGGAGGATGGCTTCTACGTGTTCCGCTTGCCGATAGACAGTGAAAAGCTCCGCATTATGGAAGCCGAGAATCTGGGCTACCATTCAAGCGGCTTTCCCAATCGCGACATGGAGAGCATTTGCTTTTGTCCTACCTCGCAAACCCTGTTCGTCAGCGGTGAGGAAGATAATGAGGTCTATGAATACACGCTGGAAGGGAAGAGAACCGGCAGACGGCTTGCTATGCCCGCCGAGTATGGGAGAGCACGTGGCAATTTCGGATTGGAAGCACTGACATACGATGACTTCTCCCACCAGTTTTTCGTGACAACCGAACGTCCGCTGCGTGGTGACTCCTTGCTCCGCATTCAGGCGTTTGGCGAAGATTTGCAGCCTTCCAGCCAGTATCTGTATCGTCCTGACAAGCCAATCAGTCGAAAGTACTATCAGGGAGTATCCGAAATGTGCAGCACGGGTGACGGTCATCTGTTGGTGATGGAGTGCCAGACGCGTGTGCCCCGTTTGAAGTTATTTGCACGCACCGTTATCCGCATCTACGAGGTGGATTTGCCTTCAGGCTCAGGCGGTTTTCCGCCTGATGGAAACGCACAATTATTGGAGAAAAGACTGCTGAAAGAGTTCAGCACGCGACTCACCCTCTTCGGGCGCAAGTTTGCCATCTACGAAGGCATTTGCCGATTGTCGCCTGGTCGCTATCTGCTTATTGCCGACTCGCAAGGCCGGCATAAGAACGTGTTGCGCGACTGGCTGCTCCTGCTCGACATATAAGCAGGAGTTTATTTTTTGCCCCGGTGCTTCACAACGAAATACACGATGGCCACGGCAACAAGTGCCAGAATGCCGAAGACAATGTAGTGGTTGTATCGCTCGATGGTCTCGTTCAGTTCTTCCTCTGGGACGATGGCGTGCAAGTACCATCCCATAGCAGCGAGAATGGTGTGCCAAGCACCTGCGCCGATGGTGGTATAGAGCAGGAACTTTCCATAGTTCATTCGTGCGAGTCCTGCTGGAATGCTGATAAGATGGCGTATGCCGGGGATGAGTCGCCCGGTCAGTGTTGCGGCAACGCCGTGGTCGTCGAAGTAGCGCTCGCTTTTCTCCACCTTCTCTTGGTTCAACAGGCACATCTTGCCCCATTTGCTGTTGGCAAACTTATACACCACGGGGCGGCCCACATAGAGGGCCACGATGTAGTTTATACTTGCGCCGATGGCTGCGCCGATGGTGGCGAAAAGCACCACCAAAAAAACGTTGAGACCTCCCGATGCGGCATGATAGGCGGCAGGAGCCACCACCAGCTCTGAGGGTACGGGTACAACGGTACTCTCCAGCAACATGAGCAGGAGAATGTTGGGATAATTCAGATTATTGAGTAACCAGTTCATAATTTCTTTTATTTGCAGCGGACTATAACGGACTTTGTCTTTTGGGCAGCGGACTATAGCGGAGATAAATCAGCTAAAGTCTCTCAACTCTCAACACTTAACTCTCAACTCCGGTGATGTAGTCATAGTAGTCCTTCGGATCCACGCTATCGGGGAAGATATGGCTAAGTGCCACCCTGCATTCTTGGGGATTACGCTCGCAAGCCGTCTTCAGATAACTGAGAAATTCGTCGTAGCGCTTCAAGTCGTAACAGCACAGAGCCATGTAGGCGTAGCCTTCATCGTTTTCCTTGCCCATGACCTTAAAGTATTTCTTGAACAGCGCGTAGGCGGCTTCCACGTAGTGGTTGTCGTAGATGGAAATGATGACTCGCAGGAAAGTAACTCCAGGGGTGTCGCTGGAGATGATGGCTTGCTTGTAGTATTTCTCCGCCTTTTTCTGCTGGTTGTCTGCCAGCATGATATGGCCTCTCACTACTAGCGTCTGCACCTTGTCTGTCTCTTCATATTCATCAGCCTTGTCTAGCATCGACAGGGCTTTTTCGTCATCGCCGGTTTCACCGTAGGCAAACGACAGTTCCTGGTAGATGTCGCCCAGGTAGATAGAGTCGTCGGGGGCCGTGTCGATGGCGTTCTTCAAGGTGTTGATGGCTTCTTCGTAGCGTCCGAGGTTGATGAGACAAGTGCCCTGGTGCATCAATCCGAACTCATCGTCGGGCACCTTCTCACTATAGCGTTGGAAGTATTTTAACGCCTCTTCATAGTTGTAAAGCCGATAGAGTGCATTAGCTTTTGAGAGCAGTCCTTCCGGGTCGTCAGGATCGATGGCAATAGCATACTCGCTACTCTCGATGGAGCCGTTGTAATCTTCGTTCATGAACTGTGTCGAGGCTAGTGCATTCCAGTAGTGCTTTGAGAAAGGGTTGTCATCAATCAGCTCTCCCCATAGTTTTTCGCTGTCCTGATACTTTCCGAGTCCAAAAAGAGTACGGGCCATCAGCTCTTTGAACTCTGGTGAGTCCTCGTGATGGGCGCGAGTCATCCATTGCATGGCTTTCTCGGGATAGTTGTAGTCGGCATAGATGTTTGCGACGTCTACAACGTAATCCTGATATTCTTCGGGCGGTACGTTCTTAAACTCCTCGCGCAGCAGCAGGTCGGCTTCCTCCACACGCTCCTCGGCCAGCAGGATCTCGGCTTTGTCGTAGATATAATCGGGCTCATCGGTCTCGGTTATCTGGTTCAGATAGTTGCGTGCTTCTTGAATGTCACCATTCCATAGTGCCTCATGAATCTTGTAGGTCAGAGGCGATATGGCTCCTGGCGACAGGCTCAGGGCAAGGTCGATGGCCTGGTCGGCTTCGTCGAAGTGCTCCGTCAACTGATAATAGTCGGCAATCTCAGCCAGCTCGTCAGCATCCATGAACACAGGTTGCCCGTTGTTTACGGCTTCCTCGTATTCCGCGAGCAGCTCACGAAATTCGTCGCTGTCAAAATATTCGTCGCCGGTCTTTTTCAACTTCTTAAGCCTACGGTTTTATTGAACACGGGATGCCCTGTAGTGCTGTCCGGATCTACGTTGAAGTAGCCGATGCGTTGGAACTGCAGATAGGTGAGCGGTTGCATGTCGGCAGCGTATGGCTCGATGTAGCAGTTGGTGAGCACCTTCAGGTTTTCGGGGTTCAGCATCTTGTCTCTTGCTTCGGGATAAGTAAGCCCTTCGTCCATCAGTCGTGCCAGTTCGTCACGCGGGTTCTCCGGTTTCCACAGACGCTCATAGAGTCGCACTTCAGCGCATACGGCGTTGTGGCAGCTCACCCAGTGCAGGGTTTTTCCCTTGATTTTGCGGTCGGCTCCGGGTTGTCCGCTTTTGGTGTCGGGGTCGTAAGTGCAGAATATAGTGGTGATGCGCCCGTCGGCATCCTTTTCGCAGGGGCGCTCCTCGTCGCATTTGATGATATAGGCGTTCTTCAGCCTCACTTCCTTGCCGGGAGCCAGACGCATGAATTTCTTCTCGGCCACTTCCATGAAGTCGTCGCGCTCTATCCATAGCTCGCGGCTGAACTCCACTTCGTGTGTGCCATCGGCCTCGTTTTCAGGGTTGTTGACGGCAGTGAGCATTTCCGTCTGCCCCTCTGGATAGTTGGTGATGACCACCTTCACGGGGTCGAGGACGGCACTAACGCGCAGGGCACGCTGGTTCAGGTCATCGCGCACTACACTTTCCAGCAGGGCCATATCGTTGAGAGCATCGAGCTTGGTGTAGCCAATCTTATCGATAAACTTAACGATGCTTTCGGGAGAATAGCCGCGACGGCGGAATCCACAGATGGTTGGCATACGTGGGTCGTCCCATCCGTTGACTATCCCGTCGGTGACCAGGGCGCGAAGGTTGCGCTTCGAAAGAAGGATATAGTTCAGGTTCAGCTTGTTGAACTCCGTCTGCCTGGGCCCTTCGTAAACGTCGAGCGAAGCTCGGAGAGCTTTCAACCTGTCGCCTGTCAGCTCCGACTCATCCACGCTGCCCAGCCACTCTCTCATCCATTCTACGAAGAGGTCGTAGAGGGGACGGTGCTCGACGAACTCCAGGGTGCACCATGAATGGGTAACGCCCTCCAGGTAGTCGCTCTGTCCATGGGTGAAGTCATACATGGGGTATGCGTTCCATTTGTTGCCCGTTCGGATGTGCGGAATATTTAGCACGCGATAGATGAGAGGGTCGCGGAAAAGCATGTTCGGGTGTGCCATGTCGATTTTGGCACGCAGCACGAGTGTTCCTGGCTGGCATTCGCCACTGTTCATGTAGTTGAAGAGTCGCAGGTTCTCCTCCACAGGACGGTCGCGGAAAGGTGAGTTGGTTCCTGGACTTGTAGTGGTTCCCTTCTGCTGTGCAATGGTCTCTGCGCTCTGCTCGTCGACGTAGGCGCGGCCCTGCTTAATGAGCCACACAGCAAAGTCCCATAGCTCCTGGAAATAGTCGCTGGCATAATAGACGTTGGCATATTGGTATCCAAGCCACTTGATGTCTTGCTCGATGCTTTCTATGTATTCGGTGTCCTCCTTCTGTGGGTTGGTGTCATCGAAGCGCAGGTTGCACTCGCCGCCGTATTTCTTTGCCAGCCCGAAGTCGAGGGCGATGGCCTTGGCATGTCCGATATGCAGATAGCCGTTGGGTTCGGGCGGGAAGCGCGTCTGCAGGCGTCCGCCGTTCTTGCCTGCCGCCAGGTCGTCAATCACTTTCTGCTCAATGAAGCTCACAGACTGAGAAGCCGTACGCGCGGTTTTCTTCTCTTCGTTCTCGCTGATTGTTTTTTCTGCCATAATCTATTGTCGTATTTGTTTCGTTTTCCCTAATGTATATGGATTTTGCGGTGCAAAGGTACTAAAAAAAAACCATACCCCTGCATTTTGTCTCCTATAATTCTTGAAAATGCTTAACTTTTCACCTTCAGGCAAAGCATCGTGATGTCGTCGTTGGGGTCGGCACCATTACGGTGTCTTTCCACCTCCATGTTCAGGATGTCCACAACCTGCTTGGCGGTTTCAAAGTTTATTTTGCGCACGATTTCCTGCAAGTGTTCGTCGCCAAACTGTTGCTGCTGCTTGTTCTCCGCCTCGTTAAGCCCGTCGGTATAGAAGAACAGCAGCTTGTCCTTGATGTTCTCGATGCTTTCGCCAATGTATTCCAGTTCCGGCCATAGCCCTATGGGAGCGTTTGGCTCCATCTCCAGGAATTCGCCTGTTTCTATGAGCAGTGGAGGATTATGTCCGGCATTGCAGAATTCCATTTTTCCGCTTTTCAGGTTAACAAGTCCGAAGAACATGGTGACGAACATGCCCTGTTCGTTGTTTTCCGACAGCTCGGCGTTCATGCGGTTGGCAATGTCGGCGGGCATCAGCCGTTGCGAAGCCAGTGTGCGGAAGAGTCGTGTTGCCTGTGCCATGAACAGCGAGGCGGGAACCCCCTTTCCGCTGACGTCGCCTATGCAGAAATACAGGTTGTCGCCTATCATCAGATAGCCGTAAAGGTCGCCTCCAACCTCCTTGGCGGGGGTCATCGAGGCATAGATGTCGAGTCCCTCGTAGTCAGGGAAGATGTTGGGCACCATCGACATCTGTATGTCGCGTGCAATGCGCAGCTCGCTTTCTATGCGCTCCTTGATAGTGGTGGTTTCCTCCAGCTTGTCATAAGCCGTCTGTAGCTCCTCGTGTGCGATGGCAAGGTGGCGCTGGGCTTTCCGTCGGTGATAGGTGTAGAGCGAAAAGAACACCACGATCAATACCAGTGCAGCCATGGTGCTCACCCACCGCTGGCGCGAGAGGTCGGCCTGCTGCTGGGCAATCATGGCTTCTTTCTGCCCGGTGTTGTAGATAATGGCCAATTCAGCCGAGTCATCGTGCTTGCTCTGTACGATTGCGCTGTCTAGGGCGTCGCACAGCTGCATGGCAACGGCTACAACAGTGTCTTTGCGAAGTGCGCCGGCATTAGCCCGCAGCTTTGGCAGCAGATAGCGCTGAATATTGTCAAGTGTCAACTTGATGCCCGTCTCCTTAACCATCTGCGACAGGTAGCGGTAGTTGTCGGCGGCTTCGCCGAAGCGTCCGGCTTCAAGCAAATAGTCGTCGGCATTGATGCGACCGACATTGGTCTTCGAGTAGGAGGTCTTCAGAAAAGCATCGTATGCCTTGGCGGCCTCGTCGTATTCCTCCATACCCAGCTTGGCCACGGCACGCATGATTTCAATGCGTCCCTGGTATTCGTCGAAGTATTCAAACCGTGCGTCGGGTCTTTCGCGATATTTGTCCAGCAGCATTTCCGTGCGGTCAATCCAGTAGATGGCATCGGCATAGCGCTTGGTGTCGATGTAGGCAAGGCTGGTGTACACCGTACCGATAACGGCTTCCTGGAACCCGCGTCCTGTGGTGTCGGTCGTCCAGCGGTTGATATAGTGCCCGCGAGCGGTGATGAAGCTCTCGTAGGCATCCTCGTCGCGACCTAGGTGAAGCTGGCAGATACCGATGTTGTTCAGCAGGATGGCATAGTCGATATCTGATCCGGTGCCCGTTTCCTGCATTTTCTTTACAGCAGGCATAGCCACTTCAAGCGACCCTTCATAGTCGCCTTTCAGCAGCAGCAGCTCCGACAGCCGCCGGGCAGACTTGGTATAGCTCAATTGGTCTTGTGCTGTGACAATATTGCCCTCCAGTGCGTGCTTGAAATAGTACTCGGCGGTGCGATACTGCCCCAGATGATAGTAGGCCGCACCACGCCAGCGGTTGGCGGCAACCGACGAGATGCCTCCTTGCGTCTCAAACGAGTCGGTCAATGCCAGCATTTCATCGTAGTGTTTTAAGGAGCCGGCGGTGAAGATAAGACTGTCGCAGTGGTTGGCTTCCAACCCCTTCGTCTTATCGTCGTTGCCGCACGATGCCAACAGCATGGCTGCAAAGATGAGCTTAATGATGCGACTCACCATAGGTACTTTTTTCTTTCGGCCACAAAGTTAACAACATTTTCGGAGAATACCAAATTTTTTTGAGATAAAACTGCCTTTTTCCCAGGGCTTTTTCATTTAAGTCTTTCATTTAGCAGTATTTTCTTTGCCGCACGCCAGCTTGTGTTTTCATAAAGGGTGTTCATGCGGTAAGAGTTAATGCCTCATTCCTTTCTTTTCTTTTGTTTCCTGTTTAGGATTCTGAATTAGAGCATAGCAATGCTCCCCAAGCCGTAAGGTCCGGGACACAATCTGTCGGTCTCCAGTTTTGCCTATAGAGCCAGCAGGCTTATTGCATAGCCAATGTTGTTGGCCGCCTTCCTTCTGACATCAGCCAGGCTGCATTTCGCCTTTCCCTCGACTGGCGGGTGCTTTCTGATTGCCACGTTCTGAATGAGCAGCACGGTCTTTTGTACCGTGTCGAGATTTCGCGCGGCCTCCTTGTGCTTGCGCTTGATGGCATCCTGGTGCAGTCCTGTGTCCAGCGTCCAGTGCAGGTTGTTCTCTATCGCCCAGTGCTTCTGGGCGTAGTCATGCAGCGTCTTGGCGTCGCTCGTCAGGCTTGTTATGTAGAACCGCGTCTCGTCACTCGTCTTGCCAGACCTCTTGTCGACTTTGTGAACGTCAATGCGGATGATTGACTTCAGGCCTTTCTATTCCCTCGCAGTCCTTATGCCTTCAAAATTCCTGTAGACGAGGCATTTCCTGTCCTCTATGCGGCCGTGTCCAAGCGTGACGGGCGGGAGGTATCGGTCGTCAGGGGCAAGTTCCGTCAGATTGTCTTCCGCGTCCCACAGGAGGCTTTTCTGGTTGGCCTTGAGGCCGATGAGGTAGTCTACCCATGTTCGCGGATGGCCGAGACGATTCCTTTCTGGCATGACATGGCATCTGCCGTCACCAGCATGCCGCTGATGTCAACCGTGTCCAGCAGCTTCGGGCCGGCCTTTATCTCGTTGCTTTTCTCCTCGCACATCTCCGTGCCGAGAGCAATTCCGTCATCGGGTGAGTAGAGGGTCACGATGTCAGGGCATCTCCCGTCCGTGAGCGTCGTGCCGCGTGCATACTTGCCGTCCATAGCGAGCATCCTCAGCCCCCCGTCCTCCATCGGCAGCAGCGATTCGGCGGCGAGGGCCGCGTACAGCCTTGCCATGGTGTCAGGGTCGATACCCTTTTCCAGCCGGCACAGGGTTGGCTCCGAGGGGCATCCCTTCTCCAGAATCCCCAGCCTGGACTGGAGGGTGTCGAGGTGCTCTTCTGTGAAGCTGATGATGTCCTTGCGCGACACGCGCCCGCACAGCCTTCCAAGGCATAGCATGACCATGACGTCTGGAAGCGGGTACTTGAAGTCTCCACGGTTTGTCCTACGTGGATCAGGAATGCCAGAGAGGAACTCCATGAGCTCCGTGCTGAGAGGCCGGGACTGGCCTGTTAACAATAGTTCTTCCATATTGATACAGGTTTCAGTCTACCCCCCCTCTCAGAAAAATACGAAAAAGTTCTGCAAATGTTTGGTAATCAGAAATTTATTTCGTACCTTTGCAAACAGAAAGGGCGCGGGACAAACCTTTGCTCCGAACAAAGACCCGCGCCCTACAAAAAAAAATATATTTCAATATATTAAGGTGCCTACCCCGGCGGCGAACAGCCGCCCTCAGGGGTGTGCAGAGGCGGTGCTGACATCGCTTGAGTCCTTCAGGTAGTAAATACGCTTCTCATGCAGATATTAGCTTCTGAGCGACTTCAATGAAAGACTTAAATGAAAAAGCCCTGGGCTTTATAAAAGAATCTGTCTTATTTCTTGGTAGTTTTACAAGAATTTATTACCTTTGCACTTGATAATAACAAAGCGGCAAAGTCCCGGACAGAAGCAGATAGGCGAGGCGCTTTTACAATGGCTTATGAAACAATCTATTCATCGTCAATGGTCAATGGTCATTCTCCTGCTGTTCTCCCTGAACATGGCTACGCAGGGACAGACCGCACTCAGCTTCTACAACCGCGTGACAGTCTACAACTACGACATCAACTACGACCTGGGCACGTACGATGACCAGACCAGCGACTACGGACAATGGAACCCGCAGACGCATACCTGGGCCAACGGAGAGGCATACAGGCCGTTGCCGGAGAACGACCCGGAGGAGAAATGGATCGACAGCTCCGATGTATGGGAGGTGGGCAAAGAGACAGAAAACAGCCCGCTGCAGTTCAATGTCGACCTGCGGCTCGGCATCGCCTACAACTGGCGCAACTACTTAATCGGTGCCCAGATGCAGCTCAACAACTTCTTCTATAATAAAGGCCTGTGCAAGGTCAACATCTTCGATGCATATTTACGCGCCTCACTGGGCATCAGATTGTAAAGAGGCGAATCTAATTTAATAATTTAACATTCTATCACTATGAAAAAGAACCTGAAACTTTGGATGCTGCTGGGAGCGGTGACTCTCGGCCTGGCATCGTGTACCGACAACATCGACAACCCGGTGACCCCTGAGCCGGAGAATCCTGAGACCCCGGAGCAGCAGGCTTTCTGGGCACCCTTCGACGCCTGGCAGACCGACAGCTGCACCGTTGGCGACGACTTCTTCATGCATACCATTGGCACCTGGTGGAAGAATCCGGTAGACATCTATCCGGGAGGACTGTTGAACTATGCCAGCAATCTCAACGACCAGCGCGTGAAGCAAATCTACGCGTCGAACCCCAACCTGCAACTGTTGCAGGCACATGCCGACGAAGACCTCTCCATGAGCGAGGAGGAACTGGAGCTGATGGTCAACGCCAAGGTGGAGGAGCTATGGGCTGGAGCCACCACCCGCGAGGAGGCACTGGCAGCCCTAGGCCGTGCCTGGGCCGAAGGTTACACGCTGAAGTACGAACCCATCGTGAACCTGGTAAACGGAGTGCCTACCTGGCAGATGTCCGAAAAGATTCCCTCCTATCTCTCAGACATGCAGATATTCGATAACAAGGAGGAGATGTGGCGCCGGCTGGCCCAGCGCAAGAGCGTCAGCATGAAGGCTCGCCGTGCCCCCAACGCAGTGTCCGACCTGTCAGTCATTGTCAAGGCCATGAACATCGGAGCGGACTACTTAGAGATTAACGAGGAAATAGCAGAGCAGTTGCTTGATGACCTGGAAAACGGCCTGGGCACCGTCGAGGGTATCAGAGCCGAGATCGAGCAGGCTGTCTATCTGTTGGACGGTGCCCTCGTCAACGACGAGATCACTGCCAGCTATAATGAATACCTCACGGAATTCTTCGAATCGGAAGGAACCTCCCGTGAGTTCCATCTGACCAGGAGCGACATTGCCAACTATGTGATGACGTACATGGCCAACATCTATGCCCTGAACGACTACAACCGCCTGTACATCACCCAGCAGATGCGCCAGCAGTATGCCGGCTGGTGCGAGCTGTTCCGCGACGCCATGCGCCAACGCCTGGAAGCCAACACCTGGCTGGAGGATGACACCCGCCAGAATGCCATCGACAAGCTCAACAACATCGTTTTCTATGTGGGCGGCATCTCTGTCATCCCCGAATGCGTCATGCCCGCACTCAGCGGCGACAACCTACTGGAAGACGTGCGCCAGCTGCGCCAGGCACGCATGGACGGCTACCGCTGGGCTGCCACCCAGACCCGCAGCACCTGCGCCATGCTCCTGAGCAACCTGCTATACATCAGCAACGCTACCATTGACAACGCCTCTTACGATCCCAGTTCCAACATCGTGAACATCAACCCCTCGAACCTACTTCCGCCCTATGTCGAAGACAACTATGAAGACGCGCTGCAATGGGCATTCATCGGCACCACCATCGGCCATGAGCTGACCCATGGCTTCGACAGTTCGGGATCGCAGTTCGACCAGTGGGGCAACCAGATAAACTGGTGGACGGAGGCCGATGCCGACAAGTTCGAGGAGCTGTGCGACCAACTGACCGACCAGTACAGCAGCCTGCAGCTCATGCCCTGGGCTGACCCCACGCTCCTTGGCGACGGCGAGAAGACACTGCCCGAGAACATTGCCGACCTGGGCGGCTGCTGCCTCGCGCTGCAGATCCTGCTCAACCAGCACCCCCACGCCTCTGCCGACCAGCTCAAGGCCCTGGCCCGCCGCTACTTCCAGGCATGGGCCATCCAGTGGAGCAACACCTACAGCCTGGAGTTCCTGAAACAAATGAAGGTCTACGACGTCCACTCACAGTCACGCGAGCGTACCAACGGTGTGGTGCGCAACGTTGACGAGTGGTACGATGCCTATGGCATCACGTCGGGCACCCTCTACCTGCAGCCCTCCGAGCGCGTATACATCTGGTAAGAATTAGCCCCCTGAGTAAGGGGGCTAATATAAGGAAACGCCGCCTGCCGTAGGGCTAGAACACAATTGCCTCGTAGACGTATAGCTCTGCATCGCGCCATCCGTCCCAGCCAATGCCGGCTTTGTCCTGCGAACAATGGCCCACGAACTCTTCCTTCGTCCAGTTCACCTCGTCGGCCACCTGGGGCAGGAAGGTGCCACTGCGCCAGCCCTTACGGATGTAGATGCCGTGACGATGCAGCTCAAACTCATCCAGGCTTTTTATGCGACGCATGGGCGTGAGCACTGATATCTCGATGTCGATGTCTTCAAGCTCCGCCCTTCTGACAGGCGCGAAGCGGGGGTCTCTGAAGGCTGCCGCACGAGCCATCTCAGCCACGATTTGATAGAGCGGACAGTCATCGCCGAAATGTCCGATGCAGCCGCGAAGCCGGCCGTGCTTATGGAGAGATACAAAGGCTCCGCATTTCTCTTTCAGCG
>LXOW01429060.1_pt1 | contig 16309 bp, 13 predicted proteins | sample 1368591 | NCBI WGS metagenome assembly LXOW01 (sample SAMN04884650, study PRJNA319009) | bovine gut metagenome | isolation source: Cow rumen | host: Bos taurus | place: Italy: Legnaro (PD) | collected 2014-07-09 | reverse complement strand
GCAGGGGATGGTGCTCGATGTTGGGAGTGGGCATGGAGAAGAGATTTGGGAGCAAAGATACGACTTTTAATTGAAATATGCAAATATTTGGGGAGAAAAAGGAAAAAAATGTTGAATTTTGAGGGAATCAATACGAAAAGGCGGTACGATGATGGTAAAAATTCGGGATGTTCGGAAAGGTCGGCAGAGCCGATGTCCGAATAAATTCGGACACAATAAACGAAGTATGGCAGGAGGAAACGGATGTCCGAATGAGATTCGGACGAAAATAACAAACGCAATTATGCCAGAGAGATGTCCGAATTAAATTCGGACGCAATAAACGAAGTATGGCAGAAGAAGACAATTGTCCGAATGGTATTCGGACGAAAATAACAAACGCAATTATGCCAGAGAGATGTCCGAATAAATTCGGACGCAATAAACGAAGTATGGCAGGAGGAAACGGATGGACGAATGTGATTCGGTGGCAATTAACAAAGTATGGCAGGGAAACGGATGTCCGAATAAGATTCGGACGCAATTGACGAAACGATGTAGGAGGAAGAGGATGGACGAACAGGATTCGGACGAAAATAAGAAAGTTTGGCAGGAGAGGATAATGATTTGGCGGAAAAAGGGAGGAGAAAATGAGAAATTGGGGGGAAGATTTGCAAATGTGGGAAAATTTTTATATCTTTGCTGTCGCGTAATCTAAACAAAAACAGCAAAAACCCTTTTGAGTGCTTTTAGCGCTACGCGCAATACGTAATTCGTGCTAAAAACTCCTTGCAAATAAACTCGCAGATAGTTTTTAACACCTAATTCCGTACTCTGACGAGTAAAAGCGCTCAAAAGAAAAAACAGATAAAAAACAATATCGAACTAATTAACTTGAACGGGACGAATGATGATGGCAGAAGGTACACATAGCAGTCAGTCGCTGGCGTATTATCTGGCGGAGGAGTATGCGATGCATACGAACAGGCCGCTGTTCATCACAGGCAAGGCAGGGACGGGAAAGACAACGTTCCTGAAGAAACTGCGGGAGCAGTCGCCGAAGAACATGGCAGTGGTGGCACCGACCGGTGTGGCAGCCATCAATGCCGGAGGAATGACCATTCATTCGCTGTTTCAGTTGCCGGTTCGGACACTCATCCCCACTCCGCAATCGTACAGGCAACTATTTGCCGAACAGCGGTTGACGCAGCGCAAGCGGAACATGCTCTACCACCTTGAGATGCTGGTGATAGACGAGATAAGTATGGTACGGGCGGATGTGCTGGATGCGATAGATGCCGTACTACGACGGTACAAGTACCGCAAAGACCAGCCGTTCGGCGGGGTGCAGGTGGTGATGATAGGCGATCTGTACCAACTATCGCCGGTGGTGACCCGAGGGGATGATGAGGAGGCGATGGCGAAATACTACCCGGGGCCGTACTTCTTCCAGGCGCGGGTGATGCAGGAGCTGCAGCCGATATACGTGGAGCTGGATCATGTGTTCCGGCAGCAGGACGAGCAGTTCGTGAACCTGCTGAACGAAGTGCGTGAGAACCAGCTGACAGCCCAAGGACGGGCGCTGCTGAGCATGCGGTACAATCCGCGGTTCAGGAACACGGACGAGGACTTCCATATCACACTGACGACGCACAACCGTTCGGCGGACGAGCTGAACGAACGGGAGCTGAACAAGCTGCCGGGTGCGGAGATGGTGTTCCGCGCTGACATCATCGGGGATTTTCCGGAGAACATATATCCGACCGAAGAAACGCTGACACTCAAGAAAGGTGCACGCGTGATGTTCGTGCGCAACGATGACCAACGGGGTCCCCACAGAAACCAGCAAAGCGTTTCGCATGGGGTGTCAGAGAAACCGCGGAGGTTCTACAACGGCAAGATAGGGGTGATAACGGACTTCACGGAGCGCGGCATACAGGTACGATGCGAGGACGGAGTGATGGATGTGGAACGGATGGAGTGGAAGAACATCCGCTACCGCGAGGATGAGGCGACGGGAAAAATAACAGAGGATGAGTTGGGTTCGTTTGTGCAGTACCCGCTGCGGTTGGCATGGGCGGTGACGATACACAAGAGCCAGGGACTGACGTTCGACAAGGTGATCATCGACGCGGCACGTGCTTTTGCCGCCGGACAGGTGTATGTGGCACTGTCGCGGTGCCGGACACTGGAAGGGATCGTGCTGTCCACCCCACTCGACTATGTGGTGCTGGACAATGATCCGTCGGTCATCCACTATACGAGCGACCAGCCGTCCACGGAAACCGTCAACCAGGCACTGCCGAAAGCGAGGAAGGAATATGAGCTGCAACTGTTCGCGGCACTGTTCGACTTCCGGCGGATGCTGACGCTGGTGGAGCTGATGCGGAAGATGGTGGCGGAGAAAGTGTCGTTCAGCGAACAGAGTCTGCCGTTCATCGAGCAACTGACGCCGAAATACACGGAGTGGCAAGGGGTGGCCGACAAGTTCCGTCCGCAACTGACACGGCTGCTGCTGTCGGGCGACAAACAGATGCTAAGACAAAGGCTATGTGCGGCTGTGCAGTACTACCTGCCGATGTTAGAGACGAATGCGGAGGAGCTGGCCGGTCACCCCTGCCGCAGCAAGAACAAAGCGGATGTGTCGGATTTTGAGCCGCTGATGAACGACCTGTTCCTGGGGCTGCACGAGAAGATTCACCTGATGCGCTCGATAGAGAGGACCGACGCACCCTCGTCGGAATCGCTGCTGCAAGCACGGAACACGTTCAGCGCGCCTATGGCGGAGCTGAATCCGATACTGGAGAAGCCCGCCAAGAAGACAAAGAAAACCGCCAAGCCAACTTCACCTGCGCTGAATGCCGGTGAGCGATGGAACGTGGCGGAAGACCTGCAGCTGAACGTGCTGCATAAAAGAGGACTGAGCATATCGGAGATAGCCAGCAAGCTATCCCGTTCGTACGGCTCGATCAACGCTCGACTGAAGAAGTTAGGGCTAAAAAACTGACGCCTGAATCTACCACAGAGCCTGAATAAGTGCCGTGAGCATCAGGCCGCAGCAGATGAGCTTGAGGATGGTGCCGAAAAGCAGGCCGACAAAGCTGCCCCACCCGGCCTTGAGGGCATTGGAGAGCTCCTTGCCGCTAAGCAGTTCGCCTATGACGGCTCCGACAAGCGGACCGAGGATGACGCCGACCGCACCGAAGAACAGGCCGACAAACACGCCGATGGTGCTGCCCCATACGCCCCACTTGGTCCCCCCGTATCGCTTGGTTCCCCAGGCAGGTACGACATAATCCAGCACGGAGACGATGACGACGACTATGCCCCAGATGAGCAGGAACTGCCAACTGAAATCCACACGCTCGGTGGCCTGGGCCAGCCACAGACCGGCATAGGCAACAGGTGTGCCGGGCAAGCCGGGAACAATGCAGCCGATGATGCCGATGAGCATGCAGAGGAAGGCGAGAATCAACAAGAAGATTTCCATACGACTATAAGATTTGAGACGAGTGGTTCTTGGTGTCCACCTTGTCGATAATGCGCTCGAGGATGCCTTCGGCATTGAAGATGAAGGTCTTGCGGAGCGTACCCATCGTGACCTTGCCGTAGTTCTTCTTCTCGCCCCAAGCGCCGAAAGCCTGAAGCATGGCGGTGGTGGGGTCGCTGAGGAGCGGGAAGGGCAAATCGTACTTCTGCTTGAACTTGATGTGCGAAGCCTGGGAGTCCTTGCTCACGCCATAGACCTGATAACCCCGGGCGAGGAAGGAGTGGTAGTTGTCGCGGATATTGCACGCCTCGGCGGTGCAGCCGGGAGTGGAGTCCTTGGGGTAGAAGTAAATGACTGTAGGTTGGCCGAGCAGATCCCGGTCGGTAATCAGCCTACCCTGTTCGTCTGCCGCGCTGAAGGCCGGCATCTTGTCTCCGATTTGTAACATGGTATAATTAATTTGAGTTGGTTCAAATAAAAGAAAACATAAATACCCCCGATGCAGGTTGTGGCACGAAAATTTAACAAAAACCAAAATAAACCCTTTTGAGTGTTATTAGGCTTCGCCCTTGCGTGCTTAGCAGCTAAAAACTCCTAAAAAGTGAACTTTTAGATAGTTTTTACCCCCTAACCACGCCCCCAGTCGGGGTAAAACACTCAAAAGCAATAAACATAAAAAAACAGGCAATTATAACACATCGTTGTATTCGTCTTTGGCGGTGAGCATGTGGCGGGCACGAGCGGCTTCGACAACCGTCTCGACCAGACGGCGGGCTATGCCGTGACCGTTATAGGCAGGACGGACACCGGTGTGCGAGATGATCCACTTGGCCGTGCCGGCTACATCGTACTGGCATTCGCCGATGAGCTGGTCGCCGTCGTAGGCAGCCGCCTGATGCCGATCCTCCTCAAACACGATGCGGACAGGGTCCTTGAGTTCGTACTGCAGCGCATGGGACGGACAACGGTCGATGATGGCGGCGATGTCGCGGGCCTCTCCCTGCGACAGGTCAATCCACGGACGGCGTACGGGGTTGAACACGCCACGGTTACTCATGGCACAGATGCCGGAATGGGTGCAGAGGTTAGGATTCCAGAAAACCTGAATGGCATCGGTCTCGTATGTCTTGAAGCCCTGCTGCTCCAGTTGCTGTTGCTTGGTCATGGTATAGTGAATGATTAGTTTGCCGCATTGCTGCGAATCATTAAATAGCTCTATGTCCCCACCATTTTTGTTTACGGGAAGCAAGAAGCTTCATCTGTTCATTTATCAACTTCATTTCTTACTTGCTCTTTGCCTGTGTTTCAAATCCAAATCTTGCAACGCTCGCCCCACTTCATCGTCTTTTGCCAGAAAGAGGATACTCTCGTCCAGGCCGAGGGCAAATAGGATACGCAGGTAGATACCTATTGCCACCGTAGGCGTGCCACGCTCGACACGCATAACGGTCAACTCGCTGCACATAGCCCGCTCGGCAATACGCGCTATACTCAGGTCGCGGCGCAGACGAGCCAGACGAATCTGCTCACCTACTATCTGCAGGTTCTTCTCCGCCTTACGCGGTAAAGATGTTGCGACTGTACTCTTTGCCATATTGCTATAAGATATATTATAGTATATTGTTCTGATTAGTATAGTATATTATATGATACTTTACAAATCGAACACAAAGGTACAAAAAATAAATGAAATATGCAAATTTTTCGGCAAAAAGGATTAGAATATGTTCATTTTTTCGCCAAAAAGAGGAAAAAGCCCTAAGAAAAGCATACATTAAGACCGAACATGGCATGCGCAATGTGCGCATGCCATGAATGGTGATCAGGCTTCGGAGAACTGGTCTTTGCCTACGCCACAGAGGGGACATGCCCAATCGGCGGGGAGATCTTCGAACGAAGTGCCGGGAGCGATGCCGTTGTCAGGATCGCCTACTGCGGGATCGTACTCGTACCCGCAAACATCACAAATGTACTTTGCCATACTAATAAAGGATTTAAGATTTCAAATTTATAATTTCAAATTTAAGATTTCTTATCTCGGCTAAAGCCTCGAACGATCGGCTTGAGCCGTATGCNNGATGTGTATAAGAGACAGATCGGCTTGAGCCGTATGCTTATCTCGCTTTGCTCGAACGATCGGCTAAAGTCGTGCAGGATTTCAAGATTATTGAGCCGTATAGCGGCGGTTGATTTCGTCCCAGTTGATGATCTGCCAGAGGGCCTGGAGATGGGCGGCACGGCGGTTCTGGAAATCGATATAGTAGGCGTGCTCCCATACATCCATCGTCAGCAGCGGCTTGAGGCCCTTGGTGACAGGGTTGTGGGCGTTCGGCTCCTGGGTGATGACGAGCTTGCCGTCCTTGTCAGCAGAGAGCCAAACCCAGCCTGAGCCGAAGAGGGTCGTACCTTTCTGCTCGAACTCCGCCTTGAAGGCTTCGAACGAACCGAAGTCACGGTTGATGGCATCGAGGATAGCGCCTTTGGGAGCGTGGTTGGCTGCCGATACGGGCGAGAACTGCATGAAATACAGATTGTGGTTGAGGATCTGGCCGGCATTGTTGAAGATACCGCCTTGCGACTTGCAAACGATCTCCTCCAGCGGCATGTTCTCAAACTCCGTTCCTGCCACCATCTTGTTGAGGTTATCCACATAGGTCTGCAGGTGCTTGCCGTAGTGGAACTCGATGGTTTTCTGACTGATAACCGGCTCGAGCGCTTCCGAAGCATAAGGAAGCGTCAGTAATGTAAAGAGTGCTGCTAACATAATTTTGTAGTTTTGAGGGGTTACGGATTACGGGTTACCGGTGACGGGTGACGGGTTACGGGAGTGAGCCTATGGGAACGGAGACCGGACAATAACCGAGCTTCTCTATCAATCAACTCCATGACATCATTGATAGACTCCGGAGTAATATAATGAAGATCACACGCAATATCCAACTGCGTCTCTACTTCCATCAAAGGACCATAGGCAATCTCTAAGAATCGGAGTTGTTCCTTCTCTGAAATACGGCCAAGACCTTCGGCCACATTGGAGGGGATAGATACAACTGCGCGACGCAATTGGTCGCATAATGCATACTGCTCCTCCTTGGGAAATCGCAGTAAAACTTCATACACGCGAATTACCAACTCTTTAGCAACGATATAGACATCTAATGTCTTGTATGGACGTATATATTTCATACTCAAGATCCCATAACCGATAACCGATAACCGGTAACCGATATATTAGTAATTTTCTGCCAAGAGTTGGAAATAAGCCTGCGCGTGGTGGCAGACGGGGCACTCTTCGGGAGCGGCTTTGCCGACAACGATATGTCCGCAGTTGGAGCACTGCCAGATGCAGTCGCCGTCACGCGAGAAGACAATCTTGTCCTCGATGTTCTTCAGCAGTTTGCGGTAACGCTCCTCGTGGTGTTTCTCGATAGCACCTACCTGCTCGAACTTCTCGGCTATCTCGTCAAAGCCCTCGGCACGCGCCTCAGCCGCCATGCGGGCATACATGTCCGTCCACTCGGCGTTCTCACCGGCAGCAGCGTCGGCAAGGTTAGCCGTGGTGTCGCTGATCTTACCTCCGTTGAGGTATTTGTACCAGAGTTCGGCATGCTCTTTCTCGTTGGCAGCCGTCTCCTCAAAAATCTTGCTGATCTGCACATAACCGTCCTTCTTGGCTTTGGAAGCGAAGAAGGTGTACTTGTTGCGTGCCATTGACTCACCGGCAAACGCCTCCATGAGGTTCTGCTCGGTCTTTGTTCCTTTAAGGTCTTTCATACGGGTTGGGGTTTATAGGGTTAATAGATGTTTTTCAGATTATGGTGCAAAGGTACGAAAAAGTTTTGACATTTACAAATATTTTATCACTTTTATTCGGAATTCCGAATTATTCTCCGAAACCGGTCACTGCTTCAGCAGCAGAATCCCTCGATAAAAATCTTCAGACCGATGGCGACAAGGATGCAGCCGCCGAGGATATTGGCATTGAAGGGCAGATGGCGGCCAAGTGTCCTGCCCAGCCAGAAGCCGATGAGCGAAAACATGGTGCTCATGGCCGCTATAATACCGATGGCGAGCCATAACACCTCCGGCACGGGGATGAACAGCACGCCGATAGACAGCGCGTCAATGCTGGTGGCTACAGCAAGGATGAGCATCGTACTGAGAGTGAGCACAGACTGTTGCGCAGCATCGTCAGACGGATGGCGGCTTTCCTTATATGCCTCCAGCAGCATCTTTCCGCCTATCACGGTCAGCAGCACAAGCGCTATCCACGGACTCCAGCGCGTAAAGAAGTCCGCAAAGAGCGAACCGGCGAAATACGTGATGAGCGGCATGCCTCCCTGGAACAATCCGAACAGGACAGCCATCAGCACAACGGGACGCAGACGCGTGCCTTGCAGCCCCTGGGCGATGGATACCGCAAAGCAGTCCATAGCCAGACCTATTGCGAGGAATATGATTGATAGGATATCCATGAGATCATTTTGTCATTTTATCATTTCCCATTTTATCATTTTTTCGCTGAGCGGAACACTTTCGTAGTATTTGATTGCCTCTCCTACCACGTAGTTGCTGCCGCCGATGAAGATGCAATCGTCGGGCGAGGCTTCGGATTGTGCGGCATGCAAGGCGTCAGCTATCCTGCTGAAGGCCCGCGGCCGGCTGTCGGGATGCAGCACAAGCCATTTGCCGGCCAGCGTTTCCGCCAGCAAAGCACGATGGCTGTCCGGCTGAGTGAAGTAGTATGTAGCATCGGCAGGCAGAAGCCGCAGCACGTCGTCAATATCCTTGTCCGCCACCATGCCGAAGACAATATGTAATTGACATTTGACATTTGACATTTGACATTTCTGACGAGCGGTGGAACTGTGGCGATTGCAAATAGCGTTCAACTGCCCGACATAGGTCGCCACGCCGTGGCTGTTGTGACCGGTGTCACAGATCGTGAGCGGCGCGGTGGCGAGTGTCTCCCAACGGCCGCGCAGACCGGTGTAGGTGACGACGCGGGCAAAGCCCTCTGCTATTGACGATTGACGGATTGACAATTCTTCCGATCTGCTGTCGCCGTATGGACCATTTATTGTCGATTGCGGGTTTATCGGCGATTGCATGAGTGCCATCAGGGCAACATAGGCCGTCTGCATATTTTTCTGCTGGTAATCGCCCTTCAGCTCGCAGTCAGGCGCTACGCGCAGACGCTGCTTGCGCAGGAAGCCGCACCGGTCGGCAAACCATATGCGGCAGTCGGTTGTCTCCAATCCTTCACCCAGGATGCCGCACTCGCGGGCTTTATCCAGGAACACCTGCTCGGTCTCCGGGTGTGTCTCGCCAATCACGCAGGGTACGCCCGGCTTCATGATACCGGCTTTCTGGGTGGCTATCTCCGCCAGCGTGTGCCCCAAAAGGTCGGTGTGGTCAAGGCCTATGTTGGTAATGACCGTAAGAACAGGACTGACGATGTTCGTAGCATCCAGCAGTCCGCCCAGGCCCACCTCTATCACCGCGACATCCACCTGCTGTTCAGCCAGCCAGCAGAACGCCATGGCAGTGGTTATCTCGAAGAACGAAGGCTGCAGTTCGGCAAACAGCGCCTGATGCTGTTCGACAAACCGCGCAACGTATTCCTCGGGGATGAGACGCGGCGCTTTGTTCTCAATGACACGCACGCGCTCACAGAACGACACCAGGTGCGGCGAGGTATAGAGCCCGACCTTGTATCCGGCCGCAGCCAGACAGGAGGCTATCAGATGCGAAGTAGAACCCTTGCCGTTGGTGCCGGCTATGTGAATGACAGGATAATTGACATTTTGTGGCTGACTGCTGACTGCTGACGACTGATTGCCGATTGCGGTCAGCAGCCGTTGCATCGTGTCCAGACCGGGCTTATACGCTACAGCGCCGACCTGATGGAAAGGCGGCGCTATAGCGTACAGATAATCTATTGCCTGATTGAACGTCAATTGAACTGATAGTTTAGCACATCATCCTTGCGCTGCTGGCTCAGCCAGTGGTAGAACGGCTTGGTGACACGCACGTGCACCGTTCTTGCGGTCAGGGTAATGCCGTTATGATGCAGACTGTCCTCCACGCGGAAACGGATCACCAGTCCGTCGTTGTCATGCGCCGCCTGACAGGTCTCCTCAAAATCCGTAGCCCATGCCTCGGTGAGTTTGTCCACCGGCATGGTGAGCGTCAGGCTGTGCACGCGGTTCTTCTGGGCGTCCTGCAGCAGCTGCACATCCTTGACACGGCACTCGTACTCCGCCTCGTTGAACGGCTGCTCCTTGTAATACTTGCCACCCCACCCGCGCGGTTGGATCTGCACGGACACATAGGCATAGACATCCTTCTTCAGCAGCGGCGCAAAGCGCTTGTAATCCTCGCCGAAAATCGGGAACTCGTAACTGCCCGTGTAGTCCTCAATCGTATAGCGGCCGTACAAGGTACCTTTCTGCGACACACGTTCCTCGGCAGCTGTAACGATACCGCCTACGGTCAGCAGCCGCTTCTCGTGGGCATGTATCCACTCTTCCGGCGACAGGCGCACTTTCCTCGGCGCGGCATCACCGGTCACCTCTTTCTCTTCGGTCACCGGCTCGCCATCGGCATCGCTGGTAACGATAGTTTCCACAGTTGTCTCCTGCTCCTCGCCTTCGTTATCATCACCGCCTTGCGCAAACTGCGTGATGGCCGCAGCACGCTGGTCGGGTTTCTCCCAGTCGCGGAAACGCTTGAGTTCCTCTGCCGACACGGAACAAAGTTCGCGCACCTCGAACTCGTAGTCATCCAGCGGATGCGCGGACAGGTAGATACCTATCATCTCCTTCTCCTTGTTCAACCGCTCGATGTTCGTCATGCGCGGTACGGTAGGCAGTTCGGGTTTCTGTATATCCACATCCAGGTCTGCCGCGCCGAACAGGGTGAACTGGCTGTCCGCCTTGTTCTGCTGGTAGAGGTTACCGTAACGCACCAGCGTATCCAGCACCATCTCGCCCTTGCTGTTCGCTCCCAGCAGCTGTTCGCGGTACAGACCCGGGAAGCAGTCGAACGCACCGGCGTAGGCCAGGCTCTCAATAGTCTTCTTGTTGCAGGCCGTGAGGTTGACGCGCTCCACGAAGTCGAAGATATCCTTGTACTTGCCGTTCTGCTCACGCTCGGCTACGATAGCCTCCACAGCATTCTCGCCTACTCCCTTCACGCCGCCCAGGCCGAAACGTATATCGCCTTTGGCATTGGCTGTGAAGTTCAGTCCGGACTCGTTCACATCGGGCTCCAGCACGCGGATGTTCATCTCCGTACACTCGTCCATCAGACGCGTCACGTCCTTCGTGCTGTTCTTGAGGATAGTGAGGTTCGCCGCCATGAACTCCGAAGGATAATGCGCCTTCAGGTACGCCGTCTGGTACGCCACCCACGAGTAGCATGCGGCGTGCGACTTGTTGAACGCATATGATGCGAACTTCTCCCAGTCCGCCCAGATCTTGTCCAGTATCTTCGGGTCATGTCCGTTGGCTTTGCCGCCGGTCATGAACTTGCCTTTCAGTTCCTGCAGGATAGCCATCTGCTTCTTACCCATCGCCTTACGGAGTTTGTCGCTCTCGCCGCGCGTGAAGTTCGCCAGCAGTCGTGACAGAAGCATGACCTGCTCCTGATAGACCGTCACGCCGTAGGTGTCCTTCAGGTACTTCTCCATGATGGGTATATCGTAGGTCACAGGCTCCACGCCGTGCTTGCGGCGGATGAACTGCGGGATATAATCCATCGGTCCCGGACGGTAGAGGGCGTTCATGGCGATGAGGTCACCCATGACGGTGGGCTTGAGCTGACGCATGTAGCTGCGCATGCCCGACGACTCGAACTGGAACACCGCCACTGTCCTACCCTCCTGGAAGAGTTTGTATGTCAGCTCATCGTCCAGCGGAATATGGTCGATGTCTATATCTATGCCTTTCGTTCGCTTGACGGTACGTATGCACTCCTTGATGATGGACAGGGTAATCAGTCCGAGGAAGTCCATCTTGATCAGTCCCACGCTCTCCACCACATGCCCGTCGTACTGGGTGACGAGCACGCGTTTCTGCGTCTTGGGGTCCAGCACCGAAGCCAGCGGAGCGAACTTCGTCAGGTCATCCGCACCGATGATCACGCCACAGGCGTGCACGCCGACCTGACGGATGGTGTCTTCGAGCTGTGCGGCGTACTCCAGCGTGTTATGCAGTATTGGGTTGTCGCCTTCGTATATCTGCCGCAGTTCGTCAATATACTTGTAGCAGTTACGCAGGTTGACCTTGGGTTTCTTGCCGTTGGCATCCTTTATGCTGTCCGGGAAGTCGCGTGCCGGCACATAGGACTTGAGCTGGTTGCTCGTAGGTATATCCACGCCCTGCACACGCGCCACATCGGCGAGTGCCGAACGGGTAGCCATCTTGCCGTAGGTGATGATATGCGCCACATGCGTCGCGCCGTACTTCTGCGACACCCAGTCCAGCACCTTGCCGCGACCGGAGTCCTCGAAGTCCGTATCGATATCCGGCAGCGATATACGGTCCGGGTTCAGGAATCGCTCGAACAGCAGGTCGTACTTCAGCGGGTCAAGATCGGTTATCTTCAGGCAGTACGCCACCACCGAACCGGCAGCCGAACCACGGCCGGGACCGACGCTCACATCCAGTTCCTCGCGTGCCGCACGGATGAAGTCCATCACTATCAGGAAGTATCCGGGGAAACCCATCGTCTTCATCGTGTGCAGCTCAAAACGGATACGTTCCTCCTGCTCCTCGGTCAGCGTGTCGCCGTAGCGCTCGTGCGCGCCTTTGTAGGTCAGGTACTCCAGGTAGTCTGCCTCGAACTTAATACGGTACAGCCTGTCGTAGCCGCCGAGCTTGTGGATACGCTTCTCCGCCTGTTCCTCGGTCATGATTACCTCGCCGTGTTCGTTGCGCGTGAACTCGTTGTACAGCTGCTCGTGCGTGAACTTCTGCCGCCACTGCTCCTCTGTTCCGAACTCCACAGGGATGTCGAACAGCGGCATGATCGGGTCTTTGTCCAGATTGTATATCTCCACCTTGTCCGCCACCTCCAGGGTGTTGTTCAGCGCCTCGGGTATATCATCAAAGATGCGCTCCATCTCCTCGGGCGTCTTGAGCCACTCTTGCTTGGTGTACATCATCTTTCGCGGCTCGGAGATCTTCTGGTTCGTCGAGAGGCAGATCAGGTGCTCATGGGCATCGGCATTCTGCTCGTCCAGGAAGTGTGAGTCGTTGGTGCAGATGAGTTTGATGTCGTACTTCCGTGCCAGTTCTATCAGCACAGGATTGACACGCCGCTGCTCCTGATAGGTCTCCTGGTTGCCGTTGGGTTTGTCGGTCTGGTGACGCTGCAGTTCCAGGTAATAGTCATCGCCGAACACCTGCTTGAACCACTTGACCGTCTCTTCCGCACCGCTCAGGTCGCCGTGCAGGATCTTCTGGCTCACCTCGCCACCCAGACAGGCGGAACAGGCTATAACCCCTTCGTGGTACATCTCCAGCAGTTCCTTGTCAATACGCGGACGCGAGTAGAACGCATCGTCCATGAATCCCGCACTCACCATTTTGCACAGGTTATGGTAGCCCAGCTCGTTCTTAGCCAGCAGGATGAGGTGCCAGCCGGACTTGTCCATCTGCTCCACCTTGCCGTCCGGCCAGGTGAACTGCTCGTTGGTCATCGACCGGCGCGTACGCCATGAGCAGTACGCCTCCACGCCCACAATCGGCTTGAACGGCACGAACGGCTCGGAGGCGTCGTGCGTCTCCTGCCATTTCTCGGCGTTCTTCTTGTTGACCTTGGCGCAGTAATCGACGAACTCCTTTATACCGTACATATTGCCGTGGTCGGTCAGTGCGACAGCCGGCATACCCGTACGGATACACTTGTCAACGATGTCCGGCACTTTCGACATGCCGTCCAGCGTCGAGTAATGGGAGTGTACATGCAGATGAACAAATGACATAACTAACTACAGATTTGCTGTTTATAATTTTGCACGAATTTGGCACTACAAAGATACTGAAAAATTCTTACATTTGCAAATTTTGCTGCAAAAATATAGGCAAAAAAATCACAATATACTATTGTGTTATCTGCTCACGGATGATAGCGCTTATCTTCTGCGCAGCATTCTTGTATCCCTCACGTGCGGCACGCTCCATGCTTTGCGGGTCACCGCCTTTCTCGCTGAACGCGTTCTGGTACACGCGCTTGCCGGTAGCCTGTTTGTCAATGGTCAGACTGACGTCCACATACGTCAGCCACATTCGCGCATACTCGGTATCCATCCATTCGCCGCTACGTGCTGATGCGGAGATAACAACCGCCCAGTCCGCGCCTTCCGCTGCGTCCATAAACGTACATCCGAGGTCTGCCAGTTGCCCTTGCACCGCCTCTTTGAGTTGAGTGTAATCCTCATCATACAGCTTGGCGTCGCATTGAATATAGATGCCTATGGCGTTCTTGAGTTGTGCTGCCTTGTTTGTATAGAACCGCTTGAGTTCATTGGTCTCGGCAATAAGCAGTTCCTCTTCATCGGCATTCTTGTTCACCAATAGAACTTGCTGCTGCCAGCCTTCTATCTGTTCTATCTGTTTGAGCACATCCTCCACCATCTCCCGCGCCTTGATTTTCTCGCCCTGCTTCATGAGCATGTTCACCTGCGGGATAGTGCCTTCCACTTTCCCCACTTCATACGTTATCTGCCGCACCAGTTTGTCAGTCTGTGCCATGGCTGTCAGCGATAACAGTGACAAGAATACAACTAATAATCTTTTCATTTTATTAAATCCTTGCTTTTATTGTTCTTATTGTATATACCATGCTCCGGAGAGCCGGGACGCTCCGCGACAGACTCACGGGATGAGAACAACACGGAAGCCAAGGTTGTAGCTGCGGTAGCCCGGCGAGTTGTTGAAACGATTCGCAACCCGGCAGCGCACTGCTTTGCTGTCCCAGCCGCTGCCACGATTCACGCGGCTATAGCCCGACGACGGACCGGTTGGATTGTTCGTATCATCACGGATATAACTGTTACTGTACCAGTCCTTGCACCACTCACATACGTTGCCGGACATATCGTAGATACCCAACGCATTGGCACGTTTAGTCCCACATGGATGTGTGCTGCTGCCACTGTTATCCGTGTACCAAGCTACGACATCTATCATATTGCTGCCTGCATACGTAGTCCCTTCTGCATGATTCCCGCCACGAGCCGCATATTCCCATTGCGCCTCGGTCGGCAAAGTATAAGTTCTGCCGGTCTTGTTGCTTAACAGACGGCAGAACTCCATGGCTTCCTCCCAACTGACATAATACATGGGGTAGTCAGAACCGGCTCCATACGTACTGAGGTCTGAACCTGCTTTGGACTTTTGCTGGTATATGGAAGTTCCTACCACCTTTTCCCACTGCGATTGTGTCACTTCCAGCATACCGATATAGAACCCGTCCAAGGTCACTCGGCGCACGTTCTGCTCGTCACTTTCACAACTGCCGTCTTGCTCACTTGTGCAGCCCATTATAAATTCACCGCCTTCCACCCAAACCATCTTCATATGGATATCCCAGGCATCCTCCGTGAAGTCCCGATCGGAAGCAGGTGAACTTGCCGGACGACGGGTCGAACCGCCGTTTTTGTGCGGAGCACCCAACAAGTCAGCAGCCACCTTCTGCGAACCCGACTGCATCTCAGTAGAAGATACACCCATCAATTGGTTGGAGTTACGGATAACACGAGCCGTCTCCACATCAATAATCTTTGCCGTGATAAACATGTCCTCCCCGTCAACAACCGCCTCGGCTATCAGCACATACTGCGCACCGGTGAACTGCCCGATCTTTTTAATATCCTCATCGCTTACTAAACCCGAACGCTGGAAATTATGTTCGCCGACAATCTGCTTGAGGTCAACACGGTCGTAGCCCTCATAACCCGGTGTGTTCGTAATAGCAGTCGTCAAATTGCTGCGGAACTGCAATAGATTGATATACTTGACAGACCCCGTCTTGTCAACTGTTTCCAGAATAGCGACACGCCTGACACCGTCTTGCGCTAATGCTGTCAGCACCATCGACGATAGCAGAATCAGTAATAATTTTTTCATCTCATTATTTCTTTATATTTCATCATGAACCGCCAGTCGGGATTCCTTCTTTAGCTCCGGAATTTGCAGATATTACAGCATTTTCATGCTAAATTCTGCCTTTTTATCCTTGCACAGCCCGCCACTGTTCCATAAACGCCGGGTAACTCTTGGCGATACAATCGGTGTCATCCACCGGCCAGCCTGCCACCAGCAGTGCCATCGCCATACGATGGTCGTGGCGCGTTTCGTGACGGGCGACTGCCTCCAGACGGTTGGATTCCTTGTATGCAAGGCGTTCTGTGCCTGTGGCATGCAGGGTGATACCCAGACGTTCACAGGTGAGTGCAATGGCGGGATAGAGGTCCGGGCTGTTCGTGAAATCAATCTTCACGGCTGTTGGCTTTTGCCTGCCAACGGCTAATGGCCAATGGCTAATGGCTGAAAGATGCGCGCCTACTGCTGTGAAGGTAGTCTGCACACCGAAATGTGCGGCATAGATATCCGCCACTACCCTGTCCCCTTGCAGGCTCTCGTCCGTCAGTCCCTCCAGCAGCAGTTCACCGCCATGCAGCGCCACATGCTCGTACCAGAACGCCGCACTGCTCCAGTCCTGTTCCAGCCGCACGTTCGGATAGGCCTGTACGACACGCCGCGTCATCGTGATATACGGCGACTCGTCTGCCTCGGCCGGCACATCCGCCCCGTGCATAATCATCGCCGA
>LXOW01108809.1_pt1 | contig 16311 bp, 12 predicted proteins | sample 1368591 | NCBI WGS metagenome assembly LXOW01 (sample SAMN04884650, study PRJNA319009) | bovine gut metagenome | isolation source: Cow rumen | host: Bos taurus | place: Italy: Legnaro (PD) | collected 2014-07-09 | reverse complement strand
GACGGCATAGCGGGAGCCTGTCTTCTGTATCAGACGTCGGGCATGAATCATGTTCGACTGTTCCTCAATATGGCGGAAGTTCTCTGCCTGTGCCCTCTTGTCTTTCAGACAGTCTTCGTGGGCATGGAGGACAATATCGTCGGCAGTAATCCCGCCGGGTATATTGGCTTCTGTGGCTAGGAAAACAGTCTGAGGAATGTCTCTGACCTCTGATATGCCTTTTCCCTCATCCAGTTGGCGGGCAAGCTCCAGGATGGTCTTTTCTCCCATGCCATAGCTGATTATGTCGGCCGGGGCATCGGCCAGTAGGCAGGGACGCAGCCTGTCCTGCCAATAGTCATAGTGGGTGAGGCGTCGCAACGACGCTTCAATGCCACCGAGTACAATGGGCACGTCGGGATAGATTTGACGCAGAATGCGGGAGTAGACGATGGTGGGATATTCTGGTCGAAGGTCGTGCCGCCCGTCAGGAGAATAGGAATCTTCTGAGCGCAACCTGCGGGCTGCCGTATATTTGTTGACCATGCTGTCCATGCATCCCGGTGAAATGCCGAAGAACAGGCGCGGCCGGCCTAGTTTCCTGAAGTCACGGTAGTCGCCGTGCCAGTCGGGCTGTGGCACAACAGCCACACGGTAACCGGCAGCCTCCAACGTGCGTCCGATGACAGCAACGCCGAACGACGGATGGTCTACGTATGCATCACCCGAAAACAAAATGATGTCAACATATTCCCATCCTCGCAACTCCAGTTCCTTCTTGGTTGTGGGCAGGAAGTCGGTCAGCCTATACTCCATCAGGGTTTAGGGTTTAGGGTTTAGAGTTTAGAGACTTTAGACTTGCGGCAGATGCAGAGTTTAGAGTTTAGGGTTTAGAGACTTTAGACTTGCGGCAGATGTTTAGAGACTTTAGACTTAGACTTGCGGCAGAAGTTTAGAGTTAATCGTTAATGAATGGTCAATTAAAAGGCGTACCCTGGAAGGCACGGGTAGTCATGCCAAGATTGGCATTGCCACGGTTCTTCCAGTCAACATAGTAGAGATAGAGCTGTTGCAAGCCGAATGCTTTCATGTTCGGGTTGTAGATGACATCGAGGCATAAGTCTAGCAGTGCCTTGTCCCGTCCGGTTTCCGACTCCAGCAATGAGCGGATGTTATACTTCAGTTTGTCGAGCACATCTTCATCCACATATCCATGTGAGTCAACAAGGTCGCGCAGCAGTTGGTACTTATCGAGGGTTTCCAAATGCTGCTCGGTTACTTCAATGTTCCTGGTTCCAGAAGAGTTAGCTTGAATCTTTGCCATAGTGTTTATAGACTTTAGTTTGGTATTAAATAATTGAGTATTCCATTCATGATGCTTATTCGCTTTTGACGGTCGGTGATGCATTCAAAGGGGAAACCCATGGTGAATGCCCGATAGTCTTGTCCGCTGTATGCTACGGCAGCACTTGTTCCGTTGGCGTATGTCATGGCGGGGAATGCACGCTGTACCGTAGGCATCAGCACATCGACACGAGTAGCGGCATAATGCTGCTCGTTGAGCTGGTGGTAGAAGCTGAACGACGTGCCCAGGCCGTTGATGAGGCCGCTGGCTTCGCGGTAATCGCAGGGGCTGTTCACTTTCAGCACGTCGGCCAGGAATTGCTGTTCGGCAGGCGCAGACATATCTGTCCCGATGTAGGCGCCACTGACCAGCAGGTTACCGTGGCCGGTCACATATTGCCGGAGCTGGTTCTGGAGGGACTGCCGGAACGATTTGTAGCTTACTACGCTATAGCCGTCGTCGCGTTCCAGTCCCAGCAGCAGGTCAACAAGCTTGTATTTCAGCAGCGGCAGGATTCCGCTCTCCACGGCTTGTGCCGATGAGCTGACGATGTTGAAGCGTCCTGTGGCGGCGATGGCTTCAGCATGGGTACGCACATAATTGAAATCGTTGCCGGCGATGAACTTGCCTGCAAGCTCGCTGGTAGAAAAGCCCAGTCCTTCGGAGTCTTCCTTGCCGATGCGGGCGGGATCGAACACTCGCTGCCTACCTAGGAAACCGGCTGTACGGCCATAGCTTACGCCGGGGTCTTCATCAATGTCGAATCCCTGACCAGATTGGCTGACGGCCGGTGATGAAAGCCGGTGGAAGCCGTTGATGATCATGGCCGTATGAGTGGCGGTCGGAGTCCAGTAGGCTGAGAGCACTTCCGTCGGAAAGCTGCGTCCACCTTCATTGTATGCCCTCACCTGAAAGCTGTAGAGCACGTTGTGTTTCAGCTTCACCTTGCATGATGTTCCACGCAGCGGTGTCCCGTTGTCGAAACCGCCGTCACCCTGGGCTATATATAATATGTATCCTGTCGGGGCAGAAGATTTCTCCTGACTGTCAATGAGTCCCTGCCAGCTCAGCTGCACCTCACTGCCCTTGCCCGTGAACTCTATGTTGAAGTGGTCAGGGGGTAGGGGTGAGACGGCATATTTCTCCCCATGGTGTGTGGCAACGTAGCGCAGGAGTGTCTTGTAGATGGAGCGAGCCATCCAGAAGCGGAAGTTCGGGTCCAGACCATAGCGCATGTCGCCGAAGTTCTGGTGCGACATTGTTTCCAGGATGGCACTGGGCACGACGGGCAGGCGGGTCTCAGAATAGTTGCGGTCGTAGAGCTTGCGCAGTTTCCATTCTCCAAAGCGGTACTGCAGATCGTTCGTGGTGTTTTGCAGTAAATCAGTAGCCAGTTCTTTCGAAGCGTCGCGGCTCAACCCCGTGGCAAGCTGCTTGTCGCCGAATCCCGTTGTACAGATGCTCAGCGAGCCATACACACCCTGTCCGGTATCTGTGTGTCCTGCGTCGCTGTGTACAGCCAGCGACAGCTCGATGGGCACTTTCCTGCCTGCGGAGTCTGGGGCGTAACAGGAGCCACCGGTCAGCAGGTTGGTCATATAGGAACGCACGTTAATATCGTCTGCATAGTCGTTGAGTCCATTCCTGAAACTGTAGACATTGTAGGGCATTCCTGCCCACTGGGCGTAATAACGTGCCCCCTCCAGACAGCGCGGGTAGCCGCTGACATCACCTCCCCGGGATATATTACCCATGCCTCCTCCGAAGCGCACCGCATCTGTTGTGACCATACCTCGGTGGTTGCTGAAGTTCGATACTACCACGCGGTTCATGGCCGACATGCCTGCATCGAAGTCGAAAGTGCCCAGATAGACCCATGTGGAGCCACCCATCTGCTGGTTAACGCGAAACTCAGTAGGTATGCCTTGGTGCCACACGGTATAATGAGCATCATCAATACTGCCCGGCACGGTCTGATAGCTCACATAGACGGCATAGCGTCCGGCTTCAGGCAGGTTAGGCTGATAGCTTACCTCGCTGGCTTTGTTCTTGTTCTTGGTGGTCTCTGCCATCCTGGCTGTTCCAGCCTCAAAGGGATTCTCTCCATCGTAGTATTTCCCGTCGTGCATAGAGAATCCTTTTCCGGGAGCCGCCTGCCAGGCATTGCGGTAATAGCTCTCTTCATAGCGGAAGGTTACAATAGAGTTTGTAGGGTCGTTGTCTACAATCACCTCATGGCGTTGCCAGTCGCGTTCACGAGGTGTGAACACCACGGCACCCGCATCCTCCAGCATGGGCATGAGATAGGGGACCACTATAGTTTGGGTGAACAGATCCTCCGTCGTGCAGAACAGGGCAGGCCGTTGCCAGCACCATTTCCCTTTGTTCTGGTCATAATACCGTCCGTGACTGGCCCATAAAGCGAGATGATGCCCCTGCAGCCCACGCTCGAGCGTATAGGGAAGTGATACATTCTTTACCCAAGGTTCTCCTTTATGTCTTGTGCGACCCCAGCTTGTGGTTTGGGCAGAGCTGTCCACGACAGCCAGGGAAACCAGTAATACCAGAAAGGCCGGATAAACCAGGTGAGCAATTCGGTTAAACATTTTCTGTTGTGAAGTTTTCGGGCTTTCGTCCTTTGAAGTCTTTGAAGTAAAGTTTAATGGTGTGCATGTCTGCCTCCAGGTCTCCCGTAGGAATGATGGTCTGAGTGCACTGGATGAGTTTCCGTTCGTAGTCTAAGCCAAAGAGCAGAATAGGAATGACGGCCTTCTGGGAAATGAAATAGAAGCCCTTTTTCCATTCTTCCACACGTGAACGGGTGCCTTCAGGGGTGATGCACACTCGGAAATGTGTTGCGTTTTTTGCAGTTTCAGCCAGCGAATCGGTCATGCTGGTGCGCTTCTGGCGGTAGACGGGGATGCCGCCCAACTTCTTGAAAATCGGTCCTAGAGGCCAAAAGAACCATTCTTTCTTCATCAGGAAATTGCTCTGCAGCCCGTGGGCATAGTTATAGAGTATTCCGATAAAGAAATCGCAGTTGCTCGTGTGTGGCGCCAGACAAATGATGCACTTTTCAGGTATCGGCTCAGTCACATGAGCCGTCCACCCCATCTTTTTGTACAGGAGCCAGTTGCAAATCTTTTTCCACATTTTAGCTAAATCTCAATTCTCATCTCCAATCAGTAATAATCAGAGATTGTTGATTTGGTCAACAACTTCGCTCACTTGCGCCGTGAATTTCTCTCGCAGGTCTTTGTAGTAGATCTTCGCAGCCATTCCAGGCTCGGGGTGCGATACCCGGGCGATGAAGTCTCTTTGTATCTTCAGGATGGTGAAGAGCAGCGCATCTTCATTGTCCATGTGGTCTTCTGTGCCATAGAGCGTAGCAGCGATACACTCAGCGAACAGCTCCTCGCAGATGCTGTTGATAGCGCGTTTCAGAGTCCTTTTGTTTGCCATTTCCTCGTGGTTTTAGTTCTTCAAGGGCAAAGATAACAAAAAAAAATGAAACCGCCAACCTTTTTTCAAAAAAAATCTGAGAACGACAGCCAGGCTGACATTCTGTCGGCGGCCTATGACGTTTTGTCACGCCCAGCGTCTTTGGCATTGTTATTGCATTTCCTAAGGTGAGCGATATAAAAAGCTCAGCATGATAAAAACAAAAATGTAAACAAATAAACCAAAATTAGGAGGACAAAACTATGATGCCAATGATGAGAACAAACAATTGGATTCCCGCAGTGTTCAACGATCTTTTCAACACTGAGTACATGCCCAAGGCAAGTGCCACGGCTCCCGCTATTAATGTAAAGGAAACCGACAAGGCCTACATCGTGGAGCTGGCTGCACCGGGAATGAAGAAGGAGGACTTCAATGTGCATATCAATGACGAGGGCAACCTTATCATCAAGATGGAGCAGAAGGAGGAGAAGAAGGACGAGGACAAGAATGCCCGCTACCTGCGTCGTGAGTTCTCGTACTCGAAGTTCGAGCAGACGCTCATCCTTCCCGACGATGTGGAGAAGGAGCAAATCAAGGCTCGTGTAGAGCATGGCGTGCTGACCGTGGTGCTGCCCAAGCATGAGGAGCAGAAGGTGAAGGTGAGCCGTCAGATTGAAATCGGATAGTCTGTAACAGCCTCGTTTCACGAAAAACGAGGGCAAAGGGCACGCAGAGTGTATTTCTCTGCGTGCCTTTTTTGTTTCAAGGCGTGCCAAATGACAGTTATTTAACACTTGCTTGAGGATGCTGAAACAAATTGTATGCTGTTTCTTGATTTTTATTTATATATTTGCCAAAAAATTACGAAATATCTAGAACAGTTATTATCATGAGAAAAGCTGTAACATTTCTTTTACTGGGTATGCCGTTGGCGCTGGCGGCACAAAACCCTGTTATTCGTGACCAGTTCACGGCTGACCCCACGGCGCGAGTGTTCAACAACAAGGTCTATCTCTATCCTTCGCACGACATTACCCCGCCGGAGGGGCAGCGTCAGGACTGGTTCTGCATGGAAGACTATCACGTGTTCTCGTCGGAGAACCTGACCGACTGGACCGATCATGGCGTGATTGTCACACAGAACAAGGTGCCCTGGGTGAGACCCGATTCCTATTCCATGTGGGCACCCGACTGCGTGGAGCGTAATGGGAAATACTATTTCTATTTCCCGTCGGCTCCCGCTGCAGGCCGTGGCGGCTTCGCAGTAGGCGTTGCCATTGCCGACAGTCCTGAGGGACCGTTCATTCCCGAGCCGGAGCCTATCAAGGGTATCAACGGCATTGACCCATGCGTGCTTCAAGCTTCCGACGGCAATGCCTACATATTCTGGGGAAATGGCCGTTGTGCTAAGCTCAAGCCCAACATGAAGGAACTTGCCGACGACACCCCGAAGGAAAAAGTGAAGTGGGGGGAGCGTGAGTTTGAAATGATGGGTGTGAGCTGCCTCAAAGACCTTCCCAGCCGGCAGGCAGAGGGGCCGTTTGCATTCGAGTACAACGGCAACTACTATCTGACCTATCCTTATGTGAGGGAGAACACCGAAGTGCTCGGCTACGCCATGAGTAAGAACCCGATGGGGCCGTATGAGTACAAGGGACTGATCATGGCCGAGCATCCTAACGGCTGTTGGACCAATCACCACAGCATCGTCAACTTCAAGGGACAGTGGTACCTGTTCTACCACACCAACTTCTTCTCACCCAAGGACGACAAGCGCCGCTCGGTGTGCATCGAGAAGCTTGCGTTCAACGCCGACGGTACTATCCAGGAGGTGAAGGAGACCATGCGCGGCGTGGGTATCAACAAGGCCACGGAAAAGATTCAGATTGACCGTTACAGCAATGCTGCCGACGGAGTCGTCAACGAGCAAGTGGATACCACGCGTGCATTCAGCGGAGGCTGTGCTACAATGCCTGCCAAAGGCAGTTGGATAAAGTATGATGATGTGGACTTCAGCTGTCTGACCGACGGTTATGTCCTGCTTTCTGTCAAGGCCAGCGATGACACAGAGTTCTGCATTCGAGAGGGAAGTGCCAAGGGCAAGGTCATTGCCCGCTTCAAGCTGACGGTTCGCCCACCTGAGCCACCCTCCGGTGCAGCCGCCAATCCTATGATGGCCCGTTTCAACCGCGACTTACGCAACCAGTGGCTCACCCAGACGGCTGCGCTGGAGTACACACCGAAAGGTGTTTCCAGTCTTGTTGTCACCAACGAGGGCGCTGGAGCCCTCAGCATCGACTGGGTACAGTTCAAGAATCGCCCAAAGTACTTCTCGCCAGTAACGACTGCTGCTGCCCAGCCCGATAATGAAGGTTTCATTCGCCGCTGGCTGCTCCTGGAACCTATCGACAAGCCCAATAGCGGTAACACGGTCTTCACCGACAGCTATTTGCGCGAGCATTTCAACAGGGAATACTTCAAGGATCAGCAGACCATGCTGCCTAAGGACGGGCAGAAGGTAAAGGCTACCTTCAAGCAGGAGCAGGCTCCCGCTGGCTTCGGCCGTGGCTTCGGTCAGGCTCAGCCTGCCGAGCCAGAGGTAAAGACCGTCACGCAGACGCTCACCTGGCACGCCCTCGACAGCGAGAATTTCAACGTGAAGCTCTTCCGATTCGCCGAGAAGTGGGGCGTGAAAGTCTATGGCGTGCTTTTCTGGGCTGTCACCGTCATCGACTGTGAGGAGGACATTGAGAACGTTCGTTTGGCCGTAGGCTCCAATTCTGCCTCCATGTGGTGGCTCAATGGCGAGGAAGTGCTGCTGCTTTCCGGCGACCGCCGCATGGTGAAGGACGATGCCATGTCGCCACGCCTGACGCTGAAGAAAGGCAGCAACATCCTGCGTGGTGCTGTCATCAATGGTCCTGGCATGAGCGACTTCTGTGTCCGCTTCCTCGATGAGAAAGGAAATCCTGTGACGAATTATAAGGTCACGACTTCCCCGAAATAACGAACATCGAAATCTCGAAATGTCGAAATAGCGAAATGTCGAAATATCGAAACCCCGAAACCCGCAATAAAGAAATAATGAAAACTATGAAGACGAAATATCTGATAGCTCTATCCACAATCCTTAGTGCATTATCCATCAGCCCTGCAAGGGCGCAAGTGGGCGAACCCTATATCCACGATCCCTCGACCATTGCCGAGTGCGATGGCAAGTACTATACCTTCGGCACGGGCGGCGGCGGACTCATCAGCGAGAACGGCTGGAGCTGGCACAGCGGAGCCGATCGTCCTGGTGGCGGTGCTGCCCCTGATGTGATGAAGATTGGCGACCGTTACCTCTGTATCTACGGTGCTACAGGCGGTGGCCTGGGTGGTGGCCACAGCGGTCGCATTCTGACCATGTGGAACAAGACACTCGACCCGCAGTCGCCCGACTTCAATTGGAGTACCGCCGTTGAGGTGTGTGCCTCCGACGGTATGGAAGACCAGGATGCCATCGACCCCGGTCTGCTGCTCGATCCCACGACGGGTCGGCTGTGGGCCAGCTATGGCACCTACTTCGGCACCATCCGCCTCATTGAGATCGACCCGAAGACGGGCTTCCGTGTCAGCGGCAACAAGGAGAAGGACATCGCCATCGACTGCGAGGCCACCGACCTCATCTACCGTAACGGCTGGTACTACCTGCTGGGTACCCACGGCACCTGCTGTGACGGTGTGAACTCCACCTACAACATTGTGGTAGGCCGCTCCCGCAGCGTTGAGGGGCCGTATATAGATAATGTGGGACGCGACATGTATCACGGCGGAGGCCGCATGGTCGTTGCTGCCGGCGACCGCAAGACCGGTGCCGGACACTTCGGACGTACCATCGTCGATGAGGGCGTGGAGATTATGTCGTTCCACTGGGAGGCCGACTTCGACTTGGGAGGCCGCTCCACCCTGGCCATCCGTCCGCTACTCTGGAAGAACGACTGGCCCTACGCCGGCGAACAGGTGAAGGAAGGAGTGTATGAGATTGAGAGTGAGCGCCGAGGCTATGCCTTGGAACTGGCCGTTGACTTTGTCCGTATGAATGTGGCCCGTCAGGGCGGCTTCGGCTTCGGCCGGCCACAGGCCAATGCTGCTCCTCCACAGCCCGTTGCCAATCAGACTCTGGCCGAGGTGCAGGGTAGCTGGCCCGAGGGTGACATCCCCGCCCGCATTGGTGACTATATGTTCCGTCCCTGGCAGCGTTGGCAGGTTGTGCCCGTTCCCCAGCGTGGAGGCACCGTCTGCGGACCGCTCTATGTCATCCGCATCGAGGGCACCAACCGTGCGTTGACTGCCACAGACAAGCTGGAGGTTGTCACCAGAGAGCTGGCCGACCTCGACGAGCAGCTCTGGCGCATCGAGCAGCTCACCGACGGTACCTATCGCATCATGCCGTATGTCATCCCGGGACAGGAGGGAAAGAACAAGAAGTATTGTCTCTACTCTGCCGGCGACAGCACGCCGACACTGGCCGAATACGACTTCAGCAGCGACAACTCGAAGTGGAACTTCCGCAACCATTGATTCGCTTCTACTGCTCATTACGCGAATTGCGCTTCCAAATTACCGCTGACAACGCGAATTGCTGATTCATATATTACTGGGCCCCTTTCCAAAGTGGGCCCAGTAATATGTCTAAGTATAAAAAAGTAATTGATTTCTTTTGTTCTGCGCTCCTTTTTTAGTACCTTTGCACGCTGAAAGCATGGAAAGGCTGGAAAGAAATACAGGACTGGTACTTGAAGGTGGCGGTATGCGCGGCGTTTTTACAAGTGGCGTGCTTGACGCCTTCATGAAGCATGAGCTATATTTTCCTTATATCGTCGCTGTGTCGGCCGGTGCCTGCAACGGCATGAGCTATATGAGCCGACAGCCCCGGCGTGCACGCTATTCGAACATCGACCTGCTCCGCAAGTATGGGTATATATCGTTGAAGAATCTGCTGGTAAAGGGCAGCATCTTCGACCCTAATCTGCTCTATGAGCGTTTCCCCAACGACATATTGCCCTTCGACTATAAGACCTACGCTCAGAATCCTGCTGTGTTCGAAATGGTGACGACCAACTGCCTGACGGGCTTGGCCGAATACCTGACGGAGAAGACTGACAGCCGTCGGGTGATGGCTATCGTAAAGGCAAGCAGCTCTCTGCCATACGTGTCGCATATTACCGACGTCGATGGCAAGCCCATGCTCGACGGCGGTATCGTAGACTCTATTCCTGTCCAGCGTTCCATTGCCACAGGCCATGCTTTCAATGTCGTGGTGCTGACGCGCAACCGGGGTTTCCGCTCCAAAGAGAGCGACCATAGGATTCCCCGTTTCTTCTATGGCGACTACCCCCGGCTCAGGGTGGCGCTGAGCCATCGGGTTGAAGTGTATAATAGTCAGCTGGAGATGGTGGAGAAGATGGAGGCATGGGGCGAGATAGCGGTGATCCGCCCCCAGCGGCCCATGGAGGTAGACCGCATCTGCCGAGACCCTGAGAAGTTGGAACGGCTCTATGAAGAGGGCTACTGCGAGGGCGAGGCTTTCTGTGAATCAATAGGAAGATAGAAATGATGTGGCAGACACGATATAGTTGGTTGGCGGTCGTGGTATTGGCGAGTTGCTCCATGCCGAAGAGAGAGGCCGTTGAACCCGAGGCAGACACCTTGGAGGAGACAACCGTGAGCAAGCCTTCCATTGAAGAGCTGACGCTGCCTGATACCATCTTCGAATCGGCTGCCGCCATACGGTATGTTGTGGAATCGGCCGACTCCCTGCCGGCTCTGTTGTCAGATTATGACGACCCTTACGACAGCGACAGTCAGGTGCTGACGTTCCGCAAGAACCTGATGCGTAACGCCGACTTTGGCGGGCGCGTGGCAGGCACGCCGCAGGAGATAGCCGTTGCCTGGTGCTTTAGCACGCCTGACGAAGAGGAAGAAACGGAGTTCGGCAAGTGGGGCGGAGGTACGGGATGGACCGGCCAGCCGCTTTATGTAAGGTGGAGTGCCGACGACATCGACAGCCTGCGCCGAGGCGGTGCGCCGCTTACCGCCGACTTCGGGCCTGAGGAAATCATGGTCGGCTCTCTGTGCGGCCAGGCCTTCTTCCTGAACTACCACACGGGCCGTCCGTCGCGAAGCCCGCTGGATTTGCACAATGTGGTGAAGGGAACCATGTCGAAAGATCCTGACATGCTAAACCTCTATGTGGGACAGGGCGTGTCTAAGGGTGAGCCGCTGGGGTGCCAGGCTTTCGACCTGCTCACCCATGAGCGCAACTTCTTCTATGCCGACCCGAAGGCTTGGCGCAGTTGGCAGGCATTCGATTCGTCACCCGTCGTAGCAGGCGGCTGGCTGTTCTGGCCGGGCGAGAATGGCAGCCTCTATAAGTTCAGGCGGTTGCCGGGCGGAAGGCTCTCGCTCTGTCAGGTGCTGCGCTATCGCATAGGCGGTTCCGCCCCGGGTATTGAGTCAAGCCTTTGCATCTACCGCAACTATGGATTCTTCTGCGACAATCACGGCCATGTGCTCTGTGTCAATCTCAACACGATGATACCTGTGTGGCATTTTAGGAATCTTGACGATTCCGACGCGACCATCGTCTGCCGTGAGGAAGGGGGCCGCCCCTTTGTCTATACGGCCTGCGAGGTTGACCGTCAGGGCGACGAGGGCATCTGCCGCTTTGTGAAGTTGAATGCCCTCGATGGCAGCCTCGTTTGGGAATGCCGGATACCCTGCACCCGCATCCAGCTGGATGTGAAGTCGTTGGACGGTGGCATGTATAGCACGCCGCTGCTTGGCCAAGGCGACTGTGAGCAGCTGATTTTTGCCAACGTCTGTCGCAACGATGCCGCTCCGGGTAGGGGTCAGCTCACGGCTATCGACACCGCCACGGGAGCCATCGTCTACACCGTTTCCTACAGCAATTTCTGCTGGTCGTCGCCTGTAGGGTTCCTCAATGAGCGCAACGAGATGTTCATCTTCACCGCCGATGCTTTCGGCGTGGTGTATCTCATCCGGGGACGCGACGGCAAGGTGCTTTGTACCAAGGCGATGAACGACAATTTCGAGTCGTCGCCCTGCGTGATTGGCAATACCGCCGTAGTAGGCTGTAGGGGAACGAAAATATATAAGTTTGTCATTAAATGAGGAGGCCCATGAATACTGCCCGAAAAGAAAAAATACATGTCTGGCTGGGAACAGGTAGCTGCAGCCGGTGGTTGCTGCCGCTGCTGACGTGCCTTTTGCTGTCCTGCATCCAGCTACGGGCACAGGGCACCGACTTGCTGTCGGCCAAGAAGGGGGCCATCCCCGGGGGCTACGACTTCTGGGTCTATACGCCCGAAGACTACTACTACACCCAGGAATATACTCCGCTGGTGCTCTTCCTCCACGGTGCCAGCTCGTGTGGAAGCAATATGAACCGCTGCCTGCGCTATGGCACCGTCGATGCCATCAAGATGGGGCTCGACATTCCTGCGCTGGTGGTGACGCCTCAGAACCCCGGCGGCTCGTGGAACCCGAAGAAGTTGAACGACGTGCTGGAGTGGGTAGGCGAGAACTATGCCTACGACCACAGCCGCCTCTATGTGCTAGGCATGAGTCTTGGCGGCTACGGCACGCTCGACTTCGTCGGCACTTATCCTGAGAAAGTGGCGGCGGCTATGGCCCTCTGTGGCGGCTGCACGCTGAAAGACCAGTCGAAGATGGGTGATGTGCCGTTGTGGATTCTCCACGGCACGGCCGACAAAGCCGTGTCCGTTCGCGAGTCGCAGACGGTGGTGAACCGCATGAAGCAGGCCGGCAATGCCCTCCGTCTGCGCTACGACTGGTTGCCCGGCGCTACACATGGTGCGCTGGCACGCTATTTCTATACTTCAAAGACCTACGAATGGCTGTTTTCCCATTCCCTGCGCGACCCCGACCGTCCTGTCAACCGTTCGATAGACATCTGCCAAAACGAGCTGAAGCAGGCCTATCGCTACATGGAGAAACGATTGGAACAACTGGAAGAGGAATAATGGCCTACTCATGACGCATTTTTATTTAAACAGAATAATGAAATGAAAAAAGTGATTCTTACGGGCGACCGCCCTACAGGCAAGCTCCATCTGGGCCACTATGTTGGCTCGCTGCGCCGACGTGTTGAACTGCAGAATGCCGGCGACTATGAACGCATGTTTGTGTTCATGGCCGATGTCCAGGCACTCACCGACAATGCCGACAATCCTGAAAAGCTCCGTCAGAGCATTGTCAACGTGGCTCTCGACTGGCTCTCTGCCGGTCTCGACCCCGACCGTTGCACGCTGTTCATCCAGAGCCACATCCCCGAATTGGCCGAGCTCACCACCTATCTGATGAACCTCATCACCGTGAGCCGCGTGCAGCGCAATCCCACCGTGAAGACCGAAATCAAGATGCGCAACTTCGAGGCAAACATCCCGCTGGGCTTCTTCTGCTATCCGGTATCACAGGCAGCCGACATCACCCTGTTCAAGGCTACGACGGTGCCTGCCGGAGAAGACCAGGAGCCGATGCTGGAAGTGACGCGTGAGCTGGTGAACCGTTTCAACAACATCTACGCCCCCGTGCTGGTCGAGCCTTACATCATGCTGCCCGAGAACCTGACGGCACGCCGCCTGCCAGGCACCGACGGCAAGGAGAAAATGTCGAAGTCGCTGGGCAACTGCATCTACCTGAGCGACTCGGCCGACGAGGTGTGGCAGAAGGTACGCTCCATGTACACCGACCCTACGCACCTGAACGTCAGCGACCCGGGACACGTAGAGGGTAACGCCGTGTTCACCTATCTCGATGCTTTCTCCACCGACGCCGACTTCCAGAACTTCTGGCCGGAATACCAGAACCTTGACGAGCTGAAGGAACACTATCGCCGGGGAGGCCTGGGCGATATGAAATGCAAGAAATTCCTCAATCAGGTGCTCAACCAGTTCCTGGAGCCCATGCGCCAGCGTCGCCATGAACTGGAGCAGGACATTCCCGAAATCTGCAACATCCTGCGCAAGGGAACTGAGCAAGCCCGCGAGGTGGCTGCCCAGACGATGGACGAGGTGCGCAAGGCCATGCGCATCGACTATTTCAACGATGCCGACCTGCTGTCAGAATGGCGACTCGCCGTTAATCAGCGGGGGTAGGGGAGCACCATCGCCGAAAGGCCCGAAATCGTCGCCGCCCATGGGCGGGAGAGCTGTGCCGTTCACTTTTGAACCCAGTATTTCCCCACCCATGGGCGGAGCTGCATTTCCAAGAAGGTTGTCATCGGGGTCTTCAAAGCGGGTGAACTCACCACGGAAGGTCAGCAGCACGTCGCCCGTGGCTCCCTTACGGTGCTTGGCAATGATAATCTGTGCCATACCGTGCAGGTCGCGCCCGTGGTCGTCCTGGTAGATATGGTAGTATTCCGGACGGTGAACGAAGAGCACCATATCGGCATCCTGCTCGATAGCGCCCGACTCGCGCAGGTCGCTCAGTTGTGGGCGCTTGCCCTCCAGGCCTTCACGCGACTCCACGCCACGGTTCAGCTGGCTCAGGGCCAGGATGGGAATGTCAAGCTCCTTGGCAAGGCCCTTCAGCGAGCGTGAGATGGTCGACACCTCTTCCTGGCGCGACGAGAAGCGCATACCGTTGGCATTCATCAGCTGCAGGTAGTCAATCATGATGATTTTCACGCCGTGCTCTCGCACCAGCCTACGGGCCTTGGTGCGCAGCTCGAAGACCGACAGGCCTGGTGTGTCGTCGATATAGAGCGGCGCGCCCATCAGCGAGTTGATGCGATTGTCCAGCCGATCCCACTCGTCGCGCTGCAGCTGTCCGTTCAGGATCTTCGAGCCTTGAATCTCACAGCAGTTTGAGATCAGACGGTTCACCAGCTGCACGTTCGACATTTCCAGCGAGAAGAAGGCCATAGGCAGCTGATAGTCGGCAGCGATGTTCTTGGCCATGCTCAGGGCAAACGACGTCTTACCCATTGCCGGACGTCCGGCAATAATCACCAGGTCGCTGGCTTGCCATCCGCTGGTAATCTCGTCCAGCTTGTGGTAGCCGGTGGGCACGCCGGTCAGGCCGCTTGTGTTGGCAGCCGCCTTGTTCAGCACGTCCAGCGCATTCTTGATGACAGGGTCTATCTGCGTGTAGTCCTTCTTCATGTTCTTCTGCGACAGCTCGAACAGGGCACCCTCGGCATGTTGCATCAGCTCGTCCACGTCTATCGTCTCGTCGAAGGCCTTCGTCTCCACGTCTCCGGCAAACTGTATGAGCTGACGGGCCAAGAATTTCTGCGCTACGATGCGTGCATGGTATTCGATGTGTGCGCTGGTGGCCACACGGCTTGAAATCTCAGCAATATAGGCCGGTCCTCCTGCTTCCTCCAGCTTGCCGCTGCGGGCCAGCTGTTCGGTCACGGTGAGCACGTCAACAGGCTTCTCGTCCATCGAGAGGTCGCGGATGGCAGCATATATCATCTGGTTGCGCGGCTCATAGAAGCTTTCAGGGAAAAGCATCTCACACACAACGGCGTAGGCATCCTTGTCAATGAGCAGGGCACCCAGCACGGCTCGCTCAATGTCGAGCGCCTGTGGCTGCACGTGGGCGTAAGTGTTGTCTATAGGTTGTTGCCGGCTGCTGCGCCGGGGAGTATTATTATCTGGCATGTCTGTCGTTATTACCTTTCAAGTTGCAAAGATAATACTTTTGCGCTAAACAACCAAGAAAAAAACGGCAGATTCACAGATTATTTGTTATTACCGAGATTACAAACAGGGGATTCAGCTTGCTCATACCTCGTTCTCCTTTTATTCATACTTGATTCTGAAATAGTCGAGCGCGGCTTTATACTGATCCTGTGCCGTAAGACAGGTGTCTGTAAGATAGCCATCAATGTGCCCCCACTCACGCAAACCACGATAATAGAACATCTTCAATTCATCGGTGATGATGAAGGGAACGACACCACTACGCAGACATTCCTTGAACATGATAAGACGTCCCACGCGCCCATTACCATCCTGGAATGGGTGTATCTTTTCGAAACGAACATGGAAGTCGAGAATGTCTTCTAAAGTGTGTTGCTCCTTGGCGTTGTAGCTTTCTATCAGTCGTTGCATGCTGTCATGCACCAATTCTGGTTCACATGTTTCCTCACCACCCACTTCGTTAGGCAGATGCTTGTAGTCGCCAACGGCAAACCAGTCCTTGCGGCTGTCGGATGTGCCAGATTTCAGAATGCCATGCAGCGTCTTCACCAGTTCTTCCGAGAGCGGTTCTTCGGCCTTGTCGATAATCAGGTCTATGCAGCGGAAATGGTTCACCGTCTCTATGATATCATTCACGTTCACCGTCTCGTCAGCAGTTACACCAATGGTGTTCGTCTCGAAGATATAGCGTGTCTGGTCGTGCGTCAAGCGGCTACCCTCGATATGGTTCGAGTTATAGGTCAGGTCTATCTGTGTTTTGTGATAGATACTGCCTTTCATCTTCATCTCTTTCTGCTCACGAAG
>LXOW01422457.1_pt1 | contig 16314 bp, 9 predicted proteins | sample 1368591 | NCBI WGS metagenome assembly LXOW01 (sample SAMN04884650, study PRJNA319009) | bovine gut metagenome | isolation source: Cow rumen | host: Bos taurus | place: Italy: Legnaro (PD) | collected 2014-07-09 | reverse complement strand
ATGGGGATGGGGAGAGCGTGGACGTGACGGCGGATCCGTCGAGGGCGGTGGCGGGGACGTACCAGGAGAAGCTGACGGGGTTGCGGGCGCAGGAGATTCTGGTGAAGGGGACGTTCCGGCTGGAGAAGGTGCTGGAGGGGGAGCTTGTCGAGAGTGATGAGTGACGAGAGACGAGTGACGAGCGAGCGGTGTGCGCCCTGCGGGCGCAAAGTGTTCGAGAAAGAGGTGAAAGAATGAGAGCGAGAGTTTGGGTCATGGGAGCGGCGCTGTTGCTGGGTACGGTGGCGGCGCGGGCGGAGGACATCGGTGCGGTGGTACCTGGGACGATCAATTTCCAGGCGAAGCTGGCGCGGGTCGTGGAGGGGGCGCAACAGCCGCTGACGGGCATCCAGCATGTGCTGTTCCAAATCTACGATGCGGAGCATGGGGGGACGCTGGTGTGGTCGAGGCTGTTCCCAGTGACGTGCACGGAAGACGGATTGTTCAATCTGGTGCTGGACGACGGCGGTTCGGCCGCGGGGACGCCCGCGGAGGAAAAGCTGCTGGACGCGTTCCAGGGGACGGAGCGCTGGATCGAGCTGGGCGTCGAGGGCGTGGGGACGCTGTCGCCGCGGATGCGGGTGCCGACGGCCCCGTACGCGTTCCAGTCGCAGTATGCGCTGTGGGGTGCGGACGGATTCGTGGTCGGTGCCACGATGTCGGTGGCCGACGACGCGGAGTTTGCCGGCGCGGTTGCGGTGTCGGACAAGGGCGCGGTGAGCAACCTGACGGTGACAGCCGGCGGCGGCTCGCTCGGGAGCCTGACGGTGGACGGGAAGGTCTCGGTTCCGGCCGGGATGCCGAACGAGGCACTCGGGACGATACCGGTCGGCGGCATCATCATGTGGTTCCAGAACGAGATCCCGGACGGCTGGGCGCTCTGTGACGGGAACAACGGGACGCCCGACCTGCAGGGGTGGTTCGTCATGGGGGCCGACGACAGGAATCCGCCCGGCAACATGGGCGGCGTGGCGCGCGTCACGCTGACGCCGGTTCAGATGCCGCCGCACTCCCACGGGATCACGGTCCCCACGGGCAAGAACCAGGGCACGAAGGGGTGGATCCACAGCGACGGCGGCAACATCTGGCGCTACGGCGACTCGGACCGGACGACCAGTTCCGTCGGAGGGGACGCCAACGGCAACACGCAGCCGCACGAGAACCGGCCGCCGTATCTGGCGGTGTATTACATCATGAGGGTGAGGTGAAATGGCGCGGAGCGCCATTTCACAGTGACAAGTGACAGACAAGTGACAAGTTGAGGATGACGGTCATGAAAAAAGCAGTTTTTTGGGTGGTTCTGGCAATGGCGGCGGCGGCGTGGGGAGGGACGGCGGGGGATGCGGTGCCGCGGGGGATTTCGTACCAAGGGGTGCTGAGCGATCCAGTGACGGGACCGCTGACGGGGGGGCAGTCGGCGTCCTTCCGGATTTTCGCGGACGCGTCGGGCGGTGATGCGGTGTGGCACACGGAGCAGAATCTGACGTGCGACTCGAACGGGCTTTTCCATGTGTGGCTCTCCGACAGCGACGACCTGCTGAATGCGTTCTCGGAGCCACAGCGGCTGCTGGAGGTGCAGGTGAACGGGCACGGGGACGCGATCGCGCCGCGGATGGCGTTCACGGCGGTGCCGCAGGCGGTGCTGGCGCGGTACGCGCGGCAGTCGCCGCTGTCGTTCGCGGTGACGAGCAATCTCACGGTCTCCAATTCAGTGGCGGTGGCCGACGCGGTGCAGTTCGACGCGGGAGCGTCGTTCGGCAGTCTGGATGTGGAGGGCGACGCGGCCTGGCAGGACACCAATTCGTGCGTGCAGGTGACGGGCGAGGTCGTGGCGGAGAGCTTCGAGGGGGACGGGATCGCGCCGGTGGGGTCGATCGTGATGTGGATGGACGCGGCGAACATCCCGGCCGGCTGGGCGCTCTGCGACGGGCAGGACGGACGGCCCGAGCTGATCAACCGTTTTCCCGTCGGTGTCGGCACCAACCCGGACGGCAACACGTACGCGCTCGGAGAGAAGGGGGGCGAGGATGCGGTGAAGCTGGGCGTGGAGGAGATGCCTGCGCATTCCCACTCGTACACGGTCGCCTCGACGCTGGATTTCAGATACTCGGACGGCATCTCGTACGACAACGACCGCTACTGGTGGCACGAAACCCCGGACGGCACCACCGCCTCCGCCGGCGGCGACGGCAACGGCAACACGCAGGCGCACGAGAACCGACCGCCCTACCTTGCGGTGTGTTTCATCATCAGGGTGGAGTGAAACGGCGCGCAACGCCATTCCGCAACGACGGGAGAGAAGCGATGAACGAGAAGACGAGGATGAATCCCATGGAAAAAGCTTTTGTTTGGGTGTGCGTGGCGGGACTGGTGCTGGGTGCGGCTTCCACGGCGGGAGCCGGGCCGCGCCGGGTTCATGCGGACGGGCGGTGGACGGAGCAGGAGGTTGCCCCGGCGCCGCTGGTTCCGCCGGTATGGGAATACGCGGGGCGGATCCTGGATGCGTCGGGCAATCCGGTCACGGGCGAACAGACGCTGGTGGTGCGGCTGTACGGCGCGGCGGAGGGCGGGGACATTCTGTGGGGACGCCAAGCGCCGGTGCTGCTGGACGCGGACGGGGCGTTTTCGGTGCGTCTCGTGGATGCGCTGGCGCCGGTGGAGGGCGCGCCGGAATCGGCGCTCGCGGACGTGCTGGCGTCGGCGCCGGTGTGGATCCAGTGCACGCTGGCGGGACATTCCGCGGCGATGGTTCCGCGCGCGGCCGTGGCGGCCAACCCGTACGCACTGTTCGCGGACGAGGCAACGGCGGCGCGCGTGGACTTCGACGTCGCCGGCTCGCTCAAGGTCGCCGGAGCCACCCAGACACAGGATATGGCGGCGCGCGACGCGCGGTCCGCAGGCGCGGTGACCGTGGAGGGGCAGATGCATGCCGCCGGCAACGTGTCGCTGGCGGGCGGATTGAGGGCGGGTTCGCTCTCGGGAATCGGCGCGGTGCCCGTCGGGACGATCATCCTCTGGTGGGGCGACGCCGGGAACCTGCCGCCCGGCTGGGCGTTGTGCGACGGGGAGGAGAACAGACCCGGCATGAGCGGGCGCTTTCCCGTCGGCGCGGGCGACCGGTACCAGCCCGGCGACACCGGCGGCGCGGAGAGCGTGACGCTCTCGCTGGGAGAACTCCCGGTCCACTCCCACGGCTACACGACGCACAACGCGAACAACACCGAGTACAAGGGCGGCATCGATACGGACAACAGTGTCTGGTACGGCAACCAGAACGGCTACACCGGTTCCGCCGGCGGCGACGGCAGCGGCAACACCCAGCCGCACGAGAACCGGCCGCCGTACAAGGCCCTCCATTTCATCATCCGGGTGTCGTGAGGTGCGCCCTGCGGGCGCGAGTGACAAGAGACGAGTGACAAGTGACAAGAGATCGGAAAGAAGTGGAAAAGGGGCGCGCAGGGCGGGGGAGGCGGCCGCGGGAAATCGATGTCTGTCTATTGCAGTCGTGCAGAAGCGGAATTTGACGAGGAGCAAGACGATGAAAAAGGCGATGAAAGTTTGGTTGGCGGTGACGGTCGCGGCGGGTTGCGCCGCGGCGGGGTGGACGGCGCGGGCGGAGGGAACGACGCCGCAGCTGACGACGAAGTACGGGATGCAGTGGTTCGCGGACAGCGTCCCGGAAGCGATCACGAATTTCTACGCCGACGGCGCGGGACTCGCGTCCTTCGCGGCCGGATGCGGGACGAACCGGTGGGCGGACCCGGCGACGGGGACGGCGTCGGACGTGTCGTACGTGTCGGCGGACGGGGTGCTGGCGGTTCCGTACTTCGCCTACGGCCAGCCGGTGGAGTCGGCCATCGCGCAGTACGCGCTGGGGGACGTGATTCCGCCGCCGGACGGCGCGACGCGGGGAACGAATCCGGTCGGCTTCTCTGCGGTCCGCGTGGGCAACAACGACGCGGCGTACTACTGCAACGAGTCGGGCAGCGCCATCTGGCTGCCCTCGCGCGACGAGCTGGTGGCGGCGGCGGGCGGCAACATCGAAATCCAGTGGCCGGGAATCAGCAACAGCCTGGTGTACACGGTGGCGTCGATTCCCACGAACCGCCCGGCACGCATCTACTGGACGGAAGCCCCGTACAACGCGCCGGTGGTGTACATGAGCGCGAACAACCAGCAGGTGTACGCCACGCTCCACTACAACAACTACGTCAAGGCGCCGGTGCAGGCCGTCGTGACCAACTGGGACGCGACCGGGACGAACGCGGTCGTGACGACGAACTTCGCGTCCGGCGTGTGGCTGGACGGCGACGGCACCGGCCTGTGCCTGCGTGCGGACGGCGTGGAAGGCATCCTGCTGCTGGAATACTTCGAGGACGGCAAGTACGAACAGTCGCTCGGCGTCCAGCCGGTGCAGGTCCTGGCGCCGACGGTGGAGCACGTCGCGGCCTCGGTGGGCGACCGCCTGCTCCCCGTGGACCGCTACTACGGGACGGAGGATCTGACGCCCAAGGTCACCGCCGGCATCACCGGCGGCAACAACAGCGACAAGATGTGGCTCGTGGACGCGAACAGCGGGTACGCGGGCAAGCGCAACTGGCTCTTCGCCATCCGCTCGACCGCGGGCACGCCGTGGGACGCGGAAGTCTACTGGGAACACACGGACTCGCGCGGCGTGACGTGGCCGTTCGAGGTGGACTGGTACGAAATCGACTGGCCGCTGGACACCATCCGCGTCGCCATCGATCCCGACGGCGGCAAGGGCGTCCCCGCCTACCTGCCGGGCGGCATCGGCACGGAAATCGCGAGCCAGGCGACGCTGGAGGCGCCGAAGAAGGAGTCGGCGAACGTGGACCTGGCGGCGGACAGCTCGACGCTGACCTTCGACGCGCCGGGACTGGCGCTGATGCGGTACTCGACGCAGGACGACTTCTGGCTCGAACCCCTCCAGGGCGTGCTGCACGACGACATCCGCGAGTACGACACGACGAGCCTTCCCTGGCCCATCGGGCGCGAAATCGTCCCCTACAGCGACGAGAACTACGTCCTCGTCTTCGACGGCAACGACGACTACGCCGAGGGCACGCGAAACAACTTCCACACCAACGACCGTCCCTTCACCATCGAGGCGTGGGCCTTCCGCACGCGCAGCAACGGCAAGGACCAGCCCGTCATGAGCTTCTACCAGGACGACGACGACGCCTCGCCGGACGCCTGGGAGATGGGATTCCAGCCCGACGGCGCGGCCTACTTCGAGACGCCCGCCGGCCGCGTGACCTGCCCCGTTCCCGCCCCGGCCATGCGCGAATGGCACCATCTCGCCGGCGTGCGGACGGCGGACTCGCTGGTGCTGTACGTCGACGGCCAGAGCGCCACCAATGCCGCGCCCGTCATGGCGGCTTCCGGCGACAGCGCGTTCCGGCACATCCAGATCGGCCGTTCGCTCCGCACGGGCGCGTATTTCGGCGGGCGCATCGACGAAGTGCGCTACTGGAACGCGGCGCGCAGCGCGCAGGAGATCCTGTTCTTCGCCAACCGCAGCCTCCGCGGCGCCGCCACCAACCTGCTCGAAAGCTATCCGCTCAACGAAGGGCGCGGGACGACGATTCGCGACATCGCGGACGGCTCCTACGGCACGGTGTACGGCGGCGCGAAGTGGATTGCCTCCTTCCACCTCGCCGACAACTCCCACCTGAAGGATCTCGCCGCCTACCCCGGCTACGCCTATTCCGGCACCGCCTGGAACGCCAACCGCTACCACTACCCGACGAACTGGGAAGCCGCTCCCGACTCCCGCCTCTTCGCCGTCAACACCAATGACTTCGAAATCTGGTGGGGCCGGCCCTCCGCGCACCTCGGCGAGATGCCGTCCGCCATCCACTATCCCTCCCTCGTCCTTCACTACGACACCTTCTGGCCGACCAACGCGCAGCAGATCGTCATCGCCTCCGGCAAGGGCTCCGGCGGCGCCAAGATGTTCGAGCCGTCCATCTACGTGCAGAACGACCCGAAAAAGCCCGGCTACAACCCCAACGAGGAACACGCCGTCCTGATCGGCGACACCGCCTACGCCATCCGCGACGACCTCAACGCCCCCGGCGGCGCGAGCGAGCCTTTCGTGCTGGTGGACACGGTGGACAAGAACGGGCGTCCGTCCATGTCGGTCTTCGCCGTCGTCGAGACCAACGCGCAGTACGGTTTCAGGTATTCCACGCAGGCCGGTGCCGCAGTCACCCCGCCCATGCCGCTCGCCGCGTGGCCCGGATGCGACAACACCACCTGCGTCTCGGGACCCGGCTGGGAAGACCGCAAGCAGCTCTGGTGGGCCAAGGCCGCCGGGAACGACGGCGGGAACACCAACATCCTGATGCGCTTCTTCTACAAGTTCCGTCCCGAATTCAACTTCCCCGAACTCGCCACCCAGCCCGCCGAAGACACCGAAGTGCCGTGGCTGCCGGTCAAGCACGAAGGCGGCGGCGCGCAGGGCACGCCGATCGATCTGGACTTCGACGTCTCGTGGCCGCCGAACGTCCCCGAGATGGCCGTCGCGCAGACGCTGGCCGAGGCGTCGGGCGGGCTCCCCGACATCTGGAACCAGGCGAGCGTGGACATCATCTACCAGCAGTCCGAGACCAACGGCCACGGGCCGAGCGTCGTCCTCTACGACCCCGCCGTCGAGAAGGCCGCCGACCTCGCGAAGTCGGTCATCGACGAACTCGTCCCCGCCGGCAAGGCGCGCAAGGAAGCCACCAGCGCGCGCTACCGCTTCGGCGACATCTCGCCCGCTCTGGAGGAGCGGCTGTACTACGATCCGACGCGCGGCACCGACGGCCAGCTCGTCCTCGAAGGCCTCATGCGCTCTCCCCTCATCGGCGATCCCTACCTCCTCCCCAACTGGCTCACCGCCGACGAAAGGGACGGCCTGCTCTCCCTCTCCGGGAGCCTTTCCTCCGCATCCGCGAGCGCCTGGCAGACCGCCGTGGGCAAGTTCCCCGTGGACACCATCACCCCCATCGTCCCGAACACCAACTACGTCAACGCCACCCTCTCCAGCGCGCCGCCGACCAACACGGCCGCGGGCGGCTACGTCACCCTCGCCTTCAACAACAGCACCAACACTGCGCGGGTCGCATCCGGCCTGCCCGTTTCCCTCCAGGTCATCCGCGTCGGCACCAACCTGTTCTCCTCGCAGTATCTCGACGTGATCGAGCCGGACAACGCGCTCGAGGAAAAACTCACGCTGGTCTATCCCGACGACTTCGGCGGCGAATCCGGCGCCTACGAGTTCGAGTGGCGCTGGAGCGATCCCGTCGCCGGCATGGAGTCGGGCACGCCGAAGGACCAGTGGATGCCGTACTTCACCGACCGGTCCAACTCCTCCAGCAACGGCGCCTCTTCCATCACCATCGAGGGCGGCACCGACATGGGGACGATCTTCATGCTGGCCGACCACTACTTCGCCGTCCGCTACCGCCGCGCCGACGGGCTGGGCCCGACCGGCACCAACTGGAGCAAGTGGGTCTCCTCCCTCGCGCCCGGCTGGATCGAGCGCGTCATGACCTCCCTCAACCCCTACGACCAGCGCTACACCGACATGGCCTCGTATGCCCCCGGCCTCGCCCAGACCATCGTCGAGCAGTGCGGCCCGCCCTACGAAGGCGCCGTCGCCCTCAACGACGATGCCGTCAACGACGCCGGCCTCATCCAGATCTACCAGACCGTCATGGACCGCGCCCTCTCGCTCTCCCTCGACGCCGGCCTTGCCGACTCCAACTGCAACGACTCCCTCCTCTTCGCCGCCACGCGCCTCAACAAGCTCTACATGGCCCTCGGCAACGAAGCCTACGCCGACGCGCAGGATCCGACCGTCCTCCTCGACCCCGGTGCCGGCATCGAAGGCTGGTACGACGGCTACGAGGCCCTCGACACCACGCTCTTCTGCTTCGAAAACCAGGTCCCGAGCCTGCTGGAAGAAGAGTTGGCGCTGTTGCGCGGACGCGACGGATCGTCCAGCCCGGCCGTCACCGTCTCCCCAGTGTACAACCGCCTGATCTGGAACTACACCTACGGGATCGACGGCGGCGAACTCGCCTACGCCTGCAACTACGCCATCCGCGGCAATGCCACCAATACCACCGGAATCGTCTCTGCCGAGGATGCCAAGCGCATGTACCCGCAGGGCCACGGCGACGCCTGGGGCCACTACCTCTCCGCCCTCGCGCCGTACTACACCCTCCTCTCCTACACCAACTTCGGCTGGAACACCATCCCCGGCGCCACGCTCGTCGGCAACGCCACCGTCGGCGTCGACTACGCCGACGAAGAAGCCTTCGCCCTCGCCGCCGCCGCCAAGGCCCGCACCGGCGCCGACATCGTCTCCCTCACCGCGCGCCGCGACTACGCCTTCGGCGCCAAGGGCCTCGAACGCTGGGTCCCCGACACCGACACCAACCGCTGCTGGGACGTCGACGGCTGGTCCGCCCGCGCCGCCCAGGGAGCCTACTTCGACTGGGCCGTCGCCAACTCGCTGCTGCTCGACACCGTGACGAACCTCTCCCAGGTCGGCGGCACCAACGCCCCTGCCACGGGATTGAGCGTCATCGACCGTGCCCACGTGCCCGCCATCGGCGAAGTCGCCGCCTCCCTCTCCGGCATCCAGGCCCGCCTCGACGCCGCCGATTCCGGCTTGAACCCCCTCGGCCTCGACGAAAACGCCATCCCCTTCGACATCTCCGCCGCCGCCCTCGACGCCGGCAAGGGGCACTTCGAGCAGATGTACGACCGCGCCCTCGACGCCCTCTACGCCGCCAAGACCACCTTCTCCACCGCCCGGGACGCCGCACTCGCCCTCCGCCAGCAGTACGACTCCGTCTACGATGCCGTTGCGAGCGCCCAGGACGAAGAAGTCGCCTTCAAGAACCGACTCATCGAAATCTACGGCTACCCCTACGCCGACGACATCGGCGTCTCCGGCACCTACGCCCAGGGATACGACGGCCCAGACCTCGTCAACTACATGATTCTCGACCTCGACGAAACCCTCGGCCCCGCCCCTGTTGCCACCTCCGTCGTCACCGCCACCGTCGTTGTCGTCGATGCCGCCGCCGCCGCGAACGCCTCCAACTACTATGGCGTCGCTCTGGGCGGACTCTCCACCAACACCGACCTCTCCGGCACCATCACCTTCGCCTTCAACTCCCTCGGCCTGCGCGTCAAGCCCGACGGCTGGAGCGGCCGCCGCCGCGCCCAGGGCGAAATCCAGGCCGCCCTCTACGACTTCGCCGAGCAGTACTATGCCTTCCTGCGCGCCGCGCAGGAATTCAAGAACTGCTCCGACGCCCTCAGCTACGAATACCAGATGTTCATGGTCGATGCAGACGTCGGCTACGAAGACGTCGAAAACGCCGGCAAGATCGCCGACATGAAGAAAAAAATCGCCCAGATAGAGGCCGGCATCAACTTCTTCGCCATGATGGGCGACCTCGTCGCCGAGACCACCGAAAAAGTCGGCGACGCCCTCGGCAAATCCCTCCCCGAAATCCTCGCCACCGTCTTCGGCGGCATCGCCACCCGCATGGCCGAATCCGTCAACGAAACCGCCGTCGCCGTCGTCTCCGGCATCGCCAAGGGCGCCAACATCGTCCTCGAATACGCCTCCGAAACCGACACCGTCCTCAAGGAAGCGGAGATTGTCGAATGGGAGACCCAGTGCGCCACCAACGCCGCTCTCGCCGGCATCCAGAAAGAGGCCATCACCCTCACCCGCGACATTTCCGACCAGTACCCGCTCGTCTACGAACTCCAGGCCCGCCTCTCCGCCATGCAGAACGCCCTCGAGCGCGTCAAGACCCTCGAAGCCGAGGGCGAGCGCGTGCTCCTCGACCGCGCCATCGCCCGCAACCGCATCGCCCAGCAGCTCGAAGGCGAGCGCTACGCCGACATGATGTACCGCACCTTCCGCAACCAGGCTCTTTCCCGCTACACCGCCATGTTCGACCTCGCCGCCCGCCGCGCCTGGCTCGCCGCCATGGCCTTCGACTACGAGACCGGGCTTCTCGACGCCTCCACCGGCAACACCGCCGCCTCCCGCTTCCTCTCCGGCATCGCCCGTACCCGCGCCCTCGGACTCCTCCGGGACGGCATTCCCCAGCAGGCCGGCTCCGAAGGCGACGGAGGTCTCGCCGACGCCCTCGCCCGCCTCAAGTCCGACTGGAACGCCGTCAAGCCGCGGTACGGCATCGACAATCCCGACTCCGCCACCACCCGCTTCTCCCTCCGCAAGGAACTCTTCCGCATCTCCCCCTCTTCTTCCTCCGACACCAAGTGGGCCGACACCCTCTCCACCTGCCGTGTCGACGACCTCAACACCGTCGATGCCTACGCCCGCTACTGCGTTCCCTACGGCGGAGCCTCCACCAACAAGGAACCCGGACTTGTCATCCGCTTCAGCGGCAGCATCGTTCCCGGCGCCAACTACTTCGGCTGGCCCGTGGGCGGCGGCGACAACTTCTACGACCCCACCTGGTTTTCCACGCGGATCCGCGCCGTGGGCGTCTGGTTCGGCGGCTACAATATCACCTGGAACACCAACAGCGCCAGCGGCGCCGGCCTCGCCAACACCCCCAACGTCTACCTCGTCCCCGCCGGAACCGACACCATCGTCTCCGGTGCTGACCGCACCCGCACCAAGACCCGCACCTGGACCGTCCTCGACCAGCTTCTCCCGCTCCCGAGCGGCCTCGGCGCCGCCGACCTCACTCCGCTGATGTCGTCCGTCGGCGAACGCCGCCGCCACAGCGCCTTCCGCGCCCACCACGACGCCGGGAACTTCACCGAAGACGAACTCTGCACCAACGCCCGCCTCATCGGCCGCTCCGTCTGGAACACCGACTGGGTCCTCATCATCCCCGGCCGCTCCCTCCTCGCTGACCCTCAAGAAGGCCTCAACCGCTTCATCCACGGCGCCCTCCAAGCCGACGGCACCCGCGACGGCCACGGCATCACCGACATTCGGCTGTACTTCCAGACGTACTCCTACTCCGGAGATTAGTGAAAAACGAATAGTGACAAGTGAAAAGTTTGCGGAAAATCATTCAAAATCGGGCTGACTTTGCCGGTCACGGGAGCGACACATGGACGGAATGAAGGATAGCCCGTTACGGGAAAAGAGTATGGACTTCGCCGTACGAATCGTCGCCCTTGCCCGGGCCCTCCGCGACGAATGCAAGGAATACGCCCTGGCCGACCAAGTCCTCCGCAGCGGCACCGCCATCGGCGCCAACCTGGCCGAAGCCGCCTTCGCCCCCACCAAGAGGGACTTCCTCAACAAGAACAAGATTGCCCTCAAGGAATGCTCCGAAACCCGCTTCTGGCTCGACCTCTTCGCCCGCACCTCCCTCTTCCCTCCCTCCCGCCTCGCCTCCCTCCACGCCTCCTGCGAAGAACTCCTCAAAATGCTCTCCTCTACGTGCAAAACTCTGGAGTCCCGCTATGCGGGCAGTGACAAGTGAATAGTGACAAGTGACAAACGAGCGGCAACTAATTTCAAAAGAAAGGAACACCCCATGACCCCCTCTCAATTTTCCCTTCCCGCGGCGGCCCCCGCCGCCGCGCACCGCAAACTTGTCACTTGTCACTTGTCACTTGTCACTTTGGCCCTCGCCGCAACCGTTCTTTTCACTTCCACCCTCTCCCAAGCGGGCATCCCGCGCCCCATGCTCCTCTACTACGGCCAAGCCTGCGACCGCTACGGCCAAGTCTACAAATCCGGCGCCGACATCTTCCTCCTGCGCGGCACCCAGGAAGTCGCCCGCACCACCATCGCGGGGGCCATCGCCCCCGGCGTCAACTTCCGCCTCTCCGTCCCCTACGACAGCGACCCCACCGACGCCGCCAACTACGTCCCCTACGCCGTCGATGCCGGCGACATCCTGACCGTCTGGGTCACCGACTCCGCCGGAACCCGCCAAGTCGAGAGTTGCGAGGTCCCGCCCGTCGGCGCCCCCGGCGAAGTCGTCGCCCTGCGCATCATCGCGGGCGAAGACACCGATTCCGACGGCATGTCCGACGCCTGGGAACGCGCCAACGGCCTCGACCCCACCGACCCTTCCGACGCCACCGCCGACCTCGACGGCGACGGCCAGACCAACCTCGCCGAATACCTCTCCGGAACCCTCCCCTGGCTCGGCAGCGACCGCTTCGGCACCTCCGCCCTGACCACCACCCCCGGCGGCATGTACGCCCTCACCTTCCCGACCGCCTACGGCAAACTCTACACCGTCCAAACCGCCCCCCTCGCCCTCGACGAAACCGGCGGCTTCGCCTGGACCCCCTGTCCCTTCGCCCTCGAAGACGCCACCGCCCCCACCCAAACCCGCATCCAAGGCACCGGCTCCCCCGTCACCATCTACCTCGACACCGCCTCCCTCACCGCCCTCTGGCGCCTCTCCATCCAATGAAAACGCCCCTCCCCATCGCCCTTGCCCTCCTGCTGGCCCTCCTCCCGCCCGCTGCACGCGCCTTCACCGCCACCGACGCCTCCACCAACGAACCCTACGCCAGCCAGGCGACCTGGAACCTCGGCGACAACGGCGGCACCGGCTTCGGCGGATGGCGCCAGATTGTCAGCGAACCCTCCCGCGGCCTTGATGCCCAAGGCTTCGCCATCTCCGGCGCAGGCGGCGTCGGCCGTGCATTCCTCGATGACGCCTCCGCCCCCGTATCCCTTCCCTCCGGTACCTTTTCCGTGGACGCCTGGCACGGCTTTGCCGATTCCTTCTCCGGCTTCGCTCTCCTGGCCGATGGCGACACCGAGCTCATCCGCTGGGGCGTGACCACCACCGAAGACCATGAAACCGGGCAAGAGCCCACCGGCCTCTGGTACGCCCCGCTTGCCGATGGCACCCCCCGTTACAACCTCCTCGCCCCCCTTTCCTCCGAGGACATCCTCAACTCCCGCACAACTTACTCCATCACTTGGTCCGTCTGCGACACCGGACTCTCCGTCGATCTCTCCGTCACCTCCGTCTCCATGTCCGACACCTTCCATCTGCCCCTCGACACCTCCTCTTCCGTCACCTCCATCGCCGCCCTCGTCGCCGGCTCCACCCAATCCGACACCCTCCACTTCGACACCCTCCAAGTCTCCGGCCGCGCCGTCCCCGAACCCGCCACCCTCCTCCTTCTCTCCCTTGGAACCCTCCTCCTCGCCACCCGCCGCCGCCGCTGACGCCCCGCGCCCCGAGCCAAGCCGCAACGACCCGACTCCAAAAGGATTGCAGTTTCCGGGGAAAGTGTGGGGAGAACGGGCAGGCCCCAGCCATCCGTCCGGGGGATTGCCTTGGAAGGGGAGCGGAAGGGAGGCGGTCTATTCCCGGAGTTCGAAGGAGGCGAGGCGGTCCGAGAGGGTGCGGGCGCGGTCGAGGAACTGGAGGACGGCTTCGGCGAAGTCGGCCGTGGTCGTCATGGCGAAGGGGAAGAGGGCGTGGAGGACGATCGCGCCGGACTCGGGGTGGCGGGGTCTCCACCCGGCGCGGGGCGCTTACAGGCTTTCGAGGAGGGTGGCGAGTTTGTCGCGCTTTTCCTGGAGTTCCTTGCGGCGGGCGCGGGCTTGCTCCACCACCTCGGGCTTGGCGCGGGAGATGAAGTTCACGTTCTCCAGGCGCTTGGAGGTGTTTTCCAGTTCCTGGGAGGTCTTGGCCAGCTGCTCGGACAGGCGCTTCTTTTCGGCTTCGACGTCGATGTGTCCAGCCAGCGACATGAACAGCGTCCCCAGCGGCGTGATGACGCTCGGCATGGCCTTCGCGGGCGCGTAGTCCATCTCGACTTCGAATTTCTCGGCCCGCAGGTGCGGGAGGTACGCGGCACGGTCGGCGGAGACGCGCGCGGCGGTCGCGGCGTCGGCCGGGCGGAGGATGAAGTCGGCGGTCTGCGCGGGCGGCAGGCCGTAGTCGGCGCGCAGGTTCCGCGCGAGCCCGATGGTGGCGTGCTTGGCGTCGACGTAGGCGACGGCGTCGGGGGAAATGCCCTGGGCGAGCAGTTCTTCTTCGTCGAGCGGCTTGGGCCACGGGGCGACGGTGATGCTCTCGGCGATCTGGGTGTAGCCCATGTCCTGCCAGAGTTCTTCGGTCAGGAACGGCATGATGGGGTGCAGCAGGCACAGGGCGCGCGAGAGGATGTAGTGCATGACCTTGAGGACTTCGGCCTTGCGCGCGGGGTCGTTGCCGTAGAACGGCTGCTTGGCGTATTCGACGTACCAGTCGCAGTATTCGTGCCAGAAGAATTCGAGGATGGCCTTGGCGTAGTCGTTGAAGCGGCAGCGCTCGATGTGTTCGTCGCACGCGGCGATGAGCCGGTGCAGGCGCGCGATGATGTGCTGGTCGTCGGCGGTCAGCAGGGCGGGGTCGAACTGCGGGTCGCGCACGTCGGGGGCCTCGCCGGGGGTGTTCATCTGGAGGAAGCGGGCGGCGTTCCAGATCTTGGTGCCGAAGTTGCGGCCGAGCTCGAATTTCTCCTTGGAGATGTACACGTCCTGGCCGGTCGCGGTCAGCGCGATGAGGCTGAACCGCAGGGCGTCGGCGGAGAAGTCGCGGATGATGTCCAGCGGGTCGATGGAGTTGCCCAGGGACTTGGACATCTTGCGGCCCTGGTTGTCGCGGACGGTCCCGTGCAGGTAGACGCGGCGGAAGGGAACGTCGCCCATGAATTCGAGTCCGGCCATGATCATGCGCGAGACCCAGAAGAAGATGATGTCCGGCGCGGTGACGAGGTCGCTCGTCGGGTAGTAGAACTTGAGCGACTCGGTCTGCTCCGGCCACCCGAGGGTGCTGAACGGCCACAGCCAGGAGCTGAACCACGTGTCCAGCACGTCGGGATCCTGGCGGAATTTCTCCGACCCGCACTTGGGGCAGCGGTCGGGGGCGGTGCGGGCGGCCCATTCGTGGCCGCAGCCCTCGGCCTCGCAGGTGTAGACGGGGATGCGGTGGCCCCACCAGATCTGGCGGGAGATGCACCAGTCGCGGATGTTCTCCATCCATTCGAGGTAGACCTTGTTCCAGCGCTCGGGGACGAACTTGAAGCGGCCTTCCTTGAGCGCCTCGATGGCGGGGCGGGCGAGGGGCTTCATCCTGACGAACCACTGCGGCGAGAGGCGCGGCTCCACGACGGTGTGGCACCGGTAGCAGTGGCCGACCGCGTGCTGGTGCGGCTCGACCTTCACGAGCAGGCCGGCGGCCTGGAGGTCGGCGACGATCTTGTCGCGGCAGGCGAAGCGGTCGAGGCCGGCGTAGGGGCCGGCGTTCTCGTTCATCTTGGCGTCGTCGGTCATGACGTTGATCGACGGCAGGTCGTGGCGGCGGCCCATCTCGAAGTCGTTGGGGTCGTGCGCGGGGGTGACCTTGACGGCGCCCGTGCCGAACTGCGGGTCGACGTAGTCGTCCTCGATGACGGGGATTTCGCGGCCGACGAGCGGCAGGACGAGGGTCTTGCCCTTGAGCTTGGCGTAGCGCTCGTCGCGGGAGTTGACGGCGACGGCCGTGTCGCCGAGCAGCGTCTCGGGGCGGGTCGTGGCGACGACCACGCACTCGTTCTTGCGGCCGTCCTTGACGGGATAGCGGATGTGCCAGAGGTGGCCGGGGGTGTCCTCGTGCTCGCTCTCCTCGTCGGAGAGCGCGGTGCAGCAGCGGGGGCACCAGTTGATGATGTAGTTGCCGCGGTAGATGAGCTTCTTGTCGTAGAGGCGGCAGAAGACCTCGGCGACGGCGCGGCTGAGGCCCTCGTCCATGGTGAAGCGGGTGCGGTCCCAGTCGCAGCTGTTGCCGAGCTTGCGGAGCTGGTTGAGGATGGTGCCGCCGTACTGCTCCTTCCAGGCCCAGACCTCCTTGAGGAAGTCCTCGCGGGACATGTCCCAGCGGGTTTTGCCCTCCTTCTTGAGCTTGCGCTCGACGACGTTCTGGGTGGCGATGCCGGCGTGGTCGGTGCCTGGGACCCAGACGGTGTTGAAGCCCTGCATGCGGCGGCGGCGGACGAGGACGTCCTGGATGGACTCGTTGAGGGCGTGGCCCATGTGGAGGATGCCCGTGACGTTGGGCGGCGGGATGACGATGCTGTAGGGCTTGCCGCCCTTGGAGGGTTCGGCATGGAAAAAGCCCTTCTCGCACCACCACTGGTACCACTTGGGCTCGGTGGCCTTGGGGTCGTAGGATTTCGGAAGTTCGGTCATGGGATCGGTCTCCTCGTTCAATGCATATAACCGTTCCAGTATCCGCCATCCCCCCC
>LXOW01348769.1_pt1 | contig 16314 bp, 12 predicted proteins | sample 1368591 | NCBI WGS metagenome assembly LXOW01 (sample SAMN04884650, study PRJNA319009) | bovine gut metagenome | isolation source: Cow rumen | host: Bos taurus | place: Italy: Legnaro (PD) | collected 2014-07-09 | reverse complement strand
TGCCAGAGCAGCTGCTGTAGGCTCGTTCACGATACGGCGCACGTTCAGGCCTGCAATCTGTCCGGCCTCCTTGGTGGCCTGACGCTGTGAGTCGCTGAAGTAAGCGGGAACGGTGATGACGGCATCGGTCACTTCCTGTCCCAGATAGTCCTCAGCGGTCTTTTTCATCTTCTGAAGCACCATTGCCGAGATTTCCTGCGGCGTGTATTTGCGTCCGTTGATGTCGACGCGGGGGAATCCGCCCTCGTTGACCACAGAGAAAGGCACACGTGAGATTTCCTTTTCCGTCTGCTGCCAGGTCTCGCCCATGAAGCGCTTGATGCTGTAGACGGTGTTCTTCGGGTTCGTGATGGCCTGACGCTTGGCAGGGTCGCCAATTTTACGCTCACCATTGTCAACGAAACCCACTACTGAAGGCGTGGTACGCTTGCCTTCGCTGTTTGCAATCACAACCGGTTCGTTACCCTCAAAGACGGCGACGCACGAGTTGGTTGTACCTAAATCAATTCCAATAATCTTTCCCATAATTGTACTATTTTTATTTGTTATTATTCAAGTGTTACCGCTGAAACTATAGCAAAGCGTATGCCAAAAGTATAAATTTTCAAAAGAAATAGTCATTTGTCACGTCATTTTGTCACAAGTATGAAAACTTTTTAGTACCTTTGCCGCGTAATTACGACAAACTTTATAGTCATGACAAGAAGAACGCTAATGATGGCTGCCCTTACTATTGTTTTCACGGCAGGCAGCTTGCAGGCACAGGCTCAGGAACAGAATGAGCCAAGAAACTATTTTGCCCGAACCAGTAATGTCAAAGAGAAGCCTAAACCCGTAATAACAGACGACGGGCTGACTTCATCCAGCGAAAATGAGCAACGCAAGGATTTGATTGGTAGGCTTTTCCCATTCCGCAGCATGTGTGACTGGACTCCCGGTATGCGCTTCATGGTTAAACCCAGCCAAAAGGACCTGGTCATCAAGACTTTTACTGAGACCAAGACTGGCAATATGATCAGCACCCGCAGACTTGAGAATAAGGTATTGGTCTACGACGGCCATTCCAATGTGACTGGCAGTCTACATGAGCATGTGGATTTCCACTTGGAGGGCAATCCATCAGAGACATTCTATTTTGAAGTGCCCACTTCCACATTCGACGATTATTGCTTCGGCAAGGTCGGCGTGCCGGCTCTGGCCTATTTGGGAGACGTAGACATGGCTATGGACAGCCTTGTAGGCAAGAAGGTGCGTGTGTTGGTGCGCTGGCTCTATCAGGACAGTGACACCGACGGCGGCGGCTTTAAGCCCATTGACATTGGTGCCGACCGGCGCGGAACGGTGATGACCATCACTAAGGTTGGTGTGGGCACGCGCAATTTCCCTGTGAAGATCATCGTGAAGGAGCCTGACAAGGACGGCATGGAGGGACAGGAGTTCTTCCAGTATGTCACCGTCAGCCGCACCAACTGCGGATACAGGAGCGACGAGTTGGAGACCGAAGAGATGAAATGCTTCACCTTTGAAGGCTCATTCCAGCTGCTTGATGACAAAATGGCAGTCAGCAGGGAGCTGCAAGAGGCATACATAGGAAAGACATTCTATACATTCTTCAATACGACAATGCGTAATGCCTCTGAACAGCAGGTAAAGGTTGCCCGTCTCTCGACGTTCAAGATAACTGACATCTATCGTTTGGGCGACAGCAATACTGTCACTCTGACACTGGAGAGCACCAAGTCGGGCGAAACTTTCACCAAGGAAGTGTCGCTAAACAATTCGAAGGTCAATGGCAGCGAAGATGTGCTCAGGGAACTGTTCATCGAGGGCGACCCCGAACAGATTGAAGGTGTTCAGGAAAAGAACCTGCCTTTCATCAGAAGACAGCAGGTGAAGAAAGGCTTCACGGAAGAAGAGGTACGCCTGGCTTTGGGCGAGCCTACCGACGTGTCGCGCATCTCAGCCGACCTGTATCAATGGACTTATATGTTCAAAGATGACAGCAGTCGTCCGTTCCGAGTCGTGAAATTCAGCTACAAGACGAAAAAGGTTGCTGAAGACATGACAAAATAATCAGCTGACAAGTGCTAAGAAATGGGCTGCCCCGTGAAATATCTTCACGGGGCAGCCCATTTCTAATTCTAGTATTTGTCATTTCATATTTTCAGAATCAATGACCTCCTTGATTTTCGCTTCCAGTTCTTCACACAGTTCAGGATTGTCTTTCAGCAGTTGCTTCGTGGCATCGCGGCCTTGAGCCAGCTTTGAATCCTCATACGAGAACCACGACCCGCTCTTCTTGATGATGCCATACTCGACACCCAGGTCTAGGATTTCTCCTATTTTCGAGATGCCCTCGCCAAAGCTGATCTCAAACTCTGCCTTGCGGAATGGAGGAGCCACCTTGTTCTTCACCACTTTCACCCTCACCTGATTGCCAATGGGCTGGTCGCCATCCTTCAACGTCGTCACCTTGCGGATGTCCAGACGCACGGATGCGTAGAACTTCAGGGCATTACCGCCAGTAGTAGTCTCAGGATTACCGAACATCACGCCGATTTTCTCACGCAGCTGGTTGATGAAGATGCAGGTGGTATTGGTCTTTGCTATGGTTGCCGTCACCTTGCGCAATGCCTGGCTCATCAAACGGGCGTGCAGTCCCACAGCCGAGTCTCCCATATCACCTTCTATCTCTTTCTTGGGGGTCAATGCAGCTACAGAGTCGATAACGATGATGTCGATGGCCGATGAGCGGATCAGTTGGTCGGCTATCTCCAATGCCTGCTCGCCATTGTCGGGCTGCGAGATATACAGGTTGTCTATGTCCACACCCAGTTTCTGCGCATAGAAGCGGTCGAACGCATGTTCTGCATCGATGAAGGCAGCAATGCCCCCTTGCTTCTGTGCCTCGGCAATGGCATGGATGGCCAGCGTTGTCTTACCCGATGACTCTGGGCCAAAGATCTCAATGATGCGCCCACGCGGATAGCCGCCGACACCTAGTGCGGCATCCAGAGCAATAGAGCCGGTAGGTATAACGTCAACATTCTCAACTTTCTCGTCACCCATGCGCATGATACTCCCCTTGCCGAAGTCCTTTTCAATCTTCGACATGGCTGCCTGCAGTGCCTTCAGCTTCTGCTCCTGCGGATTGAGGGTTTCACCCTCGGTTTCTTTCTTTGCCATTACTGTTGTCTTTGTTATTAGGTTTTCGCATTTATTCGGCAAAGATACAACAAATCCTGCACTTGACAAAATAAAACCTCAAATAATTTTTGCAGCTGTCACTATAGCCTATTTGTTCTCCAAAGGCTGTCCCAGCAGCGTGGCACTAGTGGAGCCTGTAATCCTGACGCGCACCGTCTCGCCGATGTGGTGCTCCAGTTTGTCGAACACCACCATCTTGTTCTGCTCAGTACGTCCGCACAACTGGCTGCGGCTGCGCTTAGAGAATCCCTCTACCAGCACGTCGAAGACCTTTCCTTCGTCTTTCTTGTTCTGTAGGGCCGATATTTCTGTCTGCAGGGCTATCAACTCGTTCAGCCGACGCAGTTTCACCTCTTCGGGCACATCGTCGGGCAGGTGCTTCGAGGCGTATGTCCCTGGCCGCTCAGAGTATTTGAACATGAAAGCCGAGTCGTAGCCCACCTGTTGCATCAGGCTTAAAGACAGTTGATGGTCTTCTTCTGTCTCACTGTGGTAGCCCACGAAGATGTCGGTCGACAGACCACAATCGGGAATGATCCGGCGTATGGCAGCCACACGGTCAAGATACCACGCGCGAGTGTACTTACGGTTCATCAACCGCAGGATGCGGTCACTGCCGCTCTGCACGGGCAGATGAATATGCTTGCACACATTGGGCATCTCGGCAATGACGTGCAGCGTCTCGTCGCTCATATCCTTAGGATGACTGGTGGTGAAGCGAATGCGCATCTGTGGAGCCTCTAACGCCACTGCCTTTAGAAGCAACGGGAACTGAGAAGCAGGAGCGGAATTGTCTTCACTCCTCTCCTCTTGTAATGCCAGGCTCTCACTTCGATAGCTGTTCACATTCTGCCCCAGGAGGGTCACCTCGCGGAAGCCCCTGTCGCGCAGGTCGCGTACCTCTCTGAGAATGCTTTCCAAATCGCGGCTGCGCTCACGTCCGCGCGTATATGGAACAATACAATAATGGCAGAAGTTGTTGCAGCCGCGCATGATGCTGACAAAGCCGCCTATTTTGGCTCCATGCAACCGTTGGGGAACTACGTCGCGATAGGTCTCCGAGGTTGACAACTCTATATTGATGGCTTTGTGCCCTGTCTCAGCCTGCGCAATCAGGTCGGGCAGGGTGAGGTAGGCATCTGGTCCGGCCACCAAGTCAGCATGGTGGTTCAGCAGCAGGTCGTCCTTCACGCGCTCAGCCATGCAGCCCAGCACGCCGATGAGCAGGGAGCCGCTGCGGCGCTGGCGGCGCAGGGCATCAAGGGCTTCCAGACGGTGGAAGATTTTCTGTTCGGCATTATCACGCACCGAGCAGGTATTCAGGAACACGGCATCTGCCTTGTCAATGTCGTCTGTCGTCTCGTAACCTGCCATCTGCATTACTGAGGCTACAACCTCTGAGTCGGCCACGTTCATCTGGCAGCCATAGGTCTCTATGTATAGTTTCTTCATTGTTTTACATGATTAAGCGCAGGCAAAGGTACACAAAAAAATCCATTGCAGCGGAAGAATTGTCAGAAAAATGCCCGCTATGTCCATTTTTTGTCTTTTTTCGGTAATCAGAAAAGAAAGTAGCAAAAATTGCAGACGAATTCCAAAAAAAGTATGTACCTTTGCAGCCGCTATGAGAAGACCAACAAAAGCATCCGTCGGAAGGGAGTTCCGCGATTATGTGATGATTACGATAGCCATGCTGTCGTACTGTATCGGGTGGGCGGTATTTCTGCTGCCCAACAATATTACGACAGGCGGTGTGGCTGGTGTAACCTCTATCCTATATTGGGCCACGGGCATCCCTGTGCAGTTTTCCTATTTTACCATCAATGCGGTGCTGTTGCTCATTGCGCTGCGCATCCTGGGCCTGAGGTTCTGCGTGAAGACCATTTTCGCCGTGACGGTGCTGACGTTGGCTGTTGGTGTGGTGAACGAGAACTACAGCGGTCACCTGCTGGCCGACCAGCCGTTCATGGCAGCCATCATCGGCGCCGTGTTCTGCGGCTGCGGCGTGGGGCTGGGTCTGGCCAACAACGGCTCTACGGGCGGCACCGACATCATCGCCGCCATCGTCAACAAGTATCGCGACGTGTCGCTGGGGCGTGTCATCCTCATCTGCGACGTCATCATCATCTCCAGCAGCTATTTCGTGCTGAAGGACTGGGAGAAGGTCATCTACGGCTACGTGGTGCTCTACGTCACGGCCTTCTGTATCGACCAGGTGGTGAACTCCATGCGCCGCTCGGTGCAGTTCTTCATCATCAGCGACAAGTACCAGGAGATTGGCGAGCGCATCAACAAGGAGCCGCATCGCGGCTGCACCACCATCGATGCCCACGGCTTCTACTCCGGCAAGGAGGTGAAGATGCTCTTCGTGCTGGCCAAGCGCCGGCAGAGCGACCTCATCTTCCGCATCATCAACGACATCGACCCTTCGGCATTTGTCAGCCAGAGTGCTGTCATCGGCGTCTATGGCGAGGGATTCGACCGCTTCAAGGTGCGCCGGCAGAAGTCGAAGCCCGCTAAAGATGCGACGGCGCAGGCTTAGTATAAATCCTCTCGCGCGCACGCAAAAAAGAAAGGTGCCTGCACCCCTTGCACCACGACTGATTATCAGTATGTTATAAGCGGTTTTTGCCTGCACCCCGCCTGCACCCCGTTGCCCCTGGGTTGCACCTGTGTTTCATCTGTGTTTCGTATATTTTCCATCCCGGATGGAACATATACGAAAGTCTGGGTGCGGCCAAAGGGCAGGCAGAGACTGCATATATATGCAAGAATGTGTATGTTTATGCAATTCCGACGTGCAGTCATGCCCTGTCGGGAAACGCGAACGCTTTTTCCGGAAAAAGCGTTCGCGTTTCCGGAAAAGGCGTTCACTTTTCCGGCTGTAGTGGCACTTTCTGGAAATGCATAAATATGCAAGTCCGCGAAGGCGGCATTGCTGCTGACGGAACCGAGGGCGGAGTCATGCTTCTTCTGGCATTAGGTTGCACCCGGGGTGCAACCTAAATCCGTTCTAACCTGTTGATAATCAGTCGTGGTGCAAGGGGTGCAAGCACCTCGCATATTTGGGGTAGAGAGCGTTCAAAATCTTTTCAAAATCATATAATGAGCCGAAATACTCCCCCCTCGTCGGCATACATACAAGAACCGAGCGCACGTCTAATCAGGATATTCCGGCTTAGGAGCGTTGTCTTAAATGTGGGGTAGAAGTGGGGTAGAAGTGGGGTCTGGTGGCAATCCTCCACCGCCCAGCCCCCCCTTGTATAAAGGCGCTTCCAGAGATTCAGTGGGGTATGACAAACGTCCGTGTCATCATCCCATCGTAAGTGTTGATGCTCAGCGTCAGCGTGTCGGCCTTGATGTCCGAGAGTGGTATGCTGGCGTAGGATGTGGCCGAATAGTACTCCGGCTGTCCGCCCTGGTCGTGGCACAGCAGCAGCGCGGCGTGGTTCTTTGTCGATGCTTCCAAGTCGTTCAACAAACCTATTCTCTGGCGGGCCTCCTCGTCATCGGTAGCCCCAGTCATCAAGCGCATCCGCAGGTTCAGATACTTCCTGTTGCCGCTCATCCATACGCTCTCTATGTGGATAGGGTCGGTCTTCGCACCGCCCTTCACGCTGTCCAGCGGAGTCAGCACCCCAACCCTGCTCATGCTGACGGCGTTTGCCTTGCCTGCCTCCGACTGGTTGTAATAGAGAATGGCACGGTAGGTGGTGTCGGCAGTATCTATCCATTTCTGGGTGAATCGCGGGTCCATGTTCAAATGGTCGCCCTGGTCAGTGTCTACATAGTCCACATATTTATCGCTGCCCACATGGGCATCCACCAGTTCAGCGGTCATCAGCGAATAATTACCCTCGCCCTTGTCGTAGGAATCCATTTCGCACGATGCCAGCATCAGTACCGACAGCGGGCAGGCAACGGCGGTCAGGCCCAGCAGCCTGCCATACGTTCTACAAAGCTTGTTCCAGTTCTTCATGTCGCGTTTTTTTCCTGTTTATTCGGTGGTCATTTCTCCTTCAGGGCTATGCCCGCATTACGATAGGGGTTGGCATACATGGTCGTGAGCCGCTCGCGTAGGAAGGAAACATCGGGAGCATCGAGCCGTATCTTGGCCATCTGCCCGTCGAGATAGGCATTGAAAGTGGCCTTCTCCTCTGCTGTGGCCTCGGCGTCTGCTGCCACGCGGTTGGAAGCGTAGATGCGATAGTGGCGGTGTATCTCCTGGTCGATGTGGGCGGCAATGGTGTCGAATAGCTCACCCTTCGGCATGTCGGCGGGCAGCGTGTCGAGCCAGTCGTCGATGCAGGGTGCACAGTGGTAGTGCACCTGGCCTTTGTAGCCCATGATGCCTGTGCGCATCGACTCCACGTCGTCTGCCTTTGTCTTCTTCCAGCCGGGAATGTCGCGTTTCAACTGAAACTCGCGGGCTTTCAGGAAGTCGCAGGGGTCATACTCGTAGCTGATGGCCAGGGGTACGATGTGCAGCTCCTTCAGCCGCTCTTTCACTCCGCCCGTTCCTCCCATAGCCATCATTTTCAGAATGCTGGGCTGCGTGCGGTCGTCGCTGTCCTTGGCTCGTCCCTCGCGCTGCGCAATCCAGATGTTGTCGTGCTTCTGCTGCACTACGAAGTGCATGTACTCGGAAAGGCGCTTCGATGCGGCCAGCATCTCGCGTATGCCCAGCGAGCGCTCCACGATGAACGACTTGTTGATGCGCACCAGATCTTTGATCCAGGGAGCGGCCAGCAGGTTGTCGCCAATGGCAATCTCGCAGGTGGTTCCGGCGCCGGCGTCGATGAGCAGCACGTCGAGCAGGGCCGAGTCGAGCACAATGTCACGATGGTTTGACACAAAGGTGTATCGGCGGGTCACGTCGATAGCCTGCATGTCGATGTCGAAGCCCTTGCTGGCCTTGGCCATAAGGTCTTTCAGGAAGGGATAGCAGAATGCCTTCTGAAAGTCCAGGCACGTGGGGCAGCTGCGCATCTTCTGCATGATGGCCTCAAAGGGCACCTGCGGATAGAGATACTTCACTACGGCCTGAAACTGCGGGTCCTGTTCCATACGGTCGTATGCTGCGGACAGCTCCTCAGGCTCAAAGGGGCGGATGGCGTCGAACTCGCCCAGCTGGGCTTTGTACGTGCTGTTTTGTGATTGTTGGTTGCACTGGTCGTTCATAGGCTTGGGCTAAAACTGGTTTTCTACAATGTCGGTCAAAACGTCGGTCATCGTGAGGCCTGCGGCACGTACCTGCTGTGGAATGAAGCTGGTGGCGGTCATACCGGGCGTAGTGTTGATTTCGAGCATCGTGATGTCGCCCTGGGGCGAGATGATATAGTCGATGCGGATGATGCCGTTGCAATGCAGGATGTCGTAGATGTGGGAGGTGAGCTTCTGGGCGCGTTCGGCTTGCTCGGCGGGTATGCGGGCGGGGGTAATCTCGTCTACCTGTCCGTTGTACTTCGCGTCGTAGTCGAAGAACTCGTTCTTCGTCACCACCTCGGTCACGGGGAACACCACCTCCTTGTCCTTCGTCTTGTAGCAGCCCACGGTAATCTCCGTACCCTCTAAGAACGACTCGATCATCACCTCGTCGCTCTCCATCATGGCCACGCGCAATGCGGCAGCCATCTGGTCGGGCTTCTTCACCTTCGACACGCCGAAGCTGGAACCGTCGTTGGCAGGCTTCACAAAGCAGGGCATACCGACGATGTCGATGATTTCCTTCTTGCTGATTTGCTCCTCTTGTCCACGGCGCACCAACACACTCTCGGCCACTCGCACGCCATAGCCGCGCAGATACTGGTTAAGAACGAACTTATTGAAAGTCATGGCCTCGACAAGCACGCCGCTGGTGCTATAGGGAATATGGAGCAGTTCAAAATAGCCCTGCAGGATGCCGTTCTCGCCCGGCGTGCCATGGATGGTGATATAGGCATAGTCGAAATGGCGTGTCTTGTTGCCTTCGCGGAAAGAGAAGTCGTGCATCTTGACGCGCGATGTAGTGCCGTCGGGCAAGTCCACACGCCAGTCGGTACCTGTCATGTCGACTACATAGACATTGTAACGCTCCTTGTCGAAGAAGGAGTAGATGCCCTGGGCGGAACGAAGCGAGACATCATGCTCGCTGGAGTCGCCCCCACAGACTATGGCTATGGTTCTTTTTTGCGGTTTCATCACATTATAATTATTTACGGATTTACAGATTTACTATTTACAGATTTACTATTTACGATTTGAAGAGCGGTAGAAAATTCTTCACTCTTCATTCTTCACTCTTCATTCTTCACTTTAAAATAGCCTCGCCACTTGTCAACCAATGCCTGAAGGTCATCAGGCAGAGGGCTGGTGAAGTCCATCTGCCGGCCAGTGGAAGGATGAACGAAACCCAGCGTCTGTGCGTGCAGAGCCTGTCGGGGGCAGAGCTTGAAGCAGTTTTGTATATACGCTTTATAGGAGGCGGTTCGCTCGCCGCGCAGGATTTCGCAGCCACCGTAACGCTCGTCGGCAAAGAGCGGATGGCCTATATGACGCATGTGAGCGCGAATCTGATGGGTTCGACCCGTCTCCAGACGGCATTCAACCAGCGTTGTGTAGCCATAGCGCTCCACCACACGATAATGGGTGACGGCAGGCTTGCCCGTCTCTGAGTCGGGAGGAAACACCTCCATGCGCAGACGGTCGCGAGGATCACGACCGATATTACCCTCTATACGTCCTTCGTCTTCCACGAAATTGCCCCACACCAGTGCCACATAGCTGCGATGGGTGTCGTGGTTAAAGAACTGCTTGCCCAGATTCGACTTTGCCTCCGGGGTCTTTGCTACCACGAGCAGGCCGCTTGTGTCCTTGTCGATGCGGTGCACCAGCCCCACCTGCGGATCGTTGGGGTCGTAGGCGGGCATGTTACGCAGATGCCATGCGATGGCATGTACCAGCGTGCCGTGGAAGTTGCCACAGCCGGGATGCACCACCAGTCCGGCGGGCTTATAGACAACCATCAGGTCATCGTCCTCATAGCGCACGTCGAGCGGCATCTCCTCAGGCACTATCGTTGTGTCGAAATGCGGACGGCTGAGTCGGAGCGATATGATATCTCCCGCGCGAACCTTATAATTACTTTTCACGGGGCGGTCGTTCACGAAAAGGAAACCCGCCTCGGCAGCCTGCTGGATGCGGTTGCGCGAGGAATGTTGCGTGTGCTCCGTCAGATACTTGTCGATGCGCAGTGGCACCTGGCCCCGGTCCACCTCCAGCCTCAGGTGCTCATACAGCTGGCCGTCGCCGTCGGCCTGTGGGGCCTCGTCGTCTGTCAGCTCGTCCAGCCCGTCGTCCAGGATGTCTTCCTCGCTATAGCTCATTCTCCTCGTTTTTGCGTATTCACTCTGTGCCGTCGCCCAGGTCAACGGGCAGGAAATCGTCAATCTCGTCAGGACCCGTCCATTCCTCGGGGTCGAATTCGGGGTTCTCGCTCGCTGCGCCCTCCTCGCCGGTATCCTCCTCGCTGTAGTCCTCGCCAAAGGCTCCGTTGCCGATGACCAGCGTCAGCTGCGACTCCCTGGCCACCAGGTCGCCGGCCTGCACGTTGCGTCCCTCCCACTGGATGCCGTAGACCCAGTCTTGCTCGCCGTCGATGAGCTTTGGCGGCAGCAGGCGGAACTCCAGCTGCTGCAGCCTCACCTGGGCCTCGCGGTAGCTGCAGTTGTCAATCAGGTCGGGAATCCTCACGCGGGGAATGGTCAGCGAGTTGATGGTGACATAGACGGTGCGCCCTTCTTTCACGCTCATGCCCTTTTCGGGCGACTGGACAACGACGCAGCCGGCAGGCAACTCCTTGATATACGTGGAGTCATTGGCAAAGATTGCCAACCCCTTCTCGCCAAGCACATGCATGGCCTTGCGGAAGTCCATACCGTATAAATCGGGCACTTCTATCTTCTCCCCGTTGTGCGTATAGGCATGGAGCCATGTTTTCAGGCCGAAGAAAAGCAGAGCCAACACGACAATCATACCGAGGAAGTTGAGCCAGAGATAGCCGCTGACGAACTTCTTGAAAAACTTCTTTGCAATCATGCTGCAAAGATAGTGCAAATTGCGGGAATAACAAAACAAAATGGGAACAAAAACGCTTCGGGTGCGCACTTTTTTGCAAAAAAACAAATGGGACGGCACACTCGTAGGAGCTATGCCATCCCATTTGTTGGTCGTGCCGACAGCACAGGCTTACTTGCCGTGACGCTCGTCGGATACGGTCAACTTCTTACGTCCCTTGGCGCGGCGCGAAGCCAGCACCCGACGTCCGTTCTTCGTAGCCATGCGCTCGCGGAAGCCATGCTTGTTCACGCGGCGGCGGTTGTGAGGCTGAAAAGTTCTCTTCATCGTTCTATTTCTTTATTAAAATTATTGATTCTTATCGAAGAAGTGGGGCAAAACCACGATTTCGGGCTGCAAAATTACACAAATCTTTTCAATTACGCAAGAAATATTAGAAATTTAGCTTAAGTTTTTATGTTTTTTTCGGGAAAATGCGTACCTTTGCATCCGAATTGCAAAGTAAGTCAACAAAAAGTTATGATTAATTCACAAGACATCAAGAAAGGAACGGCCATCCGCATGGACGGTGGCATTTGGGTTTGCATCGATTTTCAGCATCGCAAGCCGGGTAAGGGTAATACCATCATGATCATCAAGCTGAAGAACGTGAGCGACGGTCGTGTGCTGGAGCGCCGCTTCAACATCGGCGAGAAGCTCGAAGACGTTGTCATCGAGCGTCGCCCCTACCAGTACCTCTACGAGGACAACAGCGGGCGTATCTTCATGAACCAGGAGACCTTCGAGCAGATTCCCATTGACAATGACCTCGTCATCGGCCATGAGTTCATGAAGGAGAGCGACATCGTGGAGGTGGTGAGCGACACAACCGACGGTACCATTCTCTACGCCGAGATGCCCGTGAAGACCATCCTGCGCGTCACTCACTCTGAGCCTGGTGTCAAGGGCGACACCGCCACCAACACCCTGAAGCCCGCAACCCTCGAGACCGGTGTCGAGGTGCGCGTGCCCCTGTTCATCAACGAGGGTGACCTCATCCAGGTCGACACCCGCGACGGCTCCTACCTGGCCCGTGCCAAGGAGTAATGCCGGCATCAGGAAAGGCGTGCGTATTTTCTGAAATGGCGTGCGCGTTTTTTCAAATAGTCTGCGTGTTTTCTCAAATACGCAGACTATTCGATTTCTGTTCTTCGTGCTTCTGTTTTGAAATGTGTCTGCATAGTTGCTGATCAGAGGTCGAGCGCTTCAAACTTCCTGTCTCCTGGCATCTCATTATCGACCCAAATGAATTTTTGATTTTTCTCCGTTTCTGTATATCACATAGATGCCAGCAGGCAATTTCCGAAGTGCTTGATTGTCAACGGTGCCACTCATTAGGCATCGTCCCGTCAGATCATATATACCATCGGTATAGGTGACTATTTGGTCAACAGGCTTGGAAAAAAAAGTATCGATGCCGGTATCTTCGCCCTGACCGCCCAAGGGGCATAGCATCCATTGGCGGTGCGTAGGCGTATCAGTGTCGGCCGAGTATAGCCAGGTGCATACGGAAGTGCCGCTGGTGCTGTTGCCATTATTGAGGTCGAGGGCGTAGGTGCGGTTGTTGGCAGGCGTAATCTTGTAGTAAGGTAGGTCGATGGCCTCCATACAGAACAGTTGTTCGCTGGATGCTGTAGTCTGTGCCGTCAGTTTCGATGAGCCCGACGATCGGAATGATGTGAGCCGTTGGCCTCGGGCATTTTCAAGAACGAAGGCATTGCCCTGCGCAATGAGTTTCCACCGCTGCCCCTCCCCATAGTCGGTGTTCTCGATAGTTATCTTTCCGTTTGCCGCAGCAGTCAGCGCAGTGGTCAGGTTGTGGCGTGGCACAATCATATATTCACGGTCGGCCACTATTTGCGGCTCGTTTGCCACACCCCCCACGGGCAGCAGGAGGGTGGTGATGCTCTGCGTAGGTAGTTTAACCACTATCTTGGAACCGTCCAGTGTGAAGTCTTTCACGTTTTTCAGACTCTCCGATGATGAGGTGCGATAGGTCTGAATGGCATTTGATGCAGGCAGACTTGCCAACTGCGACAGGTCGATCTGGTGGTACGTAAGACTACCTTCGTTCAGCAGTACCAGCACGAGCGTGTCTTGTGCCTCGTTCATAGCAGCCAGCGACTGGTCGTTGAGCGATGTCACGATGTCGTAGCCTCGCTTGATGAAGCGTGAACATTGTTGGCGCACGTAGAAGTTCTTCACCTTGTTGTAAGTCTGGTTGCTGAAACTGCCTCTTATGGTGCACCACTGGTCGTTGGCTTCCTCCATATACTGCCAGTCAATCCATGTCTCCGGCTGTAGGTAGCGTATGTCATCAAATAGTTTCTGTGTGAGGCTCAGATTGCCCCCTATACCGTTGCCGCCAGCCCCCACTTCGCTCATCCAGAGAGGCATGTTGTCCTGGTGAGCCAGGAAGGCCATGTGTACGCGGTCGGCATTGCTGCCTGAATAGGTGTGGGTGTTCCATTGCCCAATTTTTAAGAGCGCGCCACCTTGCTTGAATGCCTTGTAGCCGTTGACAGCCAACCCCACGTTGGTCTCGTCGGATGCCGATATGACCGTGTTGAGCCCCGACTCGTCGAGTATGGGTTTCAGCACCTTGACAAAGTTCACCTGCGAATTATAGTCGAAGTGGCAACCCTCCTGCACACCGTTGGCGTACCAGAATCCTGTCACCGACTCGTTGAACGGCTCCAGCGTCTTGAATTCTATGTCGTATTCGTCTTTGTAATGTTTGCACACGTCAACTAGATAGTGGGCAAATTCCTCGTAGCATTCTGGTCTCAGGTTGTCGCTGCCGCCATCGACGCTGCCGCTCACGCAGCCGCTGTAGGTCATGTAGTAGGGACACGAGTTGCTGAACGCCTCGAACACGGCATCGGGCCGTTTCTCACGTATTTTCAGCATAATTTTGCGTTGTGCCTCATCGCGGTCCCAGTGATAGTCGTCGCCAGAGAAGTCCTTGAAACCCTCCATCTCTGCCCTTAGCCCCTTTCCGTTGCCCATGTGGTGGGGCGTACAGTTCTTGTTTTCAGGGTCATCGCCACCACCAATGTTATAGCGAAAGTGGCTGTAGTTCAATCCTGTGGGACTCGTCAGCCACGTCACGATCTCGTCTATTTTGTTGTCGTCCCATTTGCCGCACATGTTTGCCCACCAGCAGAGCGACACACCCCATCCGTCAAACTTCTGGCGGACAATTGTTGGGAATACTGCGTAGCAGAGTGTGTCTGTGGGCACAGTACCGTTCACTTTGTCGCTGAAAAACCAAGAATGCTTCATATCGTCTCCGTTCTTGTCCGAATATACTTTTGCCCCTGCGGTGTTGTCGTCGGTTCCCAAGAACAGGTTATTGCCTTTGCAGCGTATGCGGATATATGCTCCTTGGGCCTGTTCAAACGTGAAACGGGCATCATCGCTGGTAGAGTCGGTCACAAACGAGGTGTTCCACGTGTTTACCTTCGACAGGTAGCGTGTGCCCTTTTTGATATAGTAATACCCCTTCCCGTCGGGCACAATACTCATCTGTTGCGGGTTTGATGCAGTCGCAGCCTCCAGCTGTCCGCCATAGTCGCTTGCCATCTTCAGATGGTTACCGCTGCTGTGCATCACAAACACTGTTGTAGGGGTAGAAAACTGCGTCTGGGCTTGTGCCGTTATCGCCAGAACGAAGGCTGCTATAAGTGCTAATCTTTTCATATTATTCAGGGATTGTGTCGCAAAGATACGAACTTTTCCCATAATATCCAAATTTTTTTGCTGCTTTAACTTGAATTATTCATGGAGTTTCAGGAGTTACAGGAGTACAGGAGTTCTTTGCTAGCAAAGCGACCTGAGGTCGAGCGCAGACAATAGTTCTGCAACATGTTCTCTTCTGACAACAAAACTAACGTCTGCGCTCGACCTCNNCTTTATAACTCAGCATTTTTTTTTGCGAAACGGACAAAAAAAGGGTCGGAAAGTTTGCCTAATACGGAATAATTACGTAACTTTGCAACAAAGATTCACACACGAATGAGGTATTCCGTCATTGTTCCTGTTTACAACCGTCCCGACGAAGTCCGCGAACTGCTGGAGAGCCTTGCCAGGCAAACGCTCAAGGACTTTGAGGCGATTATTGTGGAAGACGGTTCGAAAAACACCTGCAAGGATGTGTGCAGCCAGTTTACGGGCATCCTTGACTTGCATTATTACTACAAGGACAACAGCGGACCCGGCCAGAGCCGCAACTACGGTGCGGAGCGGGCCAAGGGCGACTGGATTATCGTGCTCGATAGCGACGTGGTGCTGCCGACAGGCTATCTGGAAGCTGTAGATCAAGAGCTTCTGGGGGATGAAGGCAAGGAGGCACGAGAGTGCGATGATGGTTCTGCATCCGCTACATCCGCCTGGGGAGGCCCCGACGCGGCGCATCCCGACTTTACGCCCGTGCAGAAAGCCATCAGCTACTCGATGACGAGCTTCTTTACCACTGGCGGCATACGTGGCGGCAAGGCCAAGCTGGACAAGTTCTTCCCCCGCTCGTTCAACATGGGCGTGCGCAGGGAGGTCTACCAGCAGCTGGGAGGCTTCTCTAGGATGCGCTTCGGCGAGGACATCGACTTCTCTTACCGTATCGTGGAGGCCGGCTACAAGACACGCCTGCTGCCCATGGCTTGGGTGTGGCACAAGCGGCGCACCGACTTTCGCAAGTTCTTCCGTCAGGTGTATAACAGCGGCATCGCACGCATCAACCTCACCAAGCGCCACCCAGGCACGCTGAAGCTGGTACACCTGCTGCCCACGGTATTCACGCTGGGCGTCATCGGTTGCGTGATGCTTTTCGGGCTGGGAGCGGCCTTGTACTGCTACGGCGAATGGCTCGATGCCTACGAGCTGCGACCCACCGACAACATGCACCAGGGGATAGGTTTTGTGTTTTGCGTGCTGGCATCGCTGCCGCTGCTGCTCTATAGTCTCATCATCTTCGTGGACAGCAGCATCAAGAACCGCAGCCTCTGGGTGGGGCTG
>LXOW01415704.1_pt1 | contig 16324 bp, 7 predicted proteins | sample 1368591 | NCBI WGS metagenome assembly LXOW01 (sample SAMN04884650, study PRJNA319009) | bovine gut metagenome | isolation source: Cow rumen | host: Bos taurus | place: Italy: Legnaro (PD) | collected 2014-07-09 | reverse complement strand
AGATGTGTATAAGAGACAGCAGTAGCCAGGGTATAGGCCTCGCGTGGACCGTTCCAGTCGAACGAGGTACACATCAGCGACTCAGGGAAGTCGAAGTTGGGCTTGTAGTCCGTCCACTGACGTTGGCCCTGCACACCAGCAGCAATGGCGTTGTGGCCGATAGCTTCTTCCTTATAGCCCAGTTCGCCTAAACGCTCGCTACCCTGCATCAGGTCGCGGATAATCATCATGCACTTCACGGTAAACTCCCAGTCCTCGTCCTTCTCTTGGCGGTTTTTGCCCTTGCCCTTGCCATTGAAGGTCGTCATGGGCACACCAGGGAACAGCGGACGGTCTTCATTATAGTCGTGACCCTCCTGAGGCTTGCAATATTTCTCCACCCACGTCATTGCTTTTGCAAACTCGTCCTTGTCGTAGATGCCGAAATCGACACGGCGCAGGATCTCGACCAGCGAGACATATTCCGTACGCATACCGAGGTACTGTTGCAGGAAGTCGGCATTGACGATGGAGCCAGCAATTCCCATACAAGTATTGCCCAACGACAGATAGCTCTTACCCCTCATGGTGGCTACAGCCTGCGCAGCACGGGCAAAACGCAGAATCTTCTCTGCTACATCCTCAGGAATGGTATTATCGTCCAAGTCCTGCACATCGTGACCATAGATACCGTAGGCAGGCAAACCTTTCTGAGCATGGGCAGCGAGTACGGCTGCCAGATAGACAGCACCTGGGCGCTCTGTTCCGTTGAAGCCCCAGACGGCCTTGGGATAATAGGGATTCATGTCCATCGTCTCTGAACCATAGCACCAGCACGATGTCACGGTGATGGTCGAGCCGACGCCCTCGCGCTCAAACTGTTCGGCACAGGCAGCACTCTCTCCAACACGACCGATGGTGGTATTACTGATGACGCACTCCACGGGAGAGCCGTCGCCATTCTTCAGATTCTGCTCAATGAGGTTCTTAACAGCCTTGGCCAGATTCATGGTCTTTTCTTCCAATCCCTCGCGGATGCCACCCTGGCGGCCATCGATGGTTGGGCGAATACCAATTTTAGGATAGTTTGCTTTCATTGCTTCTTGTATTTTTGTTTTTAGTTTTGCTTTACATAGGACGCACAAGACGGCCTGTTGTCATCATCTCTTGAAGACCAGCGTCAGGAGGAAACCAGTGAGGAAAATGACCGTTGTTCCCAGAACGATGGCCAAATAGGGATGCAGATGAATGCCAGGCAGGTTCCACATCGAGGCCATGCTGATCCAGCCAATGACCAATACGCCAACAATACATCCAGCAAGGGCTGCCCAACGGTTAATCTTCTGTGGGATGCAGCCCAGCAGGAACAATCCCAACATACCACCAGAGAAGATGCTCGACAGCGTCCACCACGCGTCGATGATGCTTTCCACTGAGAGCATGGCGATGGCCACACAAGCTCCTAACATGCCTACACCAAAGCTAGACAGGCGGACGATGGCCAGTTCCAACTTCTGGTGCTTGTTATGGTCGGCAGGGTCATGGTGGCGCAGGTGGTCAGCCACGTTGCGGGCTTTCAGGAAGAAGGGGCGCACATAGTCTGTCAGGATGATGGTGGCAGCACTTGTTACAGACGTTGATACAGTACTCATGCCTGCTGCAAAGATACTGGCGATGAGCAGGCCGCGCAGACCAACAGGCAGGCCGTTGACGATGAAGTAGGGAAACACATAGTCTGGCTTCGCCTGAATCTCTTCTGGCAACGGAGCTACGCCAGCTTGATAGTAGGAGTAGAGTGCAGAACCGATGAGGAAGAAGAGCGCTGAGACTGGAATAAAGAGGTAGCCTCCGAAGAGTGCCGAGAACTTCGCGTCCTTGTCCGTCTTGGCGGCATGATAGCGCTGCACATAGTTCTGGTCGATGCCGTAGTTCTGCAAGTTAATAAAGATACCATAGATAAGGCACACCCAGAAGGTCGAGGTCGTCAGGTCGTCGGTAAAGGCGCCTAACGAGAACTTATTGCCCATCGGACTGTTTGCTGCAAGTTCAAAAGTCTGCATGGGACCCTCAGGCATGGAGAACATCAGGATGCCTAAACAAAGCACTGCGCCACCTATTAAGATTAATCCCTGTATGGCATCAGCCCAGATGACGGCCTTTAATCCGCCCATCATCGAGTAGATGATAATGCCTATCGAGGTCAGGATGATGACGGTATGCATGTCCCACCCCATGAGGATATACATGGGAACGGCCAGCAAATAGAGAATGGAACCCATACGGGCAATCTGCGTCAACAGATAGCAGGCCGAGGCATACAGTCTGGCCCATGCGCCAAACTTCTCTTCCAAGAACGTATAAGCTGACACGGAGCCGCTATGACGGTAAAACGGCACGAAGTATTTGGCGGCGAAATAGCTTGCTATGGGTATGGATAGCGAGAAGACAAAGGCGTTCCAGTCGGCAGCAAACGCCTTGCCTGGATAGCCGATATACGAGATGCTCGACACGTAGGTGGCAAAGATGCTCATGCCCACCACCCAGCCAGGGATGGAGTGGCCAGCCGATGTGAACTCGTCAGCCGACGAGCCCTTCTTGAAGAACGAGCAGCCGAACACCACCACACCAAGCGTAAAAGCTATGAATACGATGAAATCAATCAAATGCATAGCTTACCGTTCTTGATGGGTAATGCGTCGAGTGCAGCACGAATCTTGTCTCTCTCAGGAGCCTCAAACTTATAGAACGGCGAGGCGACAAAGTCGTCGTCGATAATGCCCAGCAAAGACAGCGCGCACTTCAGTCCTTTCAGATAGCTGGAGCCGTGTTTGCCTACCGTATAGATAGTGGTCGAAATCTGCATAATCAGCTGTTGCAACTGGAGTACGCGGTTGATGTCGTGAGCCGAGGCTGCTTCGAACATGGCAACATACAGTTCTGGAAACATGTTCGCACCACCATTGATACCGCCCTGGGCACCCAACAGCACGCACTCGCCCGTAATCTCCTCAGGACCTACCAGCATGGCGAAGTCCTTGCGGTGCTGCATCTTGTACATCACGCTCTGGAAGTAGACGGCATTGGCCGACGAGTCCTTGAAGCCCACCACCTGCTCGTTCTGTGCGATGCGGGCCACGGTGTCAGGGGCAAAACTTACTTTAACGTGGCTGGGCATGTTATAGAGGAAAACTGGCAGAGGTAGCTGGGGTACCAGCTCTTCGTAGAACTGCGCCAGTTCGGGCTGACCTGTGGCGAAGTAATAGGGCGGTGCAGAAACCACGCCATCGGCACCATAATCAGCAGCCTTCTTGGCCAGACGGATGCTCTCTTCGATGCTGGTATCGGTAATGCATGCTAACAAGGGCAGACGGCCCCGATTTATGCGACACGACTCCTTAATCATCTTTTTGCGTACGTCGTAGCTGAGGCTCTGTTCTTCGCCAGTGGTACCTAACACAAACAGTCCGTGGACACCGCCTGCTATCAGGTGTTCTATCAGACGCTCAAGACTTTCTACGTCTAACGTCTCATTGTTCTTCAACGGGGTTACAAGTGGCGGAATAATTCCACTCAAGGGCCTTTTAAATGTTGTAGTCATATTCTTCTATTTTTTCAGTTCTTTCAAAATGTAATGTCCTCCGCGTAAGTGGCGACGATGGCCACTATAGGGCAGTAGGACAGTAGCCTGCTGGTCGTCAGGGATGTCGACGCTCACTACAAAAGTGTCGCCCTCATAGTACCACGAGACGCTGATGCCATGACTCTCGCCCTTGCACCACGTCAAGTCGCCAATGGGGTGAGGAGCAATAATCGTCGCGCCGTTCTCTCGCCAGATACCTAATATATAAGGTACGAGGAGGTTGTTCAGGTGACCCATCATAAAGTGGTTCATCGAGGCACCGTGCTCTGGGTTCCATTGCTCCGTCAGCGTTGTATGTCCAAGCTTGATTTGGTAGCCGTAGCCTGGCATGTCGTAGTGGTTCAGCATCTTGTAAAGCAGTTCCTGCTGACCGTTATGGATGAGGGCATTGAACAAATATCGGTTGCCGACATCGCCTGTGGTCAGACGGTCGCCGTGACGGTGGATGTCGCTGATGAGGCTGTCGAGCACAGCCTGGCGGTCGTTCTCTGGGACGAGTCCCATCTCCAAGGCAATGGCCTGTGCACATTGGCTACCCGTTCCCACGAGGTGTGTCTTAGGATGGTAAAACTCCTTGATGAATGCTTCGCGGATGCTATCGGCTCGTGCCTCACCCATCAGATTGTTCCACCAGTAGTAATGGGCCGTAGAGACCAGCGGCATAGGGGTGTTCTGCGCAAAGCCAGCCCGACCAGGACCATAGTCGTACCAGTCACCAAGCCCCTGTCTCAATATGAATGCCGAGTCCTGCGTCGCCAAATAGTCCACATAGCGTTTCATCTGCGGCCGATAGCGGTCGATGATTATGTCATCGCCATAATAGTCGCGGTACAGGAACGGCAGCGCAATAAACGCCCCTCCCCATTCCGGCGACTCAAGGAACGGCGGCGCCCACGACCCTTCGAAGACACATAAGTTGGGGGCTATCTCCGGCAGGGCGCCGTTTTCAAACTGCGCATCGGCAATATTTTGCATAGTCTGCTCTATCATCGAGCGGCAGTCGTAGTTAGCCAGCAATCCCTCACCGTTCAACCAGTCTTGCTCCAGCCAGCCTAACTTCTCCCTGTGCGGGCAGTCAGTCCAGACAGATTGCCAGTTCGAGCGGATGGCACGATCTATTAGCCAGTAGGCATCGTTCAGCAACGGATTAGAACACTCAAACGTTCCCGTCTTTTCTGCTGAATTATACACAAAGCACGACTCCACCTTCTTCAGTACCTCGATGTCGCCCTCCACCTGCAAATACCTATAGCCGTAATAGGAGAACCGTGGGTGCCAAGTTTGTTGTCCACCTCTTAATATATAGGTGTAGTAGTGTGGGCGGCCGGTCTGCTTCTGGTTTACGAGGCCGTCAGGGGTCAGTATCTCGCCAGGGGTAAGCTTCAGCCATTGACCACGCTTGCCCTCAACAGTAATCTCTGGGAAACCGCTGAGATTTTGTCCCATATCGAGCACGAGGACGGAATCCTTGCGCACAGTATCCTTCACCCCAAAACGCTCCATTATCTTGACGGGTTCGGCTATCTGCTTTCTTAGTACGCCCTTTGGCGCTTCCTGTATGACGACAGGTAACCACCTCTCCTCCTTTTGGAAGGGGTCGGGGGTAGGTTTCACCTCAAGCCGCGCATCATAGTCCTCGCCGCCATAGATGCTATTGAACGTAATGGGCGATAGAGCCCATTGCCATTGGTCGTCACTGACTACGTTCTCTTCCGTACCGTCCTCATAGACGATGTGTAGACTGAACAGGAGCGTTGGCGGACCAAAAGCAATCTTCATCTTCGCATAGCGCAGTCCTGGCTCGCAATAGAATCCGTTGCCCAACAGAACCTGCAAATCACAATGTGGGAATAGTCTGTTAGTGTGCATTTCCCGATGATTCATCAGCCAATGGGTGACGTCGTAGGTATTGTAGAATAAGCTCTTGTCATAGTCGCTCCATAAAGGCGCGAACTCGCTGTCGCTAACTTTCCAACCATTAATACTGAACTCGTAGAACCCAAGTCCGCAGATGTACGCCGTAGCCTGCCGCACGTTGCCTCTCAATGTTATGTTTCGTTTGAGGTAAATGCTCCTATAGGCCAGCGTGTCGACCGCCGCCCAAGCCTCCTTGACGGCAGGCTCTTTCAGCTTGGCTCCCGTGAAGTTACGCCCAACCGGCAGGCGGGCATCCTTCTGCGTAATGGCTCCTATCCATTGTGCCTTACCAAAGTCATCTGCCAGACAACCAGTTCCGTGAGAATTGGCAACAAAACTTTTCATTGCCACAGCATTAGCCATAGCAAACAGAATCAGCATCAGGAACTTCTTTTTCATGTAAACATTAGACGTACAACGTCTTCACTTTGTCATCATGTCAAAGTCCATAGTCACAATGAATGAACAGAATTCGACCTCTCTGTCATTGTAGTCAGAGAGGTCGAAAGAACTATGAGAATTCTATTTCCTTAACAAACTATTTCTTCTTTGAAGACTCCTCGCCGAAGAGGAACTGAGGCCGATAGCCGCCAGCATCTACCACCACCTTCTCAAATACAATAGCAGGATCTTCAGGACAGAGCGTCAGCAGATGCTCTGTCTTTGTTTCATCGTAAGGCAGCGTGACTATCGACTCCACAATACGACGGGCTACAGTCGGGTAGAAGATGGAGTAGATGTTCTCCTTGGCCTCGTTCAGGTTGTGGTTGAAGTTGACGCGTTGTGGCTCACTGCCATCAAGGGATACGGTATAGGTCAGGCCGCCCTTGTTCAGATAGTCGAGGGTAGATTTCACAATAACATGCACCTTGACGGTGATTTGCGACAGCGTCGAAAGGGTCTGCGTTGGAGCTGTGAAACGGTAGGTAAGAGAAGCACCGCTGACAGGTTCGGTGTACGGCATGAGCGTCATACCGCTCAGCGTACGGCCTACGAACGGCAGCACGTTCCACTCTGCTTTTGCTGCAGACTTGGCCTCATGGTAGTGCTCAGCCTCCATTGCCACATAGCCGTCCTTCATCGTAAACACATAGCCCCCCGTGCCTTCTGCCACCGTCTCCACCTTTGGCAGGCGGTCGGCAGGGAAGTTGTCGTTCCACGACCTATAACCGATATGCTTTTGTGTCATCATGCCGTTCCACTTACCACCTGCTATGTCGGTATTGTACGAGGCACAGAGCAGGGAGTCGCGGCGGAAAGCCTCGCGGGCTTTGGCGGCCCACTGGTTGGCTTCGGGGTCGTTCTGCTTGGCTAAATAGCGATTCATGGCTACGGCATAGTACATCTGGTAGAGGTTCGACATAGCCTGCACAGGGAAAAGGACAATCTGCTGGTAGGCGTCACGCTGTTCGGGTTTCAGCGTTAGATACTGGCGCAGAGCCTCAGCCTCCAGTCGCATGTAGTCGTCAGCCACGCGGCGCCACTCGCCCGTCTCCACGTTGTATGTCGAAGCGTCCATCATCTCGGCGGTGGTGCGTCCGGCATATTTACAGCAAAGGTTCAGGATGCGGGCAGCCTCCTTGGCCTGCTCTTCGCCAAACTGCCGGCAGCAGAATGGTTCTGTGTGTGTTCCTACGACGTCACGACTCACCGAACGCGGGTTCCAAGCCATATCCATAAACAGCGTGATGGGGTACTCCATAGGCTTCAGGTCGCCGACGTTCAAAATCCACATACGATCCAAGCCGTTGTCGGCAGCTAATGTGAGCTGCTCCCACATGTTCTGCGACGGAGTGACGTTGAGCCATTTCGAGTTACGAGGCGCACCGACATAATCGACGTGGTAGTAGAGACCCCAGCCGCCGGGGTGCTGGCGCTCCTTAGCATTGGGCACACGGCGCACGTTACCCCAGTTGTCGTCGCAGAGCAGGATAAGTACGTCGTCAGGCACTCGCATACCCTTGTCATAGTAGTCCAACACCTCTTTATATAATGCCCACACCTGCGGAGTCTCCTTGGCGGGACGGCCCGTCACCTGTTTGATAATCTTGCGCTGGTTCTCGACGATGGTCTGCAGGAGCTTGGTGTCTGCATCCTCACTCATGGCCTCGTCGCCGTCGCCACGCATGCCAATGGTCACGATGTCGTCGGTACCCTTCATGCGCTCGATGCCCTCGCGGAAGAAGCGATCCAGATTCTCCTTGTTTTTCTGGTAGTTCCACGGTCCCCACTCCTTGCGATGGCGGGCATACTCCTGATGGTTACGAGCCATGGGTTCGTGATGGCTGGTGCCAATGATGACACCCATGTCGTCAGCTGTTTTGAGATTCAGCGGGTCATCAGCGTAAAAAGCCCATCCCCACATGGCCGGCCACAGGAAATTGCCCTTGAGACGCAGAATCAGCTCAAACACTTTCTCGTAGAAGCGGTGGTCGCCATATTCGGTGCCGAAGGTGTTCTTCACCCACGTCGTCAGACATGGCGCCTCGTCGTTGAGGAACAGACCGCGGTAGCGCACAGCAGGCTCGCCGTCAGTATACATGCCTGGACGGACAAAGGCCTGGTCGTGTTTGACTACGGGTACATCGGCCCACCAGTACCAAGGAGAGACGCCAAGCTGCTGCGAGAGTTCGTAGATGCCGAAGACAGTGCCGCGCTTGTCGCTGCCAGCAATGACAAGCTGTTGTCCGATTGTCTTGATGATGTATTTCTCCGATTTGCCCTTCAGGTCTGGCAGTTCACCCTGCTTTACCCACAGGTCTATCTGCTTGTTGCAGCCTACGGTGCCCACCAAGATTGTAGGCTGGTCGGCTGCAACTGACGGCTTATAACCCATGACGCGCTCAATGTCGAGCAAAAGGTTGTCAACTGCAATCTGCACACAGCGGTGTTCACGACTATCATATCCTACCTGTGCCTTCGCCAGCGACAGGGCATTGTCCTCGGGTTGGAAGACGATAAACTGGTCGGCAGCTTGCACAGCTACGCTGCNNTCATACGCCCCTAACTACTTTTACTACACTAACTACGTTAACTTCCCTAACTTCAATCATGAACAATGAGTGCCGACTGGGGAGATACAACGACTTTGTCGCCAGACATGGTGCCCAGACCGGCCTCGTTGATGACACCATCGCAGCAGACTTCCGTATAGATACCCTGCGGAACGGCTATGGTCTGCGGCTGGCGTGTAGCGTTCAGCACAACGATGATGTTACGCCAGTCATCGCGACCAGCATAGTTCTTTAGACGGAACGCCACGACCTGCTTAGGAGCATCAAGGAACTCCAGATGTTTGCGTACCAGGTCGGCATTGCCCAAACGGAAAGCAGGATGATGGGCGCGAAGGGCTATCAGTCGCTGATAGTACTCCATAACTTGTGGGTAGCGTTTCAAATTGTCCCAGTCGAGGTTGTTGATGCTGTCTGGTGACTCATAGGAGTTATGTACCCCTTTCTTGTCGCGCAGCAGTTCCTCACCAGAGAGCATGAAAGGAACACCCTGCGAGGTGAATACGGCGGTCTGTGCCAGAAGGTCGAGGCGGATAAGTTCGTCTTTGGTCATGTTGGGCACACTAGCACGGAGTCGGTCGGTCAGGCACATATCATCGTGACAGGAGACGTAGGAAATCATCTGCGTCGGTTCCAAAGCCCAAGGCTGCTTCGAGTAGTTAACCTTCTGCATGTCGACCTGTGGATGCTGGATGCAGCCCACTATGCCGAACTTCACACTCTCCTCCAAATCTGGAGCTCCACCCAGGATGCCAGGTTTCTTGTCGTTGTCGAACGGACCACGCAGGGCATCGCGAATCTCATCGGAGAAAGCGGCAATCTGCGGCATCTGCGGGATGTTGGCTTTCATACCTAAGAGCTCATTGGGAATGCCACAGCCACCAGCACTCCAGCCCTCACCATAGATAAATATTGTGGGGTCTATGTCGTTAACCATCTGGCGGATAGCGTTCATTGTCTGGATGTCGTGAATGCCCATCAAGTCAAAACGGAAGCCGTCGATGTGGTATTCATCAATCCAGTACTTCACGCTCTGTAGCATGAACTGGCGCATCATGGGTTTCTCCGAAGCCGTCTCGTTGCCGCAACCAGAGCCATTACTATAGTGTCCGTCCTGCGTCTTGCGATAGTAGTAGTCAGGATAAGTGCGCTGGAAGTTCGAGTGGTCAATGTCGAAAGTGTGGTTGTACACGACATCGAGGATGACGCGGATGCCTGCCTTGTGGAGAGCCTGCACCATCTGTTTGAACTCCTTGATGCGGACAGCGGGTTGGTAGGGGTCAGTCGAGTAGCCTCCCTCTGGCACGTTGTAGTTCACAGGGTCATAGCCCCAGTTATACTTGTTGTCAGCGAGACGCGTCTCGTCCACTGAGCCATAGTCGTAAGAGGGCAGGATATGGATGGCATTGACACCTAACTTCTTTAGGTGGTCAATGGCCCACGGCTCGGTCAGAGCCAGGAATTTTCCCTTGTACTGCGCATCAGGGCGGGCGATAGAGAAGTCACGGTGATGCATCTCATAGATGATGAGGTCAGAGGGCGACTTGGTCACTGGCCTGATGTCATTAGCCCAACCGATAGGGTTTGTCTCATCCATGCGGATGATGGCACCACGCTGTCCATTGACTCCCACAGCTTTGGCAAAGACACCAGCACACTCGCCACGGCCCATGTCGAAGGTATAGAACTTACCCAACATGTCGCCTTTTACCTCGGCAGTCCACGTTTCCTTGCCAGAACGTACCATCTTGACTGTCTTGGCAGCCTTTCCACCCAAACCCTCCTTGTAAATGCGGACTTTCACCGACTTGGCATCATCGGGCGCAAACAAAGTAAAAGTTGTCTTCTCTGGCGCATAACTCATCTCATTGAACACTTGTGCTACGGCAGCCTTGGGCAGTAGCGCAGCCATTAATCCCGTTAATATCAATTTCTTCATGACTATTTGGTTTTTAGTTCTTTTTTCTATGTTCGTTCATATACTCTCGCGGCGACATGCCATAGAATTTCTTGAAAATGGTAGAGAAAGAAGCCGAGTTATTGAAACCGCAGGCATACATCACCTCCGTAATATTCATATTCTGGTTGGCCAGCAGGTTGGCAGCCTGCTTCAAGCGAATGTTGCGGATGAAGTCGTGTGGTGTCTGACCTGTCAACTCTTTCATTTTACGGTGCAGATGGACACGGCTTATACCCACCTCGTCAGCAATCTTATCGATGCTCAGGTCACTGTTACTGACATTCTTGTTGATGACCTTCATGACACGGTCGAGAAGTTGTTCATCGGGAGACTTCATCTTCACCTCATCAACCTGCTCTTCCAGTTGGTCGTTACGACCATACTTTAGGCTCAACATTTGGTGAGTATGGATGAGGTTGACGATGGTACGGCGCAGGATATCCATATTAAACGGTTTCATGATGTAGGCATCGGCACCCATCTCAAGACCCTCCAGCTGGTCCTCATCGCGGCTCTTGGCGGTGAGCAAGATAACCGGGACATGATTAGTAGCAGGGTTGGCCTTGATTTTCGAACACATGGTGGTGCCGTCCATTTCAGGCATCATGACGTCAGAGATGACAAGGTCAGGCACCGTGCGCAGTACCTCGCTAAGTCCGGCACGACCATTTTCGGCAATAATCACGTCATAGTCTGGAGACAACTCACTCTGCAAGAAGTCGTGAATCTCCTTGTCATCCTCGACGATGACTATTTTCTGCCGTCTTCCCGTCTTCGGCAACGTCGGTTCTAGCGGTTCCTCGGTAACCAGCTCCTCAGGAACGATGGTTTCTACAAGTTCCTCTTCAGGTGTGACATCCAGAATCTCCTCAGGCTTTAAATGAGCATTACCTAACGGTATGGTGACAATAAACTCAGCGCCTCTTGAGCCGACATTGTTCTTGGCTACGATTGTACCATGGTGAAGTTCGACTAGCGAACGTGTTAAATCCAGCCCAATGCCCGTTCCTGTCTTGCGGTCGTTGACATGAGACGGTGTCTGGTAGAAACGTTCGAAGATACGATCCAACTTGTCTGCGGGAATACCTTCACCAGAGTCCTTGATAGCAATCTGAACGTTTTTGTCATCATGGCTAATAGCCAGACGAATAGTACCACCTGCAGGTGTGAACTTAAAAGCGTTGGACAGCAAATTAACAATGACCTTGTCGAAGTTGTCGCGATCTATCCATACTGGCAATTCCTCTGTATCGCGCTCGTAGGTAAACTGGATATTCTTCGACTTGGCCTGCTGGGTAAACAACGTATAGATATCTCCAACAAAAGAAACAAGTTCCGTCTCGCACATGTGCATCTGCATCTGCCCTTTGTCAATCTTACGCAGGTCCATCATCTGGTTGATGAGTCCCAAGATACGCTCAGCATTGCGGCGAATAGTTTCATAAACACTACGACGGTGTGCATCATCGTCTTGCTTAATAAGAGATAGTAGCGGGGTTACGATGAGTGTCATTGGCGTGCGGATTTCGTGAGAAATGTTCATAAAGAACTTCAGCTTTGCATCGGCCATTTCCTCGGCATGGATATGTTCTTGCAAGCGCAGGCGATCCTGCTCTTTGCGTTGATGCTGCCTACGGTACCAAAAAAAGAATCCTGTCAATGCCAATAGATATATAAGGTATGCAAGGGGAGTACGATACCACGGAGCATGGATAGTGACTGTAAAGCAGCGCTCTGGTGTAGAAATACCATTTTGCTCAGCCACCACACAGAAATCGTAGTCACCTGGTGGCAAATGGCTGAACGTAATTTCATTAACACCTGGTTGCATGCGTACCCAGTCCTCGCTATTGATACGATAGCGGTAAACGATATGCTCAGGATTGTCATAAGTCAGCGTCGACAATTGCAGAGCAAAAGTATTGTCACCTGGACTCAGCACAAAACGATTGGCGGCAATCACCGTCGTATCGACTACGTGCCAAAAACCAGACATGGTAGCGGGCGTCACGGGTTCACCATCGATGGCAAAGCCCGTCAGTTTTACCTCGGCTTTCCATTCACGCTCTTTTACGTCAGCAGGACGGAACCATGTGATGCCACCCAAACCGCCAAAGACCATACGACCGTCCGCCGAAGCCCATGAGGCGCCATCACTGAACTCGTTAGACTGTAGACCATTGTCTACAAAATAGTTGGTGGTCTTGCCTGTCTGTGGTTCCATACAACAAAGACCATGATCAGTAGCTATCCAAAGACGCCCACTCAAGTCTTGCTCAATGGAGGCAATGCCATTGTCGGCCAGTCCACTGTCCATAGCGCGGAGCTGCAATTTATGAGTCTTCAAATCGTAACAGAACAAACCATCATTGGTGCCAATATAGAGTTTACCGCCATATTCACGGGCTATTCGTGTCGGTGTGCCATAATTGAGGCAGTTCTTGCCAAAGACCGTCAGCCAGCTATTATTCTTCAAATCCAAGGCACAGACTCCCATCGTGGTGGCGACATAGATTCGCCGACCATCTGGCGAGATGGCAATCTGAGAAATATAGTTATTGGTGACACTATTTACCTCACGTTTTTCAGGAGCTCCTTCAGCTTGAGTATAGCTCTTTACCATACCTTTTTCTTGGTCTAGACACAAAAGGCCATTTCCCATAGTACCTATCCATATTCTGTTGTCACTATCGCATGCCAGGTCAAAGACACTGACACTTCCTCCTTGTGGCAACATATAGGGATGGTAAGTCATCGTTTTGGGGTCTATCCATCCGCAACCTTCTTTATAAGTACCCACCCAAATATGTCCGTTCTGGTCTTCGCATATACTCAAGATTGTGGAAGGGAAGTTCTCTTTAAAGTGCCGTAACACTTGATAGTTGCTATTCAGAACATAGAGTCCATCCTTATCAGTGCCTATCCAGTAATAATCATTTGAGCCACCCTGTACGCTGGTGACGCAGGCCGTACCTATAAGATTACGCGCACCCAGCTTATAGCCCATGTAGCCGAAGCTCAATGCATGGCCGGGTTGCATAAAGATACCTTTCTGTAACAGTCCTAACCAGACGTTGCCGTTACGGTCCTCACAGATAGAGTAGACTTTCGCGGAACTGAGGTCAACATCACGACTATAGTAGGGATTGTCAACAACACGTCCGTTATCAGGGTTATAAATGGCCAGACCCATACCATCGTATCCTAACATGATATGTCCACGACGGTTTAGGTAAAGAACAGAGATATGCTTCGTGCCCGTCCCTTCAATATGTACAGGCGTATCACCATCAAGTCGGAAAAGCCCCTGATGACTGGTAGCCACATAAATGCGGCCTTGGCGATCCTCACAGACATCAAGCACAGAGCTCTTTAAACCACCATCCTGAAAATAACGTTTGATATTCTTTCCATCCCAACACCACAAGCCTTCGTCATCCGTAGCCAACCAAACCTGCTGGCGGCGGTCTTCAATCATGTGATGTACTGTTTTCAGACTGGCTAGCGCACCACCCATCTGACGGGCCTCATTCTGACTGACCATGCGCAGCACACCATGTCCAGAAGTACCTATTAGCTTATCGCCGTTTTGACGTTCCAATAGGCAGGTAATATAACTTGGACCTGCATTACCGTTCAGATCGAAAGTCTTAACATCACGGAAACGCTGACCATCGTAAGTCTGTAGAGCACCATACATGCCNNGCACCATACATGCCGACATAAAACAGGCCATGACGGTCTTGCAACATACAATTGACATAGTTGCTTGCCATGCCTATATCCTGACGGGTCTCTTTCTTGAGAATACGGAACTTATAGCCATCGTAACGATTCAGACCATTTCTCGTGGCAACCCAGATAAAACCATCACGATCCAGATAAACCTGAGTCGTATAGCTGCTTGACATCTGTTTGTCAGCGTCAAACAGTTTTCCCATTTGTGCGTAAGCGAGATGCGTGCATAAAAATAGTAGCAGTAGGAGCCACAAACGTGCACAATTATTATTATGTAGCAATAGAACTTTACCCTTCATGAAAAGTAGTAATACATTAGTTAGTTGTTTAAACAGCTGCAAAGATAAACAATTCTAACTAATGTACAAAAAAAAAAGCAAACTTTATGCAGAGTAACACGCAATAAAAGTTACTCCACACAAAGTTATTCTATGGAAACCACCAAATAACGGCCTTATTTCTCTGTCACTTGGTAGCGGAACTCATCAATGTCAACCCAGCCGCCTTTCTTCTTTGTGGCATAACAGAAGATACCAAACTTCGTTCCCATGAAGAAACGACGCCAGTCAAAGCTTAAGTGGTAGTCAGTAGTACCTATTTTCGTCCACTGCTCACCGTCTAAACTATAATAGAAGTTAGCGCAATCCTTACCACCCATGAAACGCCCCTGCTGTTCGCCTGGACGGAAGTCCCCTTCAATACGTAACCAAACCGTCGGTTGATTCAGGACAACACCTTCTACGACTGTCTCATCAACCTTCGTCACTTGTTTTTCACGTTCTGTGAGTTCCACCTTCTGTTCACTCATCTCCAAGGTCAGCTTCTTGCCCTTTTTCTTGACGGTTAAGATGCCCGAGTCGCTATTGAAGGCGGCCAAACCAGCACAGTCACCGTCCTTCATCTTCGATAAATCCATTTTGATGGCACCACTACACGTCGGACCTTCCATGCGCTGCGTCAACGTGTTCGGAGCAAGATACAAGGTATTCACCACACGGTTAGTTTTCAGGCGCAACCATCCTGGGCGCTCTGCCAAGGTCCATGCTTCATTGACTGGATTATGATTCCACTGCCAGTGTAAGCCGAGCTTGTCCTGAGCGAAGTCATCACTACAAATAATATGTTTCTCCGGTTCTCCACTCTTCAAGGGGCGCATTAGCGTCGGCACCTTACCTTCCTCATCGCCGAGTTGAGGCCAACCATCGATCCAGCGACAGGGCATGAGGGTCAAGACACGGCCAATGCCACCTCGGTCTTGGAAAATGACACCATACCAATCGCCATCCTGTGTATCGACAATAGTACCTTGCGCCTCATAGGAGAAGCCACCAAACTCACTTTCTAGAATGACATTCTTTTCATAAGGTCCCTGGATATTGTCAGCTCTATAGCATACCTCACGACGGTGACGGCCTGGAGCATAGACGTGCGAGATCATAAGAAGGTAGTATTTCCCATTATGCTTAATCATACGTGAACCCTCTAAGAGTCCTGTTTCGTCAGCCTCGCGCTGAAAGATGTGACGGTGGGTACCTTCGATGACGTCGGATAAATCCTGTTTCAACTCCATCATCTCTCCCGTTCCGTATATCACATACACACGATTATCATCATCAAAGAACAATGAACAATCGTGGAAGTGGCGCATGCGCGATAAGAGTTTCCACTCTCCCTCGGCCTTCTCCGCAGTAAAAATATAGGTATCACCGATGGCACCTGCCTCATTGGGAGCCAACAGGGCATAGAAACGACCGTTGTGATATTTCAATGAAGTAGCCCACTGTCCTCGGCCATAGGCAGTGCCTTCCAGCATATCATATTTCGGCGAGTCAGTCAGACGGTCGAAAATATAACTTACCGTCTCCCAGTTCTTCAAGTCCTTAGAACGCATAACAGGTGCGCCCGGCATCAGGTGCATGGTAGTGGATACCATATAAAAGGTATCGCCTACGCGTATGATATCGGGGTCGGGAACATCGGCCCACAGCATTGGGTTCTTCACATAATTACCAGAAGGGCTGCTGGAACGCTTTCCAGCAGCCACTACGGTTACAAAACAAACTACTAATGATATAATTA
>LXOW01076679.1_pt1 | contig 16324 bp, 13 predicted proteins | sample 1368591 | NCBI WGS metagenome assembly LXOW01 (sample SAMN04884650, study PRJNA319009) | bovine gut metagenome | isolation source: Cow rumen | host: Bos taurus | place: Italy: Legnaro (PD) | collected 2014-07-09 | reverse complement strand
CGTCAGATGTGTATAAGAGACAGGATATTAACTGTGGTGCTTTTGCATAATACACAATTTGCGGTTAACATTAAGTCGGGATTTACTTCTTTTAACCTCTTTATGCTATTAATAATTTCATTTAAGTTGATGCTTTTCCCAACAATTGTATTATAGAGTTTTGGATCATTTGTATCAATACTGACCTTTAATCTATCAAGTTCTTGAGGAAATCTGCTGTTTTTTTCCAAATAGTCACTAATCAGCACTCCATTGGTCGTCATCTCAACGCTTTGAAATCCCATATTCTTTGAAGAACAAACTAACAAATCCCAGTCTTTGTTCAACATAGGTTCACCTCCTGTAAAATCAACCTTATTAAAGCCGCTTCGCAGCAATGCCGCAAGGATTCTAATGTAATCCACAGAAGAAATCACACCTTTACTAAGTGGAGTATTACGAAAATCTTCCATAGAAACAACCCTGTCTGGGCTATTATTGCGTGAATTGTCACAATAAATACATTTTAAATTGCAATTGGGCGATATTGCAATACGAGCCTTACTTTTAAATTTGAATCCTTCCATATATATATTAGAGCAATTAATTGATAAAGTTTAAACGATTATACTGCGACTTTTCAATTTAATAAACCATACTTTTGAAACACCAATAGATGTTCGAATATAATTATATGGATACATCTTTTCTATTTTGAATTTATGGAAAAAAGTATCTATGATGACATCAGATGATATACGATTGGCTCGTAATTCTCCAGAGATTGGTTTTGATTCAAAATCTGAATGTGCACGTATATATAGTGTCCCATTAGGTTTTAAAACTCTGGNNCTCGTCGGCAGCGTCAGATGTGTATAAGAGACAGCGTATATATAGTGTCCCATTAGGTTTTAAAACTCTGGCTATTTGATCTGCATAAACAGTTCGGTTTGAGGGTTCTATATGGTGAAAACAGCCATTATCAGAAACAATGTCAAATATATTATCGTATTTACTTGGAATTGACAAAACTGACGTATTTAGAGTGTTTATTTTTACCCCTATCTTTTGTGCCAAATCGTTTAACTTATCTATTGCATTAGGCGCAAAATCAATTGCTGTTACATTCAAACCTTTATAAGCAAAGAAAATACTATCCATAGAACAGCCACAACCTACATCCAAAAAGTTCATGCCTTCTTTTATACTATAATTATTGAATTCTTCAAGAATCTCGGGATCTATAAATGGTTCAAACCATTTTATTTGACTAATGGTCCGATCATAATAATCATTAAAACCACGTTGACGATCATCTATGTAATTATTTTCTAGCATATAATGCGATTATAGTGTTGAAGAAGCGCAAAAATACACCAATTTTACCAATCCATCGAATTTTTTATTGGAATTTGTTCTATCAAACTCAAACGCATAAGCCTTCGCGATATCATTTAAAATACAGCTAACTGCTTTTGCAACAGGCCCTACATATTTTTGTTCATCATCATAATTTAGCCGTTTGGTTTCTTTCTGGTCACCAGAACAGACTCCTCTTAGCATGTAAGGCAACATTATTCCGATGGCTCAATCACCTCAAAGAAACTCTCCGGAAGGTATATGTTTTGGATATCTTCGGTGATGGCACGAGAAAACAGTGGAGCTATTTCTTGTGGAGTAAACCCTGCTATGCCGCAGCCAATCTCAGTGACCAAAAAAACAAGCTCGCTATGCTTTTTGGCAAATTCTATGAAATCATCAACATACGGTTTGATGGTTTCAACACCTCCCTGCATGGTAGGAATGGCATACGATTGTCCAAACAATCCTACGCCTTGGCCCCATTCAGCGCCAAATTCCCGATAGGCAAGCCTGGCGGCACCGCCGCCATGCATGCCTTGCAAATTGCTTCCGAAGACAAAGACTTCATTGGGTGCAAGTTGCGTGATGTAATTAGATGAAATGCGTTTTTGGCTCATTTTGTTCCGTAAATATGTTCATTTATTCCTTAAATAAGTCATCCAATAAAACCTCGCTATGGACAATGCCCGAATGTGCGCCATTGGACACGCCAAAAGTAGTGACGAAAGTATGTACCAATGATTTCTTGCTATGAGTCTTTTCGCGAAACAGCTCCATCCTGTCGCGGAGTTTCTTTTCATATTCCGCCGTGATTCGGTATTCCCCTTGGCTGAATTTCATTTCGCATAGGTGGATGATTCTGTCGGCTCGCTCTATGATAAGGTCGATTTGGCTGCCTTTAGTGGCCTTTTGTTGGTCTGCCTTGTCGAACCAAGCAGAAACCTCAGTTGCCACGCCACCTATGCTCAAGGCTTGGCGTATCTGAAAGATGTGCATCAAGCAAAGCAATTCAAAGGTCAACCCTTGCCATGACTCCACGCTGTGTGAAGCGGCATGATGCTGCCACCACACATCGTCGAATGAGTCCTTGTTGGGCTCTATGTATTTCAGATAGAACAAGGTGTAGAAATCGGTCAACTTGTAGATCCGGTCTTGGCTCTTTTTGCCGTAATATCTGAACTTCATAATGAAGTCGCAACGTTCAAGGTTGTTCAACACCGTCGTAAGGCGTTTTCCGTCAATGCCCGTTGAGGTTGCTATGTCCTGATTCGTCATCCCGTTGTGATGTTCGGCCAGCAGCCTGACCACTGCGAGATATTTCTCGGCATGGGTAAACAAAGCATTATACAATTCGTCGAATTCCATCCTCAGCGCACCTCCACGCGCAAAGCAGAGATCGTCCACATTTTGGGTTAAACTGTGTTTGGGGTCAATCAGGCTGAGATAGAACGGGATGCCTCCGAAAAACATATAACACTGTGCCATCTGAAACCTATCCCACGGGCAGCCACGGCTTTTCAAGTATTGTTCGGTCTCTGATAATGTAAACGGCCGCAGATAGATTTGGCAGGTTATTCGGGCGTGAAGGCCCCCTTGGTTCTCCACAAGATTGTCGATCATCCACGAGGTTGCCGAACCGCTGGCGATGAACAAGATATCGTTCCGACGTGCCGCCCAGCCATTCCAGAAGTTCTCGAAAGCCTCCGTGAAATTGGAGCGGAGAGAGTCGATCCACGGCATTTCGTCCACGAACACCACTTTTTTTCGGTTTTCCGGCAACGAAGACAAGTATTCCTCCAGCGCATCGAATGCGTCGAACCAATCGACAAACACGGAAGCCTTTCGTTGCCCCGCAGCCTGTTTCAACGCCTTGGCGAAGTTACGCAATTGAACGCGCTGAGGCAGATTATGGCCACCAACGTATGTGAAGTCAAAAGAGCCGTGAAAGAACTGGTCAACCAGAAACGTTTTGCCCACACGCCTGCGCCCGTAAACAATAACAAGTTCCGATCGATTGGAATCGAGGCAACGTTTCAATTCCGCCATTTCCCTTTGTCTGCCTATTATCTTGCTGTTTCCCATTTTGTCTGCACTTTTTGCAAAAGTACACTATTTTTCAAAATAAAGCTTGAAAATGTACTTTTTCTTGTAAAAAACTGGAGAAAAAGTATGGTTTTAAGCCATGTTTGTCGCTGACAAAAATATCCGTCCTTAGTGTCAATCCTTCAGCTTTTGTTTCTCCTTGCACCGAATATCGTTGATGAAGAAGCAAGCGATTTTAGTTGTCATGACTGCGTATAATCTTACTACAGCCTGTTGACTGCTGCAAGCCTGCAAAGATAAGGACTTTTTTTATAAATCGACGTGCAGGTGTTCCTATTGTTCCCTAGTCCGTTTACCGCCTCGTGAGTTTGGTACAAGCAAACTGGAAGAACGATATTCATTGAAAAACACACGGAAAAAAGAATGCTGATTCTTGAGACGATGGACGTAGGTTCGCTTGCCTTTTCTACCTTTGGAAAGGCTTTGGGTGAAGGTGTCCTTTATTTCCACAGCGCTTCCTGCTCCCAACCAGTGGGGAATCCCATTGCCTACGGGTCGACATTGGGGTGTTTCTTAATCAGTTGCAGGATGTCGTCCTTGATGGTGTTGCCAGGTTGTATGTTGTTCACCCAATATTAGTCGCCCGCCTGCGCTCGCCTACCTGTGGCCTATCAACGGTCTACGAATGGTCTATAAAGTGGGTTTGGTTTTCTCTGCTATAAGTTGTCCCTTACACTTACAGTTCTTACAATTAAAAAATGTATGACAATTATCTCTTTTAATCATTCTATAAATACTTAATATATAGATAGTTATATATATAAAGACAAGAAAATGACACCTCAAAATAACAACTGTAAGACTGTAAGATTGTAAGATTTCAGAAATTACCAATACCCTAAAAAGCAATAAGACAACGAGATACGATTTCTCTAAACTACCGGCATCTATGATAACCCACCTAAAAACTGGACAATTAGTCTCAGTTTTTCCCTCTAAAAAGCTTAAAAACCGCGAAAACATCCTTGTTTTCGATGCTTTACCCCTTACAAACTCGCATTAGTGCGTTTCAAAAAATCGACACTTATTTGTCAGTTGGAGGGTGTTTCAAGACGAAATGACCTACCCAAGTGCAAGAAACGAGGGGCTTGGATACCTTTTTTGAACAACTGAGATGCCGAAATTGAGACAGCGAGCAGCGGGCAGCAGGATACCCTTTTGAGAGAAAAGGCTTTTCGCTCGCAGAGAAAAGGCGTGTTGCTGGCAGAGAGAAGGCTTATCACTCCTTGTTTTCAGTGGGTAAGTTTCGGAGGTACAAACCAAGCCGCAATCACTTCCAAAACCGCAATACAGCAATTTCTCCCAGCAATGCCAGCAGCGCAATCAACGCAAACAACTTCCACTGCGAGGACTGGTGCGCCATGGCCTCAACGAGGTCGGCAGTGGCGAAATCTGAAGTGTCGAGAACGGCGGCGACATTGAAGCCTGCCTTCTTGAACTGCGGCTCGATTTTGTCACGGTCGGCAAAGACCATCTTCGACTCCACACGGCTTTCGTTCCATGCCGTAACACGGTTCACGGTGTCGTTCACCAGCAGATCATAGAACCCCGCTGCAGGCAGGTTGTCGTTCAAGTAGAGATACACTTTGCCGTTACGCACATCAGAAGCGGGCATCAGTTCGAAGCTGCGGTCTTCGTTAGAGAAGAGAATCTGGCGGTCGCCTTCAAGGCTCATATCATTCAGCACCAACATCTTGTCCGCTCCAATGGTATAGGACAAACGCCCCATCTTGCCGCCCATGAAGGCCGCCTTGACCATCATCGGGACAAAGAGGGCATTGTCGGCAAAGTCGCTCCACCTGGGGCTGAGTGTCGTGGCCATCACAAAGGTCTGCCCCTTCCCCACCGTCTCCGACAACAGCAACGGGTCACCGTTTTTAAGCGTCAACAAAGGCGTCGGGATGCCATTGGAACGCAAACGGACATGCTGCTCCACCTTGGGCAGGTCGGGATGCTGCGGCATGTCGAGAATCATGTCGCTGAAGAAGGCATGCTGCATGGCCAAATCCTCCACCGCCGTGGTGTTGGTGTCGACCTCAATCAGGGTCAGTCCAAGTTTTTGATACAGATAGCTGTTATTTTTCGGGTCGTCAACCGACGGGAACACCATCAAACTGGCGCCTTCAGAGACGGCATCCAACAAGGTTTGCTGCAAAGTCTCATTCATCTTTGCCGTCTCGTTGACGATGAGCAGCTGGGCTTGGGCAATGGCACCCAAATCGAAACGCGAAGGCTCCATCAATGTGTAGCGGAACTGCTCATCGTCCTCGAAAACCAAAGCGCAGTTGGACGGCTCTGTGCCCAACTCCACCACGGAGAGGCTCGGCTTTACGCTCAACACAAAGTTGTAGCTGTCGTCAAAGGTGATGGGATGGTCCATCAACGAGACAGTGCATTTCTGCTCACCGTTATGTTCCACCACAAACTGCATCGAAAGCTCCGCTGTGCCGTTTTTCTCCAAGTCTACCGTTGTGGAGGCGGTCATCGCACTGTTCATCGTAAAGTTGACGGGCAAGCCCTTCACCTCCTTGTCGCCTTGGTTGACGACGCGCACCATCAAGTCATTGGTCAAGCCTGCCTGAACGATGGGCGATGCCAGCCACACCGAGTCGATGTAAAGGTTGGCCTTGAACTCAGGCATCATCGGGACGACAATCACCTGCATTGTCGTGTCAGCCTTGGCTGCCGACAGGTCAAAGGTATTTTCTTGAAAGTCAGAATAAACGAACAAAGTCGAGGTCTCGAATCCATGCTGGTGGCTGAGCATTTCGAAGCGGTCAATGACCTCTCCCATCGGTGCAGGCGCACCATCGGGATTCATGCGGTCGAGCTGGTCGAGCATCTCTTCCTGGTTCATCGGGTATTCGTTCTGGATCTCGAAGCTGTTGGTCATCAACAGGTAACGGCTTGAAGGACTGAGTTGGTGCACCAAGTCGCGTGCCGACTGCCGTGCGTCTTCAAGCATGGTCGTCCGCTGCGACTGTCCTTTCATGCTCATCGAGTTGTCGATATAGATGCCTACAAGGTTATTCTCCGCATTGACATTCATCTGTTTCTCGGGCTTGTACGGAAAAGCGAAGGCCAGCACCAAAGCAGCGATGAAGAGGCAACGCAGCAGCAATGTAACCAGATACTTCAGTTTTCTCGTCTTGGCGTTTTCCTGTTGGATGCTACGCAACACTGCGGTATTGCTGAAATACACCAACTTATGCCGCCTGAAGTTAAACAGGTGGATGAGGATGGGAATAGCCAAGGCGAACAATCCCCACAACATGGATGGATATAAGAACTGCATAGGCTAGAAACCAAAGGAATGTCGGCCACTACCATGACGGCGATAGCGGTCATGAGAGAAGGAACGGCAAGCGTCATCCTCAGGAGCTTTCAGCGGGATACCAATGCTCAGACATATCTCGATACCTTGCGGCAGACGACTACCCATAATATTGTATGCATTCACGTTGACAACCTGAACGCTCTCTTCCCTTTCGGCCTTCGTATAGGTGTCGAGGAAGCCATGATGATAAGTAGCGCTGAGTTTAAGCAGCATATTGAAATTGCCGATGGTCACCAGGCTGCGGATGCCTATGCCGGCAAAAGCGCCTGCATAAATCTTGGTGAAATTGGCATCACCGACGTTGATGGTCGTGTCAAGACGCGCAGGTTCCGTTCTGTCCATGTGAATCTTACCACCCAGACGCATTCCTGCCTCGGCACCAACCGTCGCGTATGGTTGAAAATAAGGTTGGACAGGGAGGCGAAACTCCAATGGCAGGCGAAAATCGACAAACGATACCGTAAGGTTATAATGCACCTGCATGCCGGAATTATGCTCGTAGGTGATATCGGTGCCACGCTGCACATAATCGAACTCGGGTGCAACGACAAAGATGTCACCAACGGGAATGTCAACAAAGATGCCTCCCATCGGAGTAAACCGGGTGGCTTGGGGAAGGCTTCTCAGATATTGGTTTTTAGGATATGTCATACGAGGCATATTCACGCCACCTTTGATGCCAACAGAAATCGTATTATCCGTCTGCGCCATCGCGCCAACACAAAACAATGTGAAAATCAATATGATAAATGCGCTTCTTTTCATAAGTCAAAACCTTTCTACCAATCGAAGTTTTCGGCCAACCCATTTCCGTCTTTGTAAAGGAAGTACGAACCTGGCGCATACTGGGTCAAGGCACCTTGGGAATCGTCATTTGCTTCCATGATGATTGATGCGATCCTGAAATTGGATATGCCATTGCTTGTCACCGTGCCTTTCATAATAACGCCACGTTTAACATTCACATGGAACGACTGGCCATTGAACGGCACGTCATAGGCCTTGTTTTCAATAAAATAAACCGTGAAGTCCTTATGATGACCCATGACAAAAACCGTGTCTGTAAGTTGCTCTGTGGCTTCGTTCAAGTCCAGGGCGACCACTCCATTGTGCTGGTCCGAGAACTTCAGATAAACATTGGGCTCGATGACCGTCAGAGGCCAATTGTCCACATTGGTGCTGACACGCTGTTTCGGGTCAACCACATACGAACCTTCGATTTTTGGCGGCACCGGGCCTGTGGGAATGCTCCCAAAAACGGCATCGAATGTCGGCTTCAACGTGTCGGGAATCACGGTGAGGATGTCGTCAATGTAACGCTCCTCTCCTATCAAGACGATGGTGCTGTCGTCGTTTTTCGTGCACGACGCAAACAACATCCCGAACAAGACGAAAGCCAAACTGACAAGTTTAACAATGCTTTTCATTTCTTCTGCTTTTAATTCTCCTTATCGATTGATGACCACCTTCTTCGACACCGTGCCTTCCTTTCCTGTAGCCACAAAGAAATAGATGCCTCCTGCGCAACGTTCGAGATGGTAGGACATCGTGTCGAATTCCGAGTTGTTGTAGGTTTGGAAACTATCAATCATATTGCCCTTGACATCATATACCTTAACAGTGATTTTTCCCGTAAGGTGTTCCATGACTATATCCATCTGCCCATTATTCGGATTGGGAATCACACTGAAATTAGCACGGTTATCTTCTTGTTCATCAAGGCCATAGAACGAGCAAACCATCCAATACTTTTGTGTGATGCCCTCGTCAGGGGCACAACGGTTGAACACATGGGCTTTCAGCCAGATGGTGTCGTTGGCTTGGTCCAACACATACACCTTACAGCACTGGGCTTTAGCACCGAAAGGCTCAAGCACCCATTCCACAGGACCTTCAAGGCTCCAGGTGACCGTATCCCAACGACACAACGGGTTAGTGTCCCACAATTGGAAATCATAGGCGTTGATCTGGAATTCCGTAGCGGTGACAACCCAATGGGGGGTCGTATTGGTCGAATCCATGGGATAGATAGGCGTTGGCGTTGGCGAGTAATCAAACTGCACGTTCATGGTCACTATGCTGTCGCAGTCTTGTAGGTTACGGTAAGTTCTATGATAGGTTCCTGATTGGGTATAGACATGGTTTTCTGGGTCATAGGCATCATCGGTGGTGTATTCAAGGCCTTTGTTATCCCAGAAATAGCTGTCACAGCTTTCATCGTATGGCACCATGAACTCTGTCGTCTCGTAGGTGTTGATGTCAAGATGCAGGACATAGGTGCTATCGCATTCCTTGTCACCGAAGGTGGTATGGTAGGTCTTTTCAACGCGGTCTTGGCTTTCATAATAGGTCACCCCAGTGATGGGCCAATAGAAGGCGTCACAAGCCACCTTCGATTCTTCGTGATAATACTCCTGATGGAACTTGAGGTCAAGTCTGTGCTTGATGGGGCAGCCACCAGCAGGGTCGTCGAGAACGATTTCGTCATAGGTGTCTTCATGATAGGTCAGTCCCGTCTTATCCCATGTCCATGACGGCATCGTTCCGCTAGGATAGCATTCGTATTGGAACAACACGGGAGGCATCTGGTATTCTCCGACAGAAAGCACCAGCTTCTCCACTTTCAGGCAGCCATGCTGGTCGATGGTGTCGAAATAGGCAATCTGGCCGTCCTGGCTATAAATCGAGCCATGGAAGTTGTAGGTCTCACCCTCACAGATGCTGGGATCGACGAGCGTCGTGTCGTTGGCCGGATAAACCGTAAGGTTAAGCCTCACAACGCTATCGCATCCGTGGGAAGTATGGTCAACATATACCTCTTGACAGGAATGGTCGTAATAATTGCCGTAGAACTCATAGCTTTCGCCAGGACAGATGAATTCATCGAGAACGGTCTCAGCGGGGACAGGCCAATTGTCCAAATGCAGGTACAAGGTCTTGTCGCAACCATACTGGGTTTGAAGATGGTGCTCATATACACCCGGCTCACTCACCACATCACCATAGAAGTCATAGGTGCCTTCCGCACAGATGGTCTCATAGAGGTCTTCGGTCTCATTGGGATGCACCACAATCGTGACGCTGACATCCTGTGTGGTATAGCCATCATCGAAATGGCATGTATAAGTGGTGCTGCCTACTTGCGGGGTGGCCACCGGATTTTGCGAGGTCGGGTCGTTGAGCGTATTGGCTGGTGTCCAGCTGTAGGTATAGGCACCCACGCCTCCCGTAGCAATAGCATGGAGCATCGTCGATTCGCCTTCGCAAAGCTCGGTGTCGTCGGCATTGACCGTAGCCGTCATCGATTCTACAGCAACCGTGCATTGGGGTGCGCCCAAAAGCACAAGTTCGCAGAAAGAGATGTCGTCGAGGCCAAAGTCATTGCCGCTACCCACGGTGTTCTGGTTCAAAATGGTAATTGTGGCCGTGGTGGAGTTGCCGCTGTTCCATAATTCATAGAATCTCAGCCATTCGTTTGTGGATTGAGGCGCAGAAAACACATCACCGAGCTGGTTCCCATTGATGGCAAACTGGAGCAAAGCCGCATTGCCAGCTGCGCTGACCGTGCATACCCAAGTGGAAAACGCATAATCCGTATTCGGGGTCACATTGATTTGCTGGGTCCAGACATTGGTATGCGGGCTTGTCGATCCATTGATAATCATAAAGTTGCCAGAGCCACCATGACCCGTCCCATGGAAATCAGGGTGGTAATCCTGGGCGTTGGCACCAACATAATAGGTCCCTTCGCCATACAAATTGTTCGTGTAAGTATAGGCCGAGGTGAAGCCTGTGTTACCCTGATCGAAATTGCTATTGAAGACGCTTTCGTCACCTGGACCATAGCCCGAACAAGTGTAAGTGGTAGTCACCATGGGAGTGGCCACTGTGACAGGGCCTTCCGTGGTTGACAGCCCCGTGGCCGGCGACCATTGGTAATACAGCGCGCCAGATGCTGTAAGCGTCACCGACTCACCAGGTTCAATGACAGCCGAAGGCGGTGTAATCACTACTGGTTGGGCCATAACCCATGCGGTCAGTAGCATCAATAACGATATCAGTAAAAGCTTAATTTTCATCAGAATTTAATTAGCCTGCAAATTTAGCAATTATTACGATTAGACCGTCCTTTTATTGCCAAAAAAGAGAAAAAACTAACGATACAGCATCACACGCTTGTTCACCATGCCATTATTTGTCTTGATTTCGAGCAAATAAACCGACGGTGCATAGCCGCCAAGGTGAAGTGTTGCAGTATTGACACGGCCGTATTCGTTCATTTCAAGCACCTGCCCCATCATGTCCATCAGTCGGATGCTTTCAATGCCTTCAGCCTCAATGGTGAGCGTTCCCTTAGTGGGATTGGGATATACTTGAACATCAAGAATTTCCTGTTCCTCCACACCGAAATAGTCTGCATTGATTTCGAAGGTACGTTCCATTGCGCCGCATTGCTCCGCCTCGAAACTGGCTTTCAGCGTATTCGTGCCAGGCGTTGTCACGAAAACGATGCAATGGTCGTCGGTTGCCTCCAAAATCTGCCATGCCGGATTGGCCAAGCTCCAAACAACGTGACCAGTCACACCCTCGGTGTCAATCTCATAGCGATACATACCGCTGACCAGATTGGAAGCCACAAACACCGACGAGTTGCCATGGATCCATCCTATGGCTTCAGAGTCGTTGATTTCGAGCCTGACTTGCACTACGGAGTCACAGCCTGCAAGGGTCTGCCAAGTGCCCAAAGTGAAATAAACGACACCTGGGACATCATAAACCACGCCGTCGTATTCGTATGAATCGCAAGCCTGAATGTCAACGGTCGTGGTTACTGGCGCACTCAAGGCCACATGCATCACCACCGTGCTATCGCAGCCTTGCGAGGTCTGGAAGAGATGGCTGCAAGTCATGCCGTCCGTATTGCATTGGTATCCATACCATTGGAAAGGCTCGCAGGACAAGGTGTCGAACTCATAAATCAATTGTTCCGAAAGGCTGAAATGAACGGTGACAATACTATCGCAACCATAAATCGATTGGAACACATGCTGGTAATCGCCCTCAAGTTCGCAATAATGCTCCTGCCACCAGATGGGGTTACAAGACACGATGCTAGTGTCGGTCTCAACTGGCTGAATGATATGCAATTGGTAAGCCACGACACTGTCGCAGCGGGTGCCAACCGTCAGCAAGGAGTCGTATATGACAGCATCGTCATAATAGGCAACACCATGCCAAACGAAGCCGCTACACATGCTCAATGTCCCACCGTCCACAACGGTGTCGTGCCCCAAAGTAAGGTTGAGGTAATACCATGTGTCGCAATCCTCTTCGTCGATGGCGGCCACAAACACGGAGTCTCGTACACTCTCGGTGTAGACATGGTCTGGCTTCATCGCCCATACGAAAGAGCCACAAGCAGTCCAGTTATCCGTAAATGCCGCATAATTGTCGAAATCAAGTTGCAGCTCAACGATACTGTCACAACCCGAGGCGTTGGTCAAGGTCACGGCGGCATATTGCGTTTCATCGGAATGGTTGAATGTCATCCCATGCCACTCGTATGTCTCATGGCAAGAGGTGACAAGTTCAGTCACTTGGTCGCTGTGGTTGATAACGATAGGCTGGTGGGTAATATGGAGACATGGGTCGTATGACTCATAATCAATCACTTGGCTATCTGTAATCACCGCTCCTGACGGAAGTGTGTAGGAATCGCATGAATAGATGGTCTCCAGCCAATCCTCGGACTCGGCTATCACCCTTATCAGTACGGNNAACCAATAGCCGTCATAGCTCATCTGCATGGGCATCGTCGGGGTAATGACCGTGAAATTGCCGTTCTCCGTCGAAGACATCTGCCATTGGGCAACGCGGTCGTTCACATCTTCATTGTTCCATGTCACATTCACCTCGGGCAAGTCAAGCGTTTGACCTTCACACACCTGCATGGAGGAAAGCTGCACATTCGCCACGGGCGCATCGTTGACGCGGAAGATAGCCACATTGCTGCTCACTTCGCCGCATGCATTGGAGACAACATAACGGAGGTAATACGTGCCACAGCCAGGATGGCTCGTCAAGGGGTCAAAGGTGTTGAAAGGCCCATTGGCTGATGTGGCATACTCCCAACCTTGCGTGCCGCCACCGCTATGGTTCATCTGGACCTGTGGCGCTGTGACATTCAACGGGCTGCCCGCGCAAACTGTGGAAGGCACCACAATACCATTCATTATCTCAGGAGCATGATTGATGGTCAAGTCCAAAGTAAAGGTGCTGTCGCAAATCTGGGGGTCACTGCTCTCGATGAGGGTTTCATACACATTGCTCTCATAGTAGGTCTGATGCGTCTTGGGCCAGTAATACGAGTCACATGACTCCTGATACTGCACTGGAGCGATGTAGGCCTCGCCCAAGGTGAAATGCCATGACACCTGTATGGTACAGCCATTGGGGGTAACGGAATCGACCACATATTCTCCATTTTCGGCACACAGATAGCCGTGATGGTAGATGGCATCACAAGCGGTTATCTCGCCTTCGTCGACAGCCTCAGTGGAATATACGGTCAGTTGGACAATGTTAGATGAATAGGCCGCACCGCAGCCGTTGACGGCCTTATATCGGATGTTGCAGCCGTTGTAGCTATACGGGATATTGCTGTTGTTCAACGTCTGCCACACGCCATCGATCTGTATCTCCCAACTGCCCGTGCCTTGATTGACATGGCGCCATGTGACTTGTGGGTCGGTCAAGTTGAAAGACTCTCCCGCACAGATGCCCGCTGGAGCGGTAATGTCGTCCACAATAGGCTCGTCGTTGACAGTGACCGTAACGGCAGTGCTATACGTCACATCACAGTCGCTCTCGGCAAAATAACGAATCTGGCATCCGTTGTATTCATACGGGATGTTGCTATTGTTCAGGCTCTGCCAGCTGCCGTTGACTTGAATCTGCCAGCCTTGGTCGGTAATCGTTGCACCGTTGTTTTGGATATTGGGTGTCGAAAGGGTGAAGTTGCCGCCAGCACAGATGGCCGTTGGGGCCGACACACTGCCGATGACAGGTGCATCGTTGACATGGATTTGCACGGCATTGCTGGGATCGCTGCCACATTCGTTGCTCACCTTATAACGCAGATACCAGTTGTTATAGGTAGCAGGAACATTGTTGATGTCGAAGGGTTGATACGTTCCATTTTGGATCTGACAAATCTCCCATGCGCCCGTGCCGTTGCCTTCGTAAGCTGGCGGCGTGACGTTCAAGTTGTCGCCCGCACAGATGGCAGCAGGGGCTTGTAACGTGCCAGTTACATCGGGGGCGACATTGACCACCAATGGACGGGCAGGCGAGCTATAAACCATTCCACAACTGCCTTCCACCATGTAACGGATATACCAGCCGTTATAGACAGACGTAATATTGGTCAAACTAAAGGTGGTGTATTCGCCCGTCTCCGTTGGCGAGGCCACCCAACCTTGATCAAGGATTTGGGAACCATTTGCCGAAAATGCAGGAGCGGCAAGATTAAGGTTGCCACCTGTGCAAATCGGCTGGATTTGAGGCGTTTGCTCTGAGAAGCTAGGGCCATCGGTCACCGTAATCTGCACCGCATTACTATTGCCCGAGCCNNGTGCCCGAGCCACAGTCGTTGGTAGCGGAATAACGCACCCACCAGCCATTCATCGACAAAGGGATGCTGGTTGGGTCGAAGGTGGTCCAGTTGGTGCCACTGCTGGTTTGGCATTTTTGCCATACGCCAGTACCAGAAGGCGTGATTAAAGGCGCATCAATACCGAGGCCGCCTCCAGTACAAATCACTGTTGGGGCCATGATGTTCCCCACCGTAGGCGGACGACTTGTGTTGATGAAAACCCATGCCTCGGAATACACGCCATGTGTTGTCACACGGTATTTAATCTGGTCGGTAGAAGAGTTATCACCATTAAAAGTATATCGTATAGCGGTGTTGTTGTTAATCAAAGAATATGTTCCATGCGAAGGCGGCGTCACCACCGAAACCACAGCACCTGTGGCGTTAGGCAAAACGACATCATTGCCCATCACATCGATATCCACCGACTCACCAGAGCACACCGAGATGCCTGTGTCGTTGTTGGCCGTTACGCTATAGGTCACCGAAGGCGTAAAGGAGATGTCATCGATGCCAAAATCATCTCCCAAGCCAGAAGGTCCTGCACAGTAATCATATATAGTAATGGTGGCTTGTGTGTTCGACCCACTATACCAAGTTTGGGCGGGAAATTGGTCCCAATAGCCGCCAATAACATACTGTGGCACAAAATCCGATCCGATTTGCGTTCCATTGATTTTGACACGGAATTTGGCAAGATAGAGCGAGTTGCCCACATTACTAATGTGCGTGGCCCAAAAAGTAAAGTTGTAATAAGAATTCGGTTGGACCGTCACTGTCTTCGACCAAACACGATCATTACTCAATAGACCTTTACCATTGGCCATAAAGAATTTGCCTGATCCTGACGTATGGTCGCCCATATCGTAAAACATTTGAGGATGATAATCATGTGGATTCCTTTTCACATGATACACTCCTGGATCTGTAAGATAAGGCGGGGCACCATAATATTCATAATCCGTTTCAAAGTCAAACTGTGTTACTCCACTTGCATACTCAAAATCCCCATGGGTAATGAGATTTTGACCGAAAGCAGGCGTTACCGCTATCAGCAGCAACGCAAACAAGACTTTTACAACACTTATTTTATTGAAATTCAATTCTCTTGCCATTCGTTTGGACTTTTTTGATATACAAAACGCAAAAATAGGCAAAAAACGTACCAAAACAGCAAGAAAAGTCCTTTTACAGGGGTTTCCCGTCCAAAACGGCCGCTTTCAGCGTGTCGTATTCGTAGGTCAATTTCAAAGAGAAGAAAGGCCTATGCTCGTCGATGAGGCGGAGGAAAATCTTGTCGCCTTCCCACATGGTAAGTTCAAGAAGACGTTGTTTCTCAATCCATTCGAGGTCGCCCTCGTTGCATTCTATTTGGTCTCCTGTCCAGTCGGTGCAGACGAAGATGTGCATGTGCTCGTCGTCATAGATGTTGTGCACGAAGGTGACGATGCCGCAGTAGCGCCATTTCGTGACGGTGAAGCCCGTCTCCTCCCACACCTCGCGCAGCATGCAGTCCTCGGGGCTCTCCCCTTCCTCGAACTTGCCGCCCACACCGAGCCATTTGTCGTGATTGAGGTCATTCTTTTTCTTGGTGCGGTGCAACATGAGGTATTGGCTGCCGCGCTCCAGATAACATAATGTCGTTTGTTTCATTGATATCTTTTTTAGGAATTGCCTTCGGCAAGAAATCTTTCAAAAATCATTTCAAAATCTTTCAACAACAATGGTTGTTATATTTTTATTTCGATTTTCTCAGATTTCTTTGCAGCAAATGCCATTACAAAAAGCAAGGCGGCCCTTTTGGAGCCGCCTTGCAAAAACCTTTTAGCTCTGGAATTAGATGATACCTTGAGCCATCATGGCGTGGGCAACACGCATGAAGCCAGCGA
>LXOW01324749.1_pt1 | contig 16329 bp, 9 predicted proteins | sample 1368591 | NCBI WGS metagenome assembly LXOW01 (sample SAMN04884650, study PRJNA319009) | bovine gut metagenome | isolation source: Cow rumen | host: Bos taurus | place: Italy: Legnaro (PD) | collected 2014-07-09 | reverse complement strand
TTGCATGCCGTTACCAGCACTACCCCCTCAAAGTAGCGTGTCTACCAATTCCACCACCTGGGCATTAACGAAAATGAAACTTTAATTTCAATTCCGGTTTCCTCTCTCGAAAACGGATGCAAAGGTAGAACTTTTTTTTGAATCCCGCAAAAATAATTTTGCGGGATTCAAAAATCGATTATGTTTCAGTCGGTTAGGATTAGTCTTCTTCGGTGAAACTCATCAGATAGTTGGGTACTTCGCTGCTATTACCGACCACCCGATAGCGGAATGTGCCGTCGTGGCGACTCTCCACCTGACGCTTGTCGGCCGGGAGCACCTTGATCATATCAATCCACTCGCCCACGCTGGACATCACAGCCAGCTGCTGCGAGTTGGCCTCGTAGTCAAAGTAATACCAGTGGTCGGGTGCCAGCTGCAGATAGAGTGTCAGGTGCGAGGCGTTGCCACGCTTATAGATACGTGCCTTGATACGTACCGACAGATGCAGCTGGCGACTGCCCACCGACGACAACGGCACCACGCCGTCGTAGTGGTAGCCCAGCTTGGTGCTGTAGCGCCACGGTATCTGTTCGAAGAAGAAGGTGTGGTTGAGTGCCTCGGGCAACTTCTCATAAGCACCTGTAGCCACATAGGTGGCATAGGCTTCCTCACCCTCCTCGGCGCCCAGATAGTAGAGCAGCGCATGACGCAGCACCTCGTTGTCGGCCGTGGCGGGCGACAGACGCAGGTCGTCGACAATCTGTTGTGCCATGGCGTCGACAATGGTCTGATCCATCGGAAAATCGATGGCCATCGTGGTACGCAACACATTATCTGATTCGACACTGGGATCCACCTTCGCCATACCGTAGAACGACACCTTGCCGACACCCGACTTCAGTCCCATGCGGATGGGTCCCTCGCCCTCCACAATGCAGGTGCTTGTGTTAAGCGTCAGATAGGGCGCCACCACATTTTCGAAATCGGCCAGCTTCTCGTCGGAAGCGATACGATAAGAATTGCTCTTGGCATCGAAAGTCAGCGAACCCCACGCCTTGAGCATCTCGTTGTCCACCGGCCTGTCGTCGGTGAGGAATGCCGACTTGGCGGCCAACGTGGTACGGTCGAGCAGTATGGATGCCGTGATGGGACGACCCTTCCAGTCGGTGGGCTGCTCGGGCACCGCCACACGGATGGCTTTCGGGTCGAGGTAGTCGGCATAGGCCAGCAGACCCAGATGCGACTCATCGTAGCATTCGTGCAGCAGGCGCACGCCACCGTCGAACCAATAGTTGACGCTGTCGGCCAACACACGCACCTTACCAGCGAAGCCCAGGGCACGGTTCAGTGTAAAATGCGCGCTGTCGGACACAAAGCCGTCGGCAACGGTATGTCCCGCCGAGTCAGGCTCAATGGCATTCATGCGGATGGGCTGTTTCTTCTCCTCTACATCCACATAGTCGATATAGCCCTTGCCACTGTAGCGCGTGGCGTCGAAAATCATCACATCGGCATCGTAGAACAGATGTTGACGTGTGGTGGTATTGGCCAGAATCTGTGCGTGGTGCAACATATCGATAGCACCGCCGGCGGCGATGTGCATCGTGTCGGCCGCCGGGGCGATGGCGGCGTCGGCCACCTTCACCACAAACACATTGCGGCACGACAGCTGGAGGTCGTTGTAGTGGTAGTCGGCACGTGTGGCATAGAAACTGAGGCTGTCGTCTGTCGACGCCCGCTTCACCTTCTTGGTCGACACAAACCAGGCACCCGGCTGCTCGCGGTCAAGCCGCTCACGCAACGCCAGACCCTCCAGACCCTGTGTCGTCTCGCTCTTGCTGTTGACCAAGCCCAGCGTCTGCCGATCCATTTCCCAGGCGAACTTGTCGACATACGCCGCATAGTTCATCGTAGGCAGCAGCGTGCGTTCCCGCGGCGCGTTCGCCACAAACTCGGCGCGGTGTCCTTCGTAGTCGACATGCGACCGCATATTGCTGGCGCTGAACGCCTCCTGACGCTCGCCGCCACGTGTGGCATAGAGTGTGAAGAGGGTCACGGAAGCATTCATCTCGTTGGAGCCCAACACAAAGTAATCCGACTCCAGCGCACCGTCGCGCACCAGTGCGCGGCCAGCGGCCGATGCGCCACGCGACGTCAGCGCCACCGCACCGTGGAGCGTCGTCTCGTTGCGGTAGAGGTGGAACGGGGTGCCACCCTTGCGCTGTGCCACTCGCATCGAATCCTGATAGGGGAACCACTGCTGCATAGCCACGCCGTTCTGGATGTCGGGATAGCCCGACTGCGGCAGCACATAGAACGTGTCGGTCAGCGCCAGCATCGAATCGGGCATAAAAAGGAACCGTTTGGAGAGCGTCGTCGAGGTGATGAACTCCAGCTTGCCGCGTCCACGCAGTCCGTTATGGCTCAGGTCGATGGTCTGATAGTATTTCCCTTTCCCACCATAAGTGGCATAGCCACCTTGCGGGGTCTCGGTGACGAAGCCCAGCGAATAGTCGGGCTGCACGGTCAGCGGATAGGTGATGTCGGGGAAGATGCCCGCACTGGTCAGCACGCCGTTGAACACCAGACTGTCGGTCACGAAATTGCCCAAGTTCTTCAACGTAAAGGGGTGCAGCGTGTAGTAGAACTTGTCGCGGACATAGGCGCCGCGGCAGATATCCTTGCGGTCGTAGTAGACAAAACTATTCTCGCGGCTGTCGAGGATGGGGTAATCCTTCGTCTCGCGCAGACCGCTGCGGTTCGTCGGCTCATCGATTTGGATGGAGCCCACCAGGTTGTAGAGCGGCGTGGTCACCAGCCGTTCCTTCGACGGATCGTTAAACTGGGTGACATAGAAACGCATCGAGTCGATATGCGGCAGCTCCAGCCGGAACGAGTCGTAGGAGAAGAGGGCGTCGGTGGCATGCAGCATGAAGCGACCCACATTGATGTCGCCCGTGAAGGCGATGTCGCGGTTCTTGCGCACCGTCACCTTGCCCTGCTGCGGGTAGATGACCACACGCTGGCTGTCGCTCACCACAAACTTCTGCACACCGTCGATATGCAGCTGGTTGTCGGACAGCGACAGTTCGGCGTTGCCGCCCTTGGTGGCCGACTGCAGCGTGATGGCGTCGTAGTCCGTCTTCTTCGACTTGTTGTGCGCCCGCACATAATCCAGCAGTTTGTCCTTCACCGTGATAAGACCCCTTGCCTCGTTGAACGACACCAGGCCGGCTCCCGACAAGGTGTGGACCATCGACTTGGTCTGGATGAGGTCGAGGTGCAGCGAGTGGGAAAACTCGTCGATGAAGAACTCGCGCTGCATGTCGCGTTTCTTCATATAATTATAGACTCGAATGACGGGGTTCACCTCGTCGATGCCCTGAATCTGCCGGAACTTGCCATAGGAATAGTAGCTCGTCGACTCAAAGGTGGCAAACGAGCGGTCGCCCGACTGGGCACCCAGCGAGCCGAAAGAGAGCTTGTCGGCCGCCATGTCCCAGACTATCGACTCGCTGTAGATATCCAGCTCATGGTAGGAGTCGGAATAGGGGCTGTAGTAGTTGCGTTTGCTGTCGTTGAGCAGCGTCACCTTGCGTTCCGCAACATTGTAGCGCACGGTGATACCGTCGTTGCAGATGGAGTCGCCGTCGATGTAGATGCGCACCGACGCGCTCTGCGTCACCAGCTTGCTGGCGGTGATGGAGAACCGCTGCGCGGTGACGGTGATAAACGGTACGCCGCCGCGGTGGAAGATGAGCGTGGCGGGGTGCGTGTCGTCGGAAGTCACGAAGCTGGCGCCGTTCATCATGAAGCTGCCCGAATAGTCGACGCCGGGCATGATGTCCTTCATGGAGAAGTCTTTCTGATAGGACTGAAACTTGGGGAAGCTGTACTTTTCGGGGCTCACACGTGCCGACAGCGCCTCGGAGAGCTGACCCCGTATGGGCTGCTGGAAATAGTTGGTGTTGGTGAACAGCACCGAGTCGGCCGTGAACTTGGGGAACTTCACCACCGCCTCGTAGCCTTCCAGCTGTGCCCAGCACTTGGTAGCGGGCAGTCCGGTACGGCTCCAGTCGATGCGTCCGCCCCTACCCTGCCAACGGCTGTCGAGGTAGTCGAAGCAGCCCGTGGTACCGTAGATGGTGCCGTTGTCGGAACCGGAACTGTAGTACAGCTCCATCGGCTTGTCGAAATAGAAAAGGATGGAGCGACCCTCGGTGACGATGCGGAAGGGTGCCCCCTGCTGTGTCTGCCAGGTGGAGCCCTTCGACCGATAGAGGGTACGATCCTTGATCAGATCGGTGGTAAAGGCTGCAAAATCGGTGACATCCTTCACCTTCTTTTTGCGTTCCTGCAACATCTCCACCGCCTGCAGCCACTCGTCGAACGACACCGACGACTGTGCCACCAGCGTCAGCGCCGACGTAAAGTCGACCAGGTCGGGCTGCTGCCGTATGCGTAGCTTCGCCAACGTGGTGTAGACCGTGGCCACACGTTCCTGCACCGCTCCGTCGAGCGACTGGTAGGCGGTACGGAAATCGGCCACCGCCTTGCCGTTGGCTTTGCGCACCTCGTCTTTCGAGGTGGCGCTATTCAGATACTCCAGCAGCTGGTCGGGCAACGTTGCCGACTCAAACTGTGGCGTGGCATTCTTCTGGGCTGCCAGCGGCAGCAACAAAATTGTGAACAGTAAAGCAAAAACAGTCCTTTTCATAATATGCAAAATTACACAATCACGGCATTCGAAATCGTTGCACAATGGAGGAAGTGTGAACACAGAATAGTGAATAATGAACTATTACGGCTAACCGAGTTTTTCGTATCTTTGCACTTTAGTGAAAAGTGACTGGTGAATAGTGACTAGACATTACGTTTCAGACAATTAACCATGAAAAAAATACGATACATACTCTACGCCTATCTGATTGGCATACTGTTTTTCACTCTGTTCCGACTGGCCAACACATTGGTCTTCTGCCTGGGTAGCGAGAACCCGCCCGACCTGGAAGGCCTCTACTGGAAAGCCCTCATCATTGGTTGGCGTTTCGACACGCTGGTTAGCTGTTTCATTCTTGCAATACCCATCCTCATGATACTCGTCGGTCTGTGGACCCGTATCCGTGCCAAGGCTTACTATGCCGTGGCGCACCACTTCACCGTGACGCTCTTCATCCTCAGTTTTGTGGCCTGCGCTTCTGACATCCCCTACTTCCTCTACTTCTTCACTCGTCTCAACGCCATGGTGGTGAACTGGATAGACTCGCCCGCCACGGTGGTGAGCATGATTGTCAAAGAGCCCTCCTACATTGGCTTTGCCGCACTCTTCATCGCCATCGCTGTGGGCTACTGGTTCTGGATGCGTCGCCTGTGGCGTCGGCTGCTGAATCCCGAAAGCGAACCGCTGCCCATCGGCTGGGGCATCGTGATCAGCATTGTCCTGGTGGCCGGATGTTTCATCGGCATGCGTGGCCGTTTGGCCAAGAAATCGCCCATGCGCGTCGGCAACGCCTATTTCTGCACCAATCCATTCCTCAACCAGATAGGTCTGAACCCCATGTTCACCTTCGTCAAGAGCTTGGAAGAGATCAGCGAAAGCAGCAACAAGCCTGTGGATCTCATCGACCCGGAGACCGCCCACACGATAGCCTGGGACGAACGCGCCGTAGACTACACGCCCGACGTGGAGTACAAGTTGCCCGAAGGCACCAACATCGTGCTGGTCATCATGGAATCCATGGCCCACGGCAAGATTGCAAGTCTGCATCCCGAGCGGCCGGCACTGACGCCCAACCTGGACACCCTACTGGAGAAATCGCTCTTCTTCAATAACGCATACTCGGCCGGCATACACACCTACAACGGTGTCTATTCCACCCTCTACTCCCACCCTGCCCTGCTGGCTCAACACAGCATGAAGTACACCACCACCCCCATGATGTGCGGCCTGCCCCAACAGCTGCGCAAAGCGGGCTACCAGACCCTCTTCTGCATCACCCACGACCCCGGATTTGACAACATCGGCGGATTTCTGCAATACAACGGCATCGAGAAGATGATCACCCAGTTGGACTATCCCTCCAGCGAGGTGGTGGGCACCTGGGGTGTGCCCGACCATGTGATGTTCCGTCACGCCATCGAAGCCATCGACAGTCGCGACACCAGTCGACCTTTCTTCGCCGCCATGCTCACCTGCAGCGACCACGGTCCCTATATCCTGCCGGAGGACATCGAACTGAAGCCGAAAAGCGAGGCGATACACCACAAAATGATTGAGTATGCCGACTGGTCCATCGGACAGTTTATGGCCGAGGCACGGAAGCACGACTGGTTCAAGAATACGCTGTTTGTCTTTGTGGCCGACCACGGCGCCTCGCTGGTGAACCACTACGACATGTCACTGTCGTACCACCACATCCCCCTCATCTTCTACTACCCCGGCGTCATCGCCCCCTGCCGTCGCGACGACATCGCCCTGCAGATCGACATTACCCCCACCCTGCTGGGTATGTTGCAGATAGACTGCGGCAACAACACGCTGGGCATCGACCTCTTCCACCAGCATCGTCCCTACGCCTACTTCAGCGCCGACGACAAAATCGGCGTGCTCGACAGCACCTGGTTCTACCTCTATCGCATGTCGGACCAACGCGCCTCGCTCTACCGCTATCGCAACGGAGAGCCAACAGACTACATCGAGTCCGAGAAGCAACGCGCCGAGGCCATGCGCCGCTATGCCTTCGGCATGATACAGGAGTCGCAGCAGATGCTGCTCGAGAATAGGACGGGGTGTAAGTAAAGGGTTATGGGTTGATAATGGTTATGGGTTATGGGTTATTGGTTATTGAGATACAGGTTAGAGGTTATGGGTTATTGGTTATTGAAAAGAGGTTAGAGGTTATTGGTTATGGGTTATAGAGTGGTTGCATGGGGCTAATGGGGTTAATGGGGCTAATGGGGTTAATGGGCATTCTCTATTCACTAATTATTTTTGATAATCGTTAGAATTATGCAGCTCTTTTTTGCCGACACACTGGATTTTGACCTCTGCACGCTGACGCCTGCCGAGTCGCACCACTGTGTGAAGGTGTTGCGGCTGCGCGAGGGCGACACGCTGCATGTCACCGACGGTCGTGGCACCCTCTGTCGCGGACACCTTGTCGTAGCCGACGGCAACGCCTGCCAGGTGGCTATCGACGAGCGGATGGAGGGCTATGGACGCAGACCTTGGAATCTCCATGTCGCCGTGGCGCCCACCAAGAATGCCGACCGCATCGAGTGGTTTGTAGAGAAGGCGGTGGAGATCGGCATCGACGCGGTGACGCTGCTCGTCTGCGACCACTCGGAGCGTACCACGCTGAAACTGGACAGGCTGGAGAAAATCGTTGTCAGCGCCATGAAGCAGTCGCTCAAAGCCTACCGTCCGCAACTGCAGGCTGCCGTGCCGCTACGCCAGTTTCTGGAGGAGCACCGCAGCAGCGACGCCTGCAAGCTTATCTGCCACTGCGACGGCGACCGCAAGACGCTGCAACAGTGCTATAGCCGCGGACGCGACGCTGTTGTACTCATCGGTCCCGAAGGCGACTTCAGTCCCGAGGAGATTGCCACAGCGCTGCAGTGCGGGTTCAGTCCCGTCACGCTGGGCGAGAGCCGCCTGCGCACCGAGACGGCGGCGCTGTACGCCACGGTGGCGGCAAACTTGTTGAATTGTTGAAGTGTTGAGTTGTTGAACTGAGAATTGAAAGTTGAAAAATGAAAAAGATTCGACATATACTTATATTCTTGCTGCTGATGGCAGCAGGGCTGCAGGGGTTTGCGCAGACACAGATTGCGCTGCTGAAATACAACGGTGGCGGTGACTGGTATGCCAACCCCACGTCGCTGCGCAACCTTATCGCTTTCTGCAATGCCGACGCACAGATGCGGCTGGCCTCCGACTACGCCGTGGTCGAGGTGGGCAGCAGCGACCTGTTCAACTACCCCTTCGTCCACATGACGGGCCACGGCAACGTGTCCTTCTCCACACAGGAGGCGGAGAACCTGCGCCAGTACCTGATAGGCGGCGGATTTCTGCACATCGACGACAACTACGGACTCAAGGACTTCATCGTCCCCCAAATGAAGAAAGTCTTTCCCGAACTGGACTTTGTGGAGCTGCCTTTCAACCATCCCATCTACCATCAGAAATACGACTTCCCCAACGGGTTGCCCAAGATCCACGAGCACGACAACCTGCCGCCACGTGGCTACGGCCTCATCTACGAAGGCAGGCTGGTCTGTTTCTTCAGCTGGGAGTGCGACCTGGGCGACGGCTGGGAAGACCCCGACGTACACAACGACAGTCAAGCCACCCGCCAGAAAGCCCTGCGCATGGGAGAGAACATACTACGATATGTGTTTATGGGGGACCAGTGATTAGTGAATCGTGATTGGTGAATAGACAATTGTAATGTCTATCATCTATTTCCTCCGTTAGGCGATCTGGCCTGAGGCCACTACGAGGTGGGCGTCATTGTCGTAGATGGTGGCAAACTGGCCGGCGGCGATGCCCTGCAGACGCTTCATGGATTTAATTGAGAATTGAGAATTGAGAGTTGAGAATTGAGAGTCGGTGGACTGGCGCCCTGTTGCTTCAACCTTCAATTTTGAACTTTCAATTTTAGAAAGGTACCCTTGGGTGAATTCGGGGGTGTGGCGAATTTTGAATTTGACCGGCACCTCTTGTCCAGCATTCAGCGCCGATTCCCATTCGGGGAGCGAACAGGAGAGGTAGTGGAAATCGACAAGGTTGACCGTGTCACCATACTGCGCGTCGGGGTCGTAGCCTTGCGACACATAGAGCACATTCGCTTCGATATCCTTCTTCACCACAAACCAGGGGCCACCGCTAAGGAAGAGTCCTTTGCGCTGCCCGATGGTGTGGAACCAATAGCCGTGGTGCGTACCCAACACACGCCCCGTCTCCAGCTCCACAATCTGACCCTCACGTTCGCCCAGATAGCGACGCAGGAACTCGTTGTAGTTGATTTTGCCCAAGAAACAGATACCCTGGCTATCTTTGCGTGTGGCGCTGGGCAGCGCCGCCTGCTCGGCGACGGCACGCACCTCGCTCTTCATCAGATGACCGATGGGGAACATTAGCTTACGTATCTGGCTACTGCTCAACTGTGAAAGGAAGTCCGTCTGGTCTTTCACAGGGTCTTTGGCGGTGGCGAGGAAGACTGTTGAGTTGTTGAGTTGTTGAGTTGTTGAATTGTTGGTATCAACGATTTCGGTACGGGCGTAATGTCCCGTGGCCGTGAAGTCGTAGTCCTTGCCGCAGCGCTGCTCAAACGCACCAAACTTGATGAGTTTGTTGCACATAATGTCGGGGTTGGGTGTCAGCCCCTTGCGCACGGTATCAATGGTATAGGCCACCACATTGTCCCAGTATTCGCGGTGCAGATCCACCACCTCAAAGCGGCAGCCGTACTTTTTGGCGATATAGCCGGTAATCTCGATGTCTTCCTCGGCGGGACAGTCGAAACGTTCCATCGCCGTCTCCGTTGTGCCGTCGTCCTCGGCTCCGATGCGGATGTAGAAAATATCGGGCGTGATGCCCTGCTCTTTCAGCAGATGCACCACTACCGAACTGTCGACTCCGCCGGAGACAAGCGCTGCTACGTTCATGGGGGAAAGGGTGGAAGGGTTGGAGGGTTAGAGGGTTACTATTCTATCCTTTTGCGGCTGCTGTCGATGGCCTCGGTGACGTTGATGACGTAGTCGCCCAGTTTCTCATAGAGGGCGTAGAGGCTGCTGTAGGCGTTGCCGATGGCATAGTTATACACGCCGCGGCGCAGTGCGTCGAGGTGTTCCGCACGCAGCTGGTCGCGGTAGGCATTGATTTCGTGCTCGGCGGCGTAGGTGGCGTCGAGGTCGACATGGTCGTAGTCGTGGAGGTTGCTGTCCATCACATCGAGCGCGTGCTGCACCAGCTCGGTCATGTGCGCCAGGTTGTCGTTGAGGTGCGCGTCGAAATGGACGGCATCTTCGCGTTTGCTCTGGCGGGTCATGGCTATCTGATAGATGGTGTCGCCGATGCTCTCCAGGTTGTCGATGATGCGCATCATCGTGCTGATACGCTCGGAAGCGTGCTGGCTGACGTCGCCCGACCCGATACGGGTGAGGAACTTCGTCAGTTCCAGCTCCATGCGGTCGGTGATGCCCTCATACTTTGCCACACGGTCCATAATGGAATCAAATTCCTCATCTGTCTTGGCGGTACGCAGACCCGGCAAGAAGGTGTACATGCGCAGCACCCGTTTGCTGAACTCCTCGATCTCACTCTTGGCGCTCTGCAGGTTGAGCTCAGCCGTAGAGAGCAGTTTGGGCTCGACATAGGTGAGACGGAACTCCTCTTCGCCCTCCTCTTTCTTGTCGGGCACCATCCAGGTAACAATCTTGACAATCTGCGGGATGAAGAAAGCCAGAACGATGGTGGTGACCACATTAAAGAGCGTATGGAACACCGTGATGGCCAACGGAATTAGCGGAATAGAAGGCAGCATTGCATCCAGTCTCTCGCTAATGAACATCACACCATTGCATATCGGATAGAACGGGATAAGGAAAATAACGGCACCCGCCACGTTGAACACCAAGTGCGCGCGGGCGGTACGTTTGCCCGTTGTGCCGGTTGTCATGGCCACCACTTGGGCCGTCAGCGTGGTGCCGAGGTTCTGACCTATCACCAGCGCCATTGAGGTGGGAAAATCAATCCAGCCCTGGCTGGCCATCAGCAAGATAACGGCCGTCATGGCCGACGAAGTCTGCAGGATGATACAGAGAATGGCACCCACTACGATGAAAAGCAGGATGGACCAATAGCCCCACTGTCCCCATGCGGCGATAGCCTGGGCAGTTTCCTCGTTCAGCGGTGGCACCGAGTCGCCCATCAGTCCCAATCCGAGAATCAGCAGTGCCAGACCGATGATGGTCTGACCTAAATACTGCATCTTGTTCTTCTTGCTGAAGATAAAGATAAAGCTCACCGCTGCTATGACCATAGGCATCAAGGGGACAGCCTCCTCCTCACCGCCGCCACTCAGACCGAACAGGGTAATAATCCATGCGGTGACCGTGGTACCGATATTGGCGCCCATCACCACGGCGATGGCACCGCCCAGCGTCAGCAGTCCCGCACCAGCAAAACCGACGGTCATCACCGTAGTAGCCGTAGAGCTCTGGATGATAGCGGTGACACCCGTACCCGCCAGGATGCCGCTCAGCGGCTTACCCGTAATCTTGGTAAGGATGTGGCGCAGACGGCTGCCGGCATATTTCTGAAGGCCCTCGCTCATCAGCTTCATAGCAAACAGGAAGACTGCCAGAGCACCAGCCAGCTTCAACAATACAATCAATACTTCTCCAACATTCATACAAACAGAAGATAAAAGATTAAATTATAAAGATTATTAGGAGTCTTTAGAATCTGTTTAAATTTAATTCAATGTTTTTCTTAAAGTACATGAACGGCATCTTTTTCACCTTTCCTCAGTCACAATGGAACCCCATTGTTCCATCGGAAAGGCAAAAAACCTGCTCGCCCATGTCCATAATAAAACTCATCAATCAAACTTAAACAGCTTCTTAAAAACTAAAAAGAATGCAATTGGATTGCATTCTCTTTAGCGTTGAAGTATCATGAGTTAATCAGCATTATTATACAGGAAATTATTGACTTGCGTCACATCTCCGTTTGCGCCGACCTTTGTCTGAGGTGCCTCGCTCTGCGACGAATGCGGGGTTTGGTATACCACGTCGTCCGACAGCTGTTCGGTGGTCATCTCCTCCACGATTTGCGGACCATTGGGGTGGTTGTGCAACAGCTCGTACAGGTGTTTGACGCGATCGGCTCGGCTGTACACCGTGGCATCGTCGACAGACGAAGGTCCCTCACGTCGGGTTGCCACCGGCGTCTCCTTGACCTGCGGAACATAGGTGCTGACCGGTGCAGGTGCGGGTTTGGCCATGACTGGCGTCTCGACCACCTCCTTGGCTCTGGGTTCGGGCGTCGAAGGCATGGAGAAGAGATCCATAACCTGCTGCTTGGTATCGGCGACAGGATCCTGTTCCAGCGCGGTGCGCAGCATGGGCTCGTCGATAGCAACCGGTTCGCTTTCTACAACTTTCTCCGCAACAGGGGCGGCCTCCGCTGGGGCAGCCGTCACCTCGTCATCATACAGATTGTAGCGGTGGCCACCACTGACAGGTGCTGGCGTCTCCATCACGGGTTCCTCCTTCGGAGTAACGAACGTGGGAACCAAATCTTCAGGCAAAGACTGCGACACATCTTCCACCGTGTCGATCATCTCCATCTCCTGCGACTTGGCAAAAGAGCGGGTCTCTATGGCATTCTGCTGACGCGAAGCGTCGATACCGGTGGCGATAAGAATAATATGCAACTCATCTTCGAGGGTCTCATCGTAGCCGGCACCCCAGATGATATTGACCTCGTCGTTGCTGCAGATGGAACGCAGGTAGGTAGTCACCTCCTCCATCTCGTCCATTGTGATGACGTGCTCTGGGTTAAAGTAGAAATAGAGCAGCATATTCTGAGCACCCGAGATATCCGAATCGTTCAGCAGGCTGGAGGTGGAAGCGGCCACCACAGCCGTCTTGGCGCGATCTTCACCCTTGCCGAGGCCAGTGCCCATCAAGGCGCGACCGCTGCCCTCCATCACGGTATTCACATCCTGGAAGTCGCGGTTCACAATGCCGTAGCCGGTAATGATGTCGGAGATACCCTTCGTGGCTTCGAGCAACACGTTGTTGGCGTGGACAAACCCTTCGGTCAGCGCCATATTGCCGCCCAACGAGCGAATCTTGTCGTTATTGATGACAATCATCGAGTCGACCGTATCGCGGAGCACCTTGATGCCCTCCTCGGCCTGACGCAGACGAACCGGACCTTCCCACCAGAACGGCGTGGTCACCACAGCCACCACGAGGATGTGCTTGGTGTCCTCGTCCTGCAACTCGATATCTTTGGCAATCTTGGCAATGACAGGTGCCGCACCCGTACCCGTTCCGCCACCCATACCAGCTGTGATAAACAGCATATTGGTGTTGTTGGACAGCATCTCGCGGATCTCGTCGGCATGCTGTTCTGCAGCCATGCGTGCCTTCTCCGGCTTGTTGCCGGCACCCAAGCCCAGCTTACCCAACACAATCTTGTTGGGAACCGGACTTGCATTGAGGGCCTTGATATCGGTGTTGCAAACGATAAAATCAACGCCATTGATGCCCTGACGGCACATGTGGTTGACGGCATTGCAGCCACCGCCACCCACACCAATGACCTTGATGTAAGAAGATTGACCTATCGGTTGATCAAAAACGAGCATATTATTGTTGTCTTCCATAGTTCGTGCTAGTGTAAAGATGTATTATTGAGCAAATTACAAGAATCTGCCACTTTGAAAATACTTTGTAAAATTACGATTTAATAGTCAGTAAATGAATATGTTATATTGTCAGTTATCAACAAAGTTATGAACCAAACACAAGGACTATTCGTTTGTATCATCCTGACCTTCAGTGAAAAACTTAGTCAGATAACGGTTCAATTTTGTGAAACCTTTACCCGTGTCGCGATCCGGTTTGACATTAATCGCACTCGGTGTTTCAACCACCGGTGTCGGCTCCGGCTTTTCCACCGGTTCGGGAGCGGGAGTGGCGGACGGAGCTTCCATACCGTCGAAAATGTCAAAGGGATCATCGCTCTCTTTTTTCTGCGCCTCCGGCTGCTCGTGCTTCTCGTCGTTAGCCTCCTCGTCGAGACCGAAGAGTACCAGACCGACGCCGGTGGCATACATGGGATGCGCCAGTTCAGCATCGGCATCCACCAGATGTTCATCGGGTGTTCCGATTCGCGAATGGGCCTTCACCACCAGCTCTGACAACTCTTCGATGTGCTTCATACGAGCGCCACCGCCGGTGAATACCACACCCGCCAACAGCTGTTTTTCCATGCCCGAACGTTCGATCTCGTAACCCACCTGCTCAAGAATCTGAACCATGCGCGCCTTGATGATGCCGGCCAAGGTTTTAACCGAAATCTCGCGTGGCGGCTGGTTGCGGATGCCAGGAATGGAGATAATATCGTCGGCACTCTCCAGCGTAGGCAGACAGGATCCAAACTTGACCTTCAGCGTCTCGGCCTGCGGCTTCAAGATGGAGCAACCTTTTCGGATATCCTCAGTGATGGAGTTACCCGCCAGCGGTATAACCTGCGTGTGACGAATAACATCCTGCGTAAAGACAGCGATATCGGTGGTACCGCCACCGATGTCCACCAAGGCAACACCCGCTTCGCGATCCAGCTGGCTGAGCACCGCATAGGAGGAGGCGATGGGTTCCAGTACCACATTCTTGATTTTCAAGCCCGCCTGCTCCACACTTATCCTGATATTGCGCAGGTTGTCGATGTTGCAGGTGACCACATGGAACTGTGCCGACAGGGTCTTACCTGTCACACCCACCGGCGAAAGGGAGTCGAGCAGTGGCTCGTTGTCAATGAAATACTGCTGCGGGAAGACATGGACAATCACTTCACCTTGGGGCAGCAGCATCAGTTTCTGCTCGCTGACCAGACGTTCCACATCCTCCTCGGTGATAATGTCATGGTCGCGTATCACGATACTACCCGTGGTCTGCATTGCTTTGACATGCTGACCGGCAATACCGACATAGACCTCCTCGACCTGGAAGTTGGCCTGCTGTGCAGCTTCGGCAACCGCCTTGCGGATGGATTTGCCGGTCTCCACAACATTGAGAACCACGCCACGGACCACGCCGATAGACTCTGTTTTACCATGTCCCAAGATACGCAACTTACCATTCTCTGCCCGCTCACCAATGATGCAGGCGATTTTGGTAGTGCCAATGTCCAATCCAACAATAATTTTACTCATAATCAAATCGTATTTTACGTTTCTTATTTGTTTTCGTCTCGTTTGCGACACACAATCTGTCGCTTATATTTCAGATTCACCTCCGAATAGGCATCCCAACCCTTGACAGGCAACACACGTTCCACGAAGCGGTCGAGGTGGCGCATCTTCTCTTCCAGCCCGTCAGGCGAACCCAACACCACGGTGAAATCAGCCCATGAGGGGACGAGGCAGAAATTGCCCTTGGCGTCAATGTAGATGTGGTCATAACCCGCCAGCCTGTCGTTATCGTGATAAAGATAATCTATCAGTTTCCACAACTGCGCCAACGTATAGCGGCCACGCACGCTGTCGTCCTGCCACTCCGCCAGATTGATGGGACCGTGACCATGGGTCAGCCGCTGACCGAAATGGCCGCTGGCCACCGTCACGTCGGCATGGCCACGCGGACTCAGCGGCATGGTCAGTCCCGTTTCGTCGACGTAGAAACGCTCGTTGCCACAGTGAACTCGGAGTATTGGCTTGCGCTGACATGCACATACTTTCACCCGTCCCGTCATACCCACCGAGACCCGCTCGTTGCAGAGATAGGGCGACTGTGCCACCACTGCAGCCACCGCCTTGGTATCGACATCCTTGATGCGCAGGGTCGCCAGCTCCGGCATCTGCTGCTGGATCATCGCCTCCACATGACCCACCGTCTCCAATGTATCGACACATGGGTATTCGATAAGAACCTCCATACCCGACACAGGGCCGTGGCGACGCACCACATTGGCGGCCACGACAGCGGCCACAACAATGACGACGATAAGTATACGCAACGGACGGGACATGGGGTTGAAAGGTTATTGGTTATGGGTTATTGGTTATTGAGGGGGTTGGAAAGGTTATGGGTTATTGGTTATTGAGGGGTTGGAGGGTTGGAATGGTTATTGGTTAGGGGTTATTGGTTATTGAGGGGGTTGGAAAGGTTATGGGTTATTGGTTATGGGTTATTGAGGGGTTGAGGGGTTATTGGGCTAATTGGACCAATTGGTCTTATTGGGTTTTATTCTGTCATAAGGTCTTTTATCTTCGGGACGAGGCGGTCGATGTCGCCGGCGCCGAGGGTGAGCAGCACATCGGGATAGAGGGCTGGCAGCAGTTCGAAGAGCTGTTCCACGGAGCAGTAATACTTCGACATCTTGTCGATCTTGTGCAGAATCATGTGAGAGGTCACACCCAGTATCGGCTCCTCGCGTGCCGGGTAGATGGGCAGGAGCACAATCTCGTCAGCCGGCATCAACGCGTCGGCAAACTGATCAGCGAAGTCACGCGTGCGGGTGTAGAGGTGCGGCTGGAAGACCACCACCAGCCGTTTGTCGGGATAGAGGTAGCGCACCGACTCGATGACCGCCGCTATCTCCTGCGG
>LXOW01028419.1_pt1 | contig 16329 bp, 13 predicted proteins | sample 1368591 | NCBI WGS metagenome assembly LXOW01 (sample SAMN04884650, study PRJNA319009) | bovine gut metagenome | isolation source: Cow rumen | host: Bos taurus | place: Italy: Legnaro (PD) | collected 2014-07-09 | reverse complement strand
GCATATTGAAAATCATAAATTGTGTTAAAATGACGGGCATCCTCCTGAAGCTGCTCGGGAGAATAATCTGAAATATAATCTCGCAACGTATTGATAAATGTTTCATTACCAATAATCTGCGCAATCTTATCGGGAGCTTCTTCTTCAGTATAGGGTCTTATATCATCAAAAATATCTGTCATAAATTTCTTTAAATACCAATCTGCAAAATTACAAATTTTTCATGGTATAACACCAAAAATATTTTTTTCACAAGTTTCTTGGTATTTTTCTTTAATAAATGGTAGTATAGACCTTGCCAGGCTTGCATTCGATGGCTCCCTTCAATTCCATATTAAGTAGCAAAGAGGCGATGCGCGAGGAGTTGAATTCGGGAAGTTTGTTGGAAATCACATCTATGTTTGCACCCTGCTCCTCTCTGATGATGTCCAATATAGCTTCTTCGTCAACACTCAGATTGGGGAAAAGCGTTGTTTGTTGGCTTTTTGATTCGCTTTGGTCCCAGTTCATCATTTCAATGATGTCTTTCCCCGAACTGACCAAAGCCGCACTGTTGTTTCTGATGAGTTCATGACAGCCGCTTTGTGATTTCTGGAAGATGGATCCTGGCACAGCAAACACATCCCTGTTGTAAGAATGTGCGATTTCCGCAGTGATGATGCTTCCTCCTTTCTTTTGCGATTCGGCTACCACCACCGCATCCGCCAAACCCGCAATCACCCGGTTACGCTTGGGAAAGTTCATTCGGTCGGGCATCGTGTCAAAGGGATACTCAGAGACGAGTGCTCCACCCTGCTCTAGTATTTGTTGCGCCAGTTTGACGTTCTCACTTGGGTATATCATGCTCAACCCGCATCCCAACACCGCAACGGTGGTCAGGTTTCTTGCCAAAGCCTCTTCATGCGCGCAAGTGTCAATGCCCCGGGCAAGTCCACTGATAATACTGACATCGTAAGGCGCAAGTTCCTCCACCAATTTTTTCACCACGTCTTTGCCATAGTTGGAGGCGTTGCGTGTACCCACAATGGCCACACTTTTGCGCTTGTTGAAGCAACTATCGCCCTTATAGTAGAAATAGTAGGGCGAATCACCGCAATTTCTTAACCGTTCAGGATAATCCTCTCCGTCGAAAAAACAGATTTTGATACTGTGATGATAGGCCTGTTGTAGTTCGTTGGTGACAAACAGATGAATGGATTTGTCTATCCTGGGCAATTGTATGTTGGTTCTGTAACGATCCAACTTGCTTGCCGCCGTTTTTGGATCCTCAAACAACACGGTGGCGCTGCCGCACAGTTTAATCAGTTTCTTGATGTTTGCATTCCCATAATTCGGAAAGTGAATTAAGGCTAATCTGTAAAAAGTTTCCTTGTCCATTTTGCTGCTTTTTCAATTAAAAATTGCGAGTTGCAAAGATATAAAATATATTTCACATTTCATTACCATAATTTTGGAAAGTTATCAACATTCTAATAAAAAAACGTTTTCCTTTTCTTTGGTTTCTACTGGGGAAAGAAACAGGCAACAAGTCTTCCCGAAATAAAAAATTTCAAATAGCTGTGTGTAATTCAATAATTTTGCGTAATTTTGCTTCACTTTTTGTACAGTCAAATTGATTTAATAAACAATAAATTAGATATATAGATAATGAAAAAAACTCCTATCCCAGCAGAAATCGTTGACAAGATTGTTGCCCAGAGTGGCATTAAGGAAGTCGGAAAAGCCTCTATCCGTGAGGTGAAACGTTTGATTAATGACATTGAAAACGCCAGTGGCGAGAAGTTTGTGAGAATGGAAATGGGTATTCCCGGACTGCCGGCATGCAAAATCGGTGTGGATGCCCAAATCAAGGCATTGCAGGATGGTGTGGCAGCCATTTATCCCGACATTGACGGCACTCCCGAACTTAAGGCTGAGGCCGCACGCTTTGTGAAGACCTTCATCGACCTCGATGTGGATCCGGCAGGCTGTATCCCCACCGTGGGTTCCATGATGGGTGGAATGGCCGGTTTCATGACTTTCGTGCGTGCCCGCAAGGAACGCGACACCACGCTATTTATCGACCCCGGCTTCCCCGTTCAGAAGCAACAACACAGGGTGATGGGACTGAAATACGAAACCTTTGATGTATATAATCACCGTGGCGCCAAGTTGAGAGATAAACTCGAAAGCTATCTGTCAAAGGGTCACGTACATACCATCATGTATTCCAACCCTAACAATCCTTCTTGGATTTGCTTCACCGAAGAAGAGTTGCAGATTATTGGCGACCTGGCCAACAAGTACGATGTGTTTGTGTTTGAGGATTTGGCCTATTTCGGCATGGATTTTCGCCGCGACATCTCCAAACCTGGCGTGTTCCAACCTTCTGTGGGTAAATACACCGAGAACTATGCCCTCCTGATTTCCGGTTCCAAGGCTTTCAGCTATGCTGGCGAGCGTATCGGTTTGATGGTGTTGTCAAAGAAACTGTACAACAGCGAGTTTGCTGACCTGGTGCCTTATTTTGGCACGCCCAAGTTAGGCAGAGCTATCATCTATGGTACTGTATATGCCATCAGCTCGGGTACTGCCCACTCGGCTCAGTATGCACTGGCCGCTATCCTCAAGGCTTGCAACGACGGCACTTACAATTACCTGGACGATGTGAAAGAGTATGCCGAGAAAGCCGCTATCATGAAGAAAATGTTCACCGACAATGGTTTTGTGATTGTCTATGACAAAGACGGTGACCAAATGCTGGCCGATGGTTTCTATTTCACCTTGGCTTATCCGGGCATGAGCGGAGAAGAGTTGCTGAAGGAATTCCTGTATTACGGTGTCAGCGCCATCTCTTTGGCCATCACCGGTAGCGAAAGAACCGAAGGTTTGCGTGCCTGCGTTTCTTTGGTGAACAGAAACCAGTTCCCTGCCCTTGAGGAGCGTTTGAAAGCATTCAAAGCTAACCATTAATAAATGACCCCAATCAAAATTGCAGGAAAGTCATTGTTTATACTATCTCTCCTGCTGCTGGCAGCCTGCCAGGCAAATACTGAAAAAGCAGAGCCAACGCCACATTGGTTCGATGAGTATTCTTCATTCGAAATGAGGAATTATCAAGAATATTTCAATCGGGAGATAAATACCATGTCTCCCGATTTTGTGCCTTATGCCAACTGGGTGAAAGACTTCTATGCGCAAAGGGATTACGCTCCATTGTGGACTATGAACGGCCTGCAAGAGCATAAGGTGGATACTTTGGCTGCCTATATATCCGATTCTTATACACATGGCCTGCCCTCGTCAATTTTCCGTTTTGCTGAAGTGGATTCCTGTCTCAAAATGCTTAAAGAAAAAAACATTGCCAATGAGGAGGGCACTCTTTATGAGGCGTTGTTCAACATGGAGATGAATCTTACCGAGTCGTATCTCCGCTATGCTACCGCGATGCATTTCGGGGCAACAGACCCCAAAAAGGTAAATGGGGTGAAGTGGCTGAATGAAACCCAGCCCGTTGACTCTGCTTTCATTGTGGGAGCACTTCAGCAGTGCGAGCGGCTGACAGCTGCCTTGAATTCCTTTGCCCCTCAGGATTCGTCCTACCTACGACTACAACAGGAGTTGGTGCGCTTATATCCGCTGAAGGACACTGTGCTAGAGAAAATTCCAGAAAAAGAAATTGAGGTGGGACAACACCATGCTGCTGTGCGGTTGCTGTGCCAGCGTTTGCAGCTGACCGGCGAATTGTCTCCTGAGGCTCAGATTACAGACACGCTGAACGAGGAAATCATGAAGGCAGTCAATCTTTTCAGGGTGAACAATGCCATTCCGGAAAGCGACAAAACCGATGTGGAGACCATGGAGAAGCTGAATCGTCCCATCAGCTACTATGTCAACCGGCTGACCGCCAATCTTGAGCGTCTGCGTTGGAAGGTGATGCCCCAAAAAGGGGAAAACTTTGTGGCGGTCAATCTGCCCGACTTTACCTTAGTAGCCTATGCTCAGGGAGAAAGAGTGTATAAGACCAATATCTGCTGCGGTCGTACCCAGAATCCAGCCAGCGGGAAAGACCGTTATCGCGACAGCCTGGTGGTTCCGTTCAAGGCGGAAAGTCCCTTGTTGTATAGCGAAATCAACACCATTGTGCTGAATCCGGAGTGGAATATCCCTTATTCCATCACCAAAGACGAGTATTATCCCAAATTGGTGAAGAACAATACCGCCGTCATCAAAAAGGAAGACCTGTATATCGTCAACCGCAAAAACGGCAAGTATGTGATGGCCGACACGGTGAACTGGAGCAAACTGCGCCGAAACAATCTGCCTTATCGTCTCTTCCAGTCTTCTGGACGGCATAATGCCCTGGGCCAGATTAAGTTCGATTTTCCGAACCCTGAGTCGGTATATCTTCACGACACCAATAACAAAGGGGCTTTCAAGCGCAGGGTGAGGGCTTTGAGCCACGGCTGTGTGCGCGTGCAAAATCCCTTCGACCTAGCCAAGGTCATTTACGACCTCAACGGTTTTGATGAGCTGCAGCAGGAGGAATTCAGCATTATTGTGGGCAACGCACCCTCCACGGAAGAAGGCCAGGAGTTTCTGGATAAGAGGGTGGAAAAGGAAGAGGAATATTACGAGAGACTCTCTGACGAGCTGAAGAAGTTTTACCGGAAGACTCGTCCCACACGTATCAAACTGGAGAAAACCATGCCGGTTTATTTCGAGTACTACACCTGCTTTGTGGGTGACAATGGTTGTATCCACTACCGAAACGATTTGTATTACAAAGACGGAAATATCCTTTATTTAATTCAGAAATAATATGCGTAAGTACTTGTTTTTAGTGATGCTGGTGAGTGCAGTGTCCTTTGTTTTTGCCCAGAATTTCGAGCAATATTTTGAAAACAAAACCGTAAGAATCGACTACAAACATATTGGCAACAGCCAGACAGAGAAGATAGAGGTGGTGAGCTACCACGTGGGTGCGCAATGGGAGGGAACGGTGAGCCATCTGGTGGAGCCCAAGCGCTTGGGCGGATTGGTTTTTGAGGTTTTTGACGCCCTTTCGGGTCAACTGATTTACAGCCGTAGCTACGACTGCCTGTTCAATGAATACCGCACCACCGAGCGTGGCGAGAAGGAAACCGACGCCTTCGAGGAGTGTGTGCGTATGCCCATGCCCAAAAGGATGGTGAAATACAAGTTCACCAGCTACGACAGGCATCATGTGCCCACGGAACTGTATCAGGGGGTGTTCGACCCGCAAAGCACGGCATGCGAGAAAATGACCAAGCAATACAAGGTGAAGAACATTCATATAGGCGGCCATATTAATGACGCTATCGATATTCTCTTTATCCCCGACGGCTACGCCAAAACAGACAAGAAAAAGATGCAGGCCGATTTCAAGAAGTTCGCTTCGTATATCATGAACTGCTCGCCCTATAAGGAAATGAGTGATCATGTAAACATCCGGGCCATAGAAGCCTATTCGGAAGAGTCGGGTATCACCAATCCCAATCAGAATGTCTATAAGAAAACCCTGCTGAACTGCAGCTACAATGTGATAGACCTCGACCGCTATCTGATGTGCTTGGGGGTGTGGAAAATGAATGAGATTGCCGATGACGCACCCTACGATTTTATCATTCTAATCTGCAACAGCGACAAATATGGTGGCGGAGGCATCTACAATTTCTATTGCACGGTCAACAATGTGGGCGAACATTCCGACTATGTGATTGTTCACGAGATGGGTCATTTAATTGGCGGTTTGGCGGATGAGTATTACACCTCAGAAGTCAGTGTCCGAGATTTTTACCCCGAGGGAGTGGAACCCGTAGAACCCAACCTCACCACACTGGTTGACTTTGAGGCCAAATGGATGGACATGCTGGAGCCTGGGACACCGATTCCTACACCAGCCTCCAAAGAGAATCAAGACAAGTTGGGAGTTTATGAGGGAGGCGGCTATGTGGCCGAGGGTGTTTACCGCCCTATGATGGATTGCACCATGCATAAAATCATGTACAACCGTTTCTGTCCCGTCTGTCAGAAAGCCCTGCGGGAAGCTATTTTGTTTTATTCGAAATGAAATTAACACAATGATTATCAATAAATAATATTACTATGATTTTAACAACAACCCCTACTATAGAAGGAAAACAGATTGTGAATTACCATGGTGTCGTGTTCGGCGAAGTCATCACAGGTATCAACTTTGTGAAGGATTTCTTTGCCGGAGTTCGCAACTTTGTGGGCGGTCGCTCGGAATCTTACGAGGATGAGATGATGAAAGCCCGCGATACAGCCATGCGGGAATTGGCGCAACGCGCAGTCGATAAAGGTGCCAATGCTGTGGTCGGTATTGACCTTGATTATGAAGTGCTGGGACAGAATAATGGGATGTTGATGGTTATCGCTTCAGGTACCGCTGTCACTGTGGTATAGTGCCAGTATTCTTTTCAGCACATTCTTTCAAAGGTCTTTCTGAACAGTTCCAGTTGCTTTGAGCCATGGGGCATGAAATTGCTGTGCCAAAGGGCGGTCATGTCGCCTCCGACAGTTTTCACCTCCTGAATGAGTTCCTCCACTCCTGCCCAATAGCTTTCGCCATAACCTAAGGACTGTACTGCGGCAGAGTCCATCATCAGCAGGGGGTAAAGCATCAAAGAGGTGGCCTCGTTGGCCGCCATATCGTAAAAGGGGAAGGGCTGGGCCATGCCGTTGCGGAAGCCTATGCGGTCGTGAAAGCCCAAGGAATAGTCGTCGCTGATGCCTGCGGCTATAAGCTGGCGGAAGGTGTCAGGAAACCTTACCTTCAGAAAATGCTGGCGCGAGCAGCTGACAGTAATGCCTCCTTTTTGTTCCAAGTTTTGTTTTTCTTTTTTAATGCTATGCTTAACATCGGAATAGTAAGATGAATGGAGGCCGATGGTAGCGAACTGCTGAAGTTGTTGCAGCAAGAGGGGAAATTGTTTGGACTGGGGCGAAATATTGCGGTCGAAGCGGGTGCGGCGGGAGGTAAGCATAAAGCACAGGGCTTTCGTGCCGTGCTTTTCACACAGTTGCCGCTCAATGTCGTACACATCGTAGGGGTCTTGATAGTCGGCCTGACATTGGGCTTTGATGATTTGCACCACCCTAGCCCACTGCAGGGTGAACAACGCTTTGCCCAAAGCCCCACAGAAGTGAAAAAGATGCTTGCCTTTGAAGGCGTAGGCTATATCGATATCAAAGGTGGGAAGGAAGCGGTAAGTGGGTTCTTTCCATTTGAAAGCAGGCTGCTGCTTGGAAAGCAGGGTCTTGTAGTGCAATGCTATACGCTGCACGGCTGCTTGATGAAACAACCCGTGTCTCACCACAAACGACTGCTCGTGCACCATACGGCCATGCTGATCGCGGGGGCAGTCGGGCAAATATTCCTCATAATTGCTCAAAAGAAAAAAGGCCAAAGCAGGTCTGTCTTGCAGTATAAGGCTTTCGTCTTGTTTTCGGATATCGGTTTCAAACAGAAGATTGGATTTGGGCAGGTAGCGTAACTTGAAATCCGTATGCCGCCCATAGAGGTCCTCATCCTGCGCAATCTCATATTCCAAACCCAAGATGCGCTTGAAGATGACGTGGCACACATAGTCAAGTCGCGGCGAGTTCTGGGGTGACAGGATGAGCAGCATAGTGTTATGATTTGATGATGACACCTTTCAGCGTGGCGGGNNACCTTCACTTGCACATAGTCGCCAAACTGGCAGTCTTCCTTCGGGAAGATGATGACCTTATTCTGGCTGTTTCTACCGAAATATTCGGTGTCGGAGCGTTTGGAAGCGCCTTCCACCAGCACTTCAAAGGTCTTTCCGATGTCTCTTTGGTTGCTTTCTAATGACAGTTCCTGCTGCAGGGCGATAATTTCCTCCAGACGGCGGCCTTTCACCTCATCGGGAATATCGTCAGCAAAGCGTTTGGCGGCCATGGTGCCCTCGCGTTCCGAGTACTTGAACATGTAGGCCGAGCTATAGCCCACCTCGCGCATCAGCGACAGAGTAGCCTGGTGCTCTTCTTCGGTCTCTCCGCAGAAGCCGGCAATGATGTCGGTGGCGATGGAGCAATCGGGAATCAGTCTCTTGATGGTGGCGATACGTTCCAGATAGTATTCGCGGGTATAGACGCGGTTCATGCGTTTGAGCATGGTGTTGCTGCCAGCCTGCACAGGCAGGTGGATGTATTTGCAGCAGTTGTCGTATTTGGCGATGACTTCTATCAGCTCGTCAGAGATGTCTTTGGGATGGGAAGTGGCAAAACGAACCCTCACTTGTGGGGAGAGCAAAGCCACTTTCTCCATCAGTCGGGCAAAGTTGACTGCCTCGCCATTCTCCTCGTAATGATAAGAATTGACATTTTGTCCCAAGAGGGTTATCTCTTTATAACCTTGGTCAATGAGTTGCTGAGCCTCGCGGATAATGGTTTCGGAGCTGCGGCTGCGCTCGCGTCCACGAGTATAGGGAACCACACAATAGGTGCAGAAGTTGTTGCATCCCCGCATGATGGAGATGAAGGCAGAAATGCCATTGGTGTCGTAGCGGATGGGGTCGATGTCGTCGTAGGTTTCCTCGGTGGAAAGCATCACGTTGAAGGAAGTTTTCCCGAAAGCGGCCTCCTGTATCAAGGCGGGCAGACTGCGATAGGCGTCGGGACCGGCAATGAAGTCGAGAGCGCTTTCCTCGTGCAGCAGTTTCTCCTTGATGCGTTCGGCCATACAGCCCAGCAATCCAATCTGTAATCCCGGTTTTTTCTTTTTCAGAAACGCCAGCTCATTGAGGCGTTTGCGGATGCGCTGTTCAGCATGATCGCGCACTGAGCAGGTGTTGATGAGGATGAGGTCGGCCTCTTTGATGTTGTCGCAAATCTGGTAATCCGATGACAATATCGCTGCAACAACCTCACTGTCAGCAACATTCATTTGACATCCGTATGTTTCGATAAATAGTTTTTTCATGTCTGCAAAATTACGGAAATTTTCAATGTGCCCATCTGCCTGTACAAAAATAGATGAAAAAAATTCCGTATTTTTGCAAATTATATTTTTTCAATTCTGTTGAATATAAGACATTGACACAATGAATATTGCAGTAATCTTGGCAGCGGGAAGCGGAACACGGACGGGCATGGAAATCCCCAAGCAGTTTGTGGAGGTAGATGGCCAATTGGTCATTGAGTATTCATTGGCTACTTTTCAGGCTCATCCCGACATCGATGAAATAGCAGTGGTCACTTCCGAGGCCTATATTCAGCAAATTGAACAGCTGCACCAAAAAGGTCAGTATCCCAAGCTGAAGAAAATACTGCTGGGTGGCGCCGAGCGCTACCAGTCTTCGTGGAATGCCATCCAGGCCTACGCAGACAAGCCCGATGCGGTGTTGCTGATACATGATGCCGCACGTCCATTGTTATCTGCCGCAGTCATCACCAAAGTAGTGGATACCATGAGGAATAGCAATGCAGCGATAGTGGCAGTGCCGGCCAGCGATACGGTGATTCATTCTTTCGACCATCAACATATTGCCGATATTCCTCCACGCAGGGAAATGTATTATGCCCAAACGCCTCAAGCCTTTAGGGTAAAGACTATCAAGCGGGCTTTTGAGTTGGGTCTCCAAGACGCATGTTTCAACCCCACCGACGATAGTAGCGTCCTGTTGCATTACCTCCCAGAAGAGCCCATTATGATTGTCGAGGGTGAGTCTGTCAATAGAAAAATCACCTATAAGGATGATTTGCTTTGGTTTACTTCACAAATATCAAATCGTAGAATATGAACAAGATAGTGTCGATTGTGGGGGCACGCCCCCAGTTTGTGAAGGCAGCGGCAGTCAGCAGGCAGTGGGCTCAGTATGCTGAAGTGCAGGAGGTGATTGTCCACACGGGACAGCACTTTGACGACAATATGTCGGAGCTTTTCTTTAGGGAGATGTCCATTCCGCAACCCAAATACAATTTAGGGGTCAATAACCTGGAACACGATGATATGACCGCACTGATGATGGAGCGTCTGGAGCCGGTGCTACGGGAGGAGAAACCTGATTTTGTGGTGGTGTTTGGCGATACCAACTCCACCTTGGCGGGTGCCCGAACTGCCAAGAAACTGGGCTTAAAACTAGCTCATGTGGAGGCGGGGTTGCGCTCGTTTAACAATGAAATGCCTGAAGAGTACAACCGCATACAGACCGACCGACTGAGCGATGTGCTTTTCTGTCCCACCCAGACTGCTGTGGATAATTTGCAGAAAGAGAACCTTAATATTGAACAGCATCAAGTGGTGTTATGCGGTGATGTGATGTACGATGCCGCTATGTTTTACGCACCGTCTGCACGTAAGCCGCTGGTGGAACTAGCTCCAACGTTTCTGCTGGCCAGCGTGCACCGAGCTGAGAACACCAACAATGCTGAGGTGTTGATTTCTATTTTTGCCGCTTTGGAGGAAGTCTCCCACCAGTGGCAGGTGGTACTTCCTTTGCATCCCCGTACGCGGGCAAAGTTAGCGGAATTGAATTACGATTTTGCCCATTCAAAAATCACCTTCATCGATCCTGTGGGATATTTTGAAATGCTGTATCTGTTGCAGCATTGCCGTTTGGTGATGACCGACAGCGGTGGTTTGCAGAAAGAAGCGTATTTCTTTGGCAAACAATGTGTCACTTTGCGCAACGAAACTGAGTGGGTGGAGCTGGTGCAGCATGAGGTGAATTGTCTGGCAGGCACAGTAAAAGAAAAAATCATCTGCTGTGTCCGTGAAAAGTTGTCACAACAGATGATTTTCCCGTCTTCCTTATACGGCGATGGTCACGCTGCCGAAAAGATTACTCATACTTTGGCTGCAATGATGTAGTATTTTATTGCAGCTTGAAGCTGATAGGAATTGCAAAACTAACCCTGACCTTTTTGCCGTTTTGCATGCCGGGTTTCCATTTGGGCATGGCGCTAATCACTCTCACAGCTTCCTCATCACAGCCGTTACCAATGCCTTTTACCACTTTTACATTGGAGATGCTTCCGTTTTTCTCAACGACAAAAGAGACTAATACTCTGCCTTGGGTGTTCTTTCCCTTGGCTTGTTCCGGATATTTGATGTTTTCGGAAAGATATTTCATCATGGCTTCCATTCCGCCAGGGAATTCGGGCATCACTTCGGGCTTGTTGTAAACGCTGTCTTTTTCTTCTGCGGGAAAAGTTATCTTGACTTTGAGGTCGTTTGAACTGATTGTGGTATTATTGCCCTCACCCGTAACAATAGAGAATGGTTCAACGCTGTAGGAAATGCCATCTCCATTATTTTCCTCTTCTTTCATTTGGATTTGATCATTGGGAGTGCCATCCGCATTGAAAGAGGTAATGGTGATTTGTTTATGCGATTCGTTTGTAACCGGATCGATAGCATCTGTGGTCTCGAATTTAAGATAAGAACCATCTTCGTTATAAATGACAGTATTTTCGAATTGCGGAACACCGTAGTCATCAAAGATTTGGACTGGATCCATCCCTGTTGTAGAAGAATTCTCAGCGGCCGTTTGTCCCTGTGCCGTCACTTTGGGACTGGCGACCAACAATGCCGCAAGCACAGGCATGATGACCAGTAGCCTCCACCAGAGACGTCTGGTCTTTTCGTTACTTGTAATCATCTTGATTCTTTTTTTGGTGAATAATAAATTGAAATTGTTGCTCATGTCGCTGAAATTGACGGCCGTGCACTGCTGCAAAATCAGATACATGTATTTTCCTTTGTCAGCGCCTCCGTGAAGAACCTCATGGTCGGCGGCATATTCATGAATCAGTTGTATGTCTTTTTTATACAGATAGATAAAAGGATTGAACCATTGCAGAATCATCATCAATTCAGTAAAAAGAATATCGATGGAATGATGCTGGTTGATATGGCTCAACTCATGTCGGAGGATATCAGGAGATATGTTTTTATCGGGAAAATAGGCATAGTGCAGGAAAGAAAAGGCATCGTTGTCACAATGTGTGTAAACTAGGGTATAACCGTCCCTTTTTTCTTTGGGAGAGCGAAGGGTTAAAATGGTTATCTTCAATATTTTAGTAAAGAAAATCAGAAAACTTACGATTACTCCAGCAAGATATAAAATGCCAAATATTTGCCACAGACTGAGGCTTGAGTTTGCGGGACCAGCGATGTTGCTTGCTGCTGCTTGCCCTTCCGGGGATATGCCGTTGGGGGTGATGGTGATTTCGTTCAGCATGAAGATATTGGAAAACCATTGCTCTTGGGTACTTTCGGCAAGGGCGGGACTATGGCTGAACAGGTTGCCCAAGAGGGGCAGCGCAAGGGCGAACAGCATGGCCGTCAGCAGGAAAAAGCGGTTGAACTGAAAACTCTTGCTATTGACGAACAACAGTCGATAGCACAGCCATAGTACCATCAGGGCAATGGAGCATGGCAAGAGGTAAACTAAAATAAAGACTTGTGCGTTCATGCTGTTTTGTTTTTTTCGTTATGAATAGCTTCGTCAACAATTTTTTTCAGAGCTTCGAGTTCTTCCAACTTGAAGTTCTCTTTTTTGGCGAAGGCTGATACCAGGTCGAGGTAGGAGTTGTTGAAGTACCGCTCTACCACGCTGCCCAAGAAATGCTTGGAGTATTCCTCTTTGCTGATAACGGCTTGGTAACGGTGGAAACGGCAGAAGGTTTCGTGTTTCACAAAGCCTTTGGCTTCCAGAATTTTGATGGTGGTCAGTACGGTGTTATAGGCGGGTTTCGGTTCAGGATAGGCTGCCATAATCTCGTTGGCAAAACCCTGTCCGATTTTCCAGATCACTTGCATCACTTGCTCTTCCGCTTTGGTCAGTTCTTTCATACTAAGGTATTTTGATGTTTGTATATCCCCCAGACTGACGTCTGGGGTTATTAAAATTTCGCCTCTTCGAGGCTCCCCAACATTCACTCCCTAACATTCACTCATCAACATTTACTCCCCAACATTTACTCCCTAACATTCACTTAAAAACATTCACTCAAAAACAACGCTGCAAAGATACAAATTATTTTTCGTTAATCAACTAAAAATTTAGTTTAACAACGAAAATAATTCTAAAGTGTTGTAATATAGTGAAATAAAATTACAATTATCTCCACTGCAATGTATTCACCAGCTGCAAAAGGTCGTTGCGGAGGTAGTCGATAACGGGCTGGATGGAATCATTGTTGGGAGGGAAGTTGAAATACAGCGAGCCTCGCAAGAAGTGATAGCTGCTGTCGCTGACCCAGAATTGGAAAGGAGTGGCCACATCAGAGCCTTCAATATCATAGATCTGTCCGAACATACGGCTTTCGGGGTCGCTGATAATGGAATATTCCACATCATCGGCTTTCACATAGTGAAATTGTACCATTTCTCGCTCCTGTACCATTCTGTCCCTCAGGTTTCCATGCATGGGAAAATAGGTCATCTTCAGCTCTGCGGCGAATTGGGGATACTGGAGGTCAATCCAAATCTTGCCGGAATCTTTGGGAGTGATGACAGCTTGGGCATGTTTCGACACCTCCATGGTGAAGGGCAGGGTGGTGTCCAACAGGGTATATTCAGCTTGGGGCAGGTCAATACGGAAATAGCCTTTCGGCTTGGGCGCAATCTGCTCGTTTTTATGACCGCACGCCCCTGACAGCAGCAGGGAGAGGAGCAGGATAGTTATGATGTTGTATTTCATGATGTTCATGATGTTGTCGTTATTACTTTGTATAACCCCATACTGCGCCTTCGGCTTATATGGGGTTATTGAAATTTCGCCTCTTCGAGGCTGTCTTATTTAATTATCAATTGTCAACTATCAATTATCAATTACATTGTCACTACCGTAATCCCCGTGCCGCCCAGCTCCAGTGCTTCGTCGCAGAAGCTGTTCACCTCCTTGCGCTTGGCCAAGTACTGCCGTATCACATGGCGCAGGATGCCGTTGCCCTTTCCGTGCAGCAACTTCACTTGGTGAATGCTCAGCAGCACGGCTTCGTCTATGTAGCTCTCCAGCATTTGAAGTGCCTCGTCGGCACGCATGCCCCGCAGGTCCAGCGTAGTATTGAAATGGGAAATCTTCTGGTTCATGGCATCTGCCAAGGAACCGCCATCCAACCTCACGCCCGTGCGTTTTACTGTGCGTGCCTCGCGCTTGCTGATTTTGGTCACTTTGTCCTTGGTAGTGCGGAGCGATACGGAGTTGAAAGAGATGGTAATATCGTCCCCATTGAGTTGGGTGATTTCACCTACCACTTGCGTCTCCATCATAAAGACCGAATCACCCACATGCAATGTGGTGTCTTCGGGTTTTTCCTGTTTTTTGGCCTGCGTCTTGGGCTTGTGGATGGGCACAATGGGCTTCAGCGCAGGTTCTTTCTCAATAGATTCCACCTCCTTGGCAAATTCCTCTTTCAGCTTCACAATATCCTGTCGNNATAATGCTGTTCGCCTGGTTTTTGGCCTTTTGGATGATGTCCTTCCGGTGCTTTTCCAACTCGGCGAATTTCTCGCTGTATTCGTTGATCATCAGCGCCAGCTGGTCGTCTGCGGAATTAACGAGGCGGAGCATCTTGTCAATCTCCATCTTCTCGTTCTCAATCTGCTCCAATTTCTTCTCGTAGTCAATCTGGGCGGTGCCGGTTTTGCTGATGGCATTGTCGATAATCTGCTGCGGAAGTCCTATTTCACGGGCAATTTCGTAGGTAAACGAGCTGCCGGGCTTGCCCATTTTCAGCTTGAACAGCGGCCTCATGGCGGTCATGTCGAAAAGCATGGCCCCGTTGACCGCCTGCTTGTGGGTGTCGGGAAAGAGTTTGAGATTGCCGTAATGCGTGGTGATCACCCCGAAAGAACCTTTGTCGTACATGGCTTCCAGCAGGGCTTCGGCCATCGCCCCACCAGGGAGTGGGTCGGTACCGGAACCGAACTCGTCAATCAGAAACAGCGACTTCTCGTCCAGATGCTCAATCATCATTTTGGCATTGGTGAGGTGCGAGCTGTAGGTGCTCAGGTCGTTTTCAATGGACTGCTCATCGCCCATGTCGATAAAGAAATGGTGGAAGATGCCCATATCGGAAGTGTCGGACAGGGAGACCAGTAAGCCACACTGCATCATGTATTGCAGCAGTCCGATGCTTTTCAGGCACACGGACTTGCCACCGGCATTGGGACCGGAGATAATCAGGATGCGCTCGTCGTTGACTAAGCGGATATCTAAAGGTTGTACTTTTTTGCCTGTGCCTTTGAAATTCAGATATAGCAAGGGATGAATGGCATTGTGCCAGTTCAGCATGCATTGGTCGAAAATATGGGGCAGAAAACCGTTGATATCAATAGCCAGCAGGGCTTTGGCACGGATAAAGTCGATGGTGCCGAGGAAATCGTGGCCGTAGCGCAGGTTGTCGATAGATGGCCGTATGCGCTGGGTGATTTCGGTCAGAATGCGGATAATCTCGCGGTGCTGGGCGTTCAACAAGTCCTTGATTTCGTTGTTGGCATCAAACACTTCGGCAGGCTCTATGAAAACGGTCTGTCCTGTAGCCGACTCGTCGTGGATAAAGCCTTTCAGGCGGCGCTTGAACTGGGCGGAAACGGGAATACAGAGACGTCCGTTTCTGACGGTCATCTCGGCATCATCCTTGGTGATGCCGTCCTGTTTGGCGGCATTCAGCAGTTTGCGGATGCGGCGGTCGGCCTCGCCCGAAATGCGGTTGATTTCGCTTTTGATGCGTCTCAGCTCATCCGACGCGTTGTCGCGCAGCTGCCCTTTGGGGTCCAGTATCTTGTTGATGGCCTCCAGCAGGTCTTTCTCGGGCATAATATCCTGACAGATGGCCCACAGACGTGGAAATTTGTTGTCCTCGTGCCTGATTTTGAAATACACGAACACCTGGATAATCATGTTGATGAAGGCACGCAAAGCCGCCAGCTCATCCAGTTCGATATAGGTGCCGTCAATGTGGAGGCGCGAGAGCACCGGCCTCAAGTCGAAATAGTCCTGGGCAGGGAAAGGGTCTTCCAGCAACAAAACCTGCTTGAATTCCTGCGTTTCCTGCAACTGTTTCTCAATCAGCTCGAAGGAGTCTGAATACCGGAGCTGGTCCACCATCTCACGACCCATATCACTGATACAGTGATTCTTGATCAGCTCACGGATGGTGTCAAAACCTATTTTTTCCTCAAAAGAAGCAGGATATATCATCTACAACAAATTAGGCTGCAAAGGTACAAAAAAAACAGAGCCGTCACTATGGCGGCTCTGTCGTCGGTGGGACGTATAGGATTTGAACCTATGACCTCTGCCGTGTGGAGGCAGCGCTCTAAACCAA
>LXOW01332276.1_pt1 | contig 16344 bp, 16 predicted proteins | sample 1368591 | NCBI WGS metagenome assembly LXOW01 (sample SAMN04884650, study PRJNA319009) | bovine gut metagenome | isolation source: Cow rumen | host: Bos taurus | place: Italy: Legnaro (PD) | collected 2014-07-09 | reverse complement strand
CCGGTCAATGCCGAACTCGAACCGGAGCCCGTACCGGAGCCTGAAATCGAACCCGAACCCGAAGAACAGCCGGCGCCTGTACAGCAGAAAAAGGCGCCCGCAACGCCGGAAGGCGGATTCGAGGCCATCCGCACGGACGACCTGGAAAGCGAAGTCCGCGAACCCCTCAAGCCCATCGACAACCGCCTGGATCCCCCTGACGGGCTTCCCAAGTACAAGTTCCCGGGACTGGACCTGCTGGAAAGTTACAACAGTTCCAATCAGGAGGTTTCCGACGAGGAACTGAACCGCAACAACAACCGCATCCGTACCGCCCTGGGCAATTACAAGATCCAGATTGCAAACGTCAAGGCGGTCGTCGGCCCTACGGTGACCTTGTACAAGGTATATCCTGCGCCCGGCGTGCGCATCGCCGACATCAAGAAACTCCAGGAGGATATCGCGATGTCCCTGAACGCCAAGGGCGTGCGCGTCATCGCCCTCTCCGATTCCGTGGGCATCGAGGTCGCCAACGACCACGCCGCCACCGTCGCCCTCAAATCGATGCTCAACGACGAAGCCTTCCGCCACACCAAAGCGGAACTCCCCGTCGCCATCGGCTATACCATCACCCAGAAAGTCAAGGTGTTCGACCTGGCGGAAGCCCCGCACCTGCTCATCGCCGGTGCGACCAAGCAGGGCAAATCCGTCGGCCTGAACGTCCTGGTCGCCTCCCTGCTCTACAGCAAGCACCCTTCGGAACTGAAGTTCGTCTTCATCGACCCGAAGATGGTGGAATTCTCCGCCTACGGCGACCTGCTGCACCATTACCTGGCCGTCCTGCCGGAGAATTCCGAGGCGGACGAGGTGAACAAGGCCATCGTCAAGAACCCCAAAGACGCCGAAAAGATCCTGCGTTCCCTCTGCGTGGAGATGGACGAGCGCTACAACCTGCTCAGCCAGGCCGGTGTCAACAAGATTACCCTCTATAACGAGAAATACAAGGTCCATCATCTGCGGTCCGACCAAGGACACCGTTTCCTCCCCTATCTGGTGGTCATCGTGGATGAGTTCGCGGACCTGACGATGTCCGCAGGCGGCCGGGTCCGCGGAATCCCGCGCCTCCAGCCGCAGCATCATCAATTCGATCATCCGCCTTGCCCAGAAGGGCCGTGCGGCCGGTCTGCACGTCATCCTGGCCACGCAGCGTCCTTCGGTGGATGTCATCTCCGGCCAGATCAAGGCCAACTTCCCGCTGCGCATCGCTTTCCGCGTGGCTTCGCGCATCGACTCCCAGACCATCCTCGACGCACCCGGCGCCGAAAAACTCATCGGCCGCGGCGACATGCTGCTTTCCGCGGGCATCGACAACGAGCGTCTGCAGTGCGCCTTCATCAGTGGAGATGAGACGGAGAAGATTACCTCCTTCATCGGGGCGCAGACAGGCTATGGCCGCTGCTACAATACCCCTTACTATCTGCCGGACGTCAATGAAGGCAGCGGTGAGGCCGGCGGCGCCACCATCGATATGCGCGACCTCGACGACCGCTTCGAGGAAGCGGCCAAGATGATCGTCACCACGCAGCGGGGCTCTACCTCGGACCTCCAGCGCAAGCTTGGCATGGGATATGCAAAAGCAGGACGTGTCATGGACCAGTTGGAAGCTGCCGGCATCGTTGGACCGCAGGAAGGTTCCAAACCCAGGCAGGTACTGGTTCAGGACCTGGACTCCTTGCAAGCGATTCTCGATGCGTACAAACATTAATATCCGTCTTCCTTTCCTGCTGGCAGCCCTGCTTGCGCCCCTTTTCCTGCGGGCGCAGAACGATCCTGCAGGGCAACTCAAGGCTCTTCTGGATGGCGGCCGCGTGACGGCGGTGTACAGTTATGACGTGGACGGCAACGTTCCCCTGAACGGCAGCGGAACGGCGATCCTCGAAGGCAACTGTTTCCGCCTCAGCAGCGGTTCCCTGCTGATTCTCTGCGACGGCACGGCCCTTTATACCGTCGATACCTCCTCGAAGGAAGCCTATATCGAGAATGCGGACGAGGCCGGAAGCCTCCTGAAAGATCCGCAGAGCCTGATCGCCAACATCAAGGACCTCAAAATCGGCAGTGCCTCCGTTTCCGGCAGCCTGAAGGATGCACAGAACGGAAGCACCCTGCATTTCAGGCTTCTGGACATTCAAAAGGGTGCCGCGACGGGAAAGACGGACGAATTCCGCTTCGACCCTGCCGCTGCGGGTGCTGACTGGGTGATTACCGATTTAAGAACGCATTGACCGCGTGCCAGAGCACGACGCCCACGGAGACGGAGACGTTCAGCGAATGCTTCGTTCCGAACTGGGGAATCTCCACACAGAAATCACAGGCGTCCACCGCTTCCTGCGATACGCCGTCCACCTCGTTCCCGAAGACGAAAGCATAGCGCTTCCCTGCTTCGGGGACGAACTTTTCCAGGCTTTTCGCCGCGCAGGTCTGCTCGATCCCCACGATGACATAGCCCTCCTCCCGCAGCCGGGAAATCGCTTCCAGCGTATCGTCGCAATGCTGCCAGGGGACGCTGTCCTCGGCCCCGAGTGCCGATTTATGGATGAGCGCCGACGGCGGACAGTCGCAGATGCCGCAGAGCCAGATCCGGTCGATATGGAAGGCATCGGCGGTCCGGAAAGCGGCCCCTACGTTATGCGCACTGCGGATATTGTCCAGCACGAGGGCAAGGCCCGAAGACGCCGCCGAGCGGTAATCCTCCGGCCTGATGCGGCCCAGTTCGGCATTGAGAAGTTTGCGGTCTTTCATTTCCAGTTCAGCTTTCGCAGCCACGCGGCGATCAGGTCCGCCCGCCGCTGCATCAGCGGATAATTCAGCGTCGCAGGCGTGTCGTTGGTCCGGTTCGTATGGAAGGTAATGCCCGAAGTAAACATCACCGCGGGCACGCCGGCATCCAGAAAGGGCTTTTGGTCCCCGCTGGCGCGATAAAACATATCGGTAAAGGCTTTGCTGCCGTAATAATCATAATATAAGGTAATTCCGAGCGGTGCGGCTGCCGCCTCCAGCGCGGCTTTCCAGCGCTCCCCGCCCAGCGCGATCAGGTAATCCGGCACCGTACGCTTGACCGGAGCGAGCGAACTGCCCACCGTATCGAGGTTCAGCATCAGCAAGGGCTTTTTCGGCAGCGAGGCAAGGAACGCCGATGCGCCCCGGCTCCCGGCGTGGTGCGCGTCGAAGGCTACGAAAACCAGGGTCTTCGGCAAAGCGGGCAAGGCGGCTAGGCGCTGCGCGAGCATCAGCAGCATCGCGACCCCGGAGGCATTGGCGTCGGCACCGGGGTAAAGACGACCCTCCAATCGTCCCAGGCCATCATAGTACGCGCCGATGACCACCGTCTCCTCGCTCCTCCCCTTCAAAACCCCGACGACGTTCCGTCCGCAACAGCCCTGCTCGTCCCGGAAACACTGGTAGCGCCCGGAAGGCAGCGGCGCCAGGCCCGCTTCAGCGAAGCGGCGGGCAATCATCAGGGAGGGCAGAACCGTGCCGCCGGCGTGGAAACTGCGGCCGGCGAAGGCCTCCGAACAAAGCATTTCCACATCTTCGCGCAGGGCGGCCTCCGCATCGAAACGGGCGGAAAGCGGCTGCATCGGCGCAGTGAAAAGCAGGAATGCAATGAGAATTTTTACCAGCGGCTGCAATTTGGGCACGATAAATGATTATCTTTGCAAAATTAGTGAAAAAAGCGCTTTTGGCAATATCGTTTTTGCTTTTCACCGGGTCCGTCTGCTTCTCCCAGTGGGATAAGGACGTGTTTTCCTGGCGGGGCCGCAATGCCCTCTCCGAAGGCAAGTACGCCAAGGCCATCGAGAATTTCAACATCCTGACCCGCCTGGACAGCACCGATTACTGGAGTTTCTTCTGGCGGGGCATCGCGAAATACAACCTCGGGGACATCCGGGGCGCGCAGCGGGACTTCAACAGTTCCGTCCGCATCAACCCCGTATTCACCAACGGCTACCATTACCGCGCGATTACCTACAGCCGCTCCGGCGACTATGACAATGCCCTGAACGACCTGCAAAAAGCCATCAGCCTGCGTCCCGGCTTCATCGGGCTATATTACAGCCGCGGGGTGACCTACTTCCTGGCCCGCCGCTTCGACGATGCCGTCCGCGACTTCGACCACTTCATCCGCAAGGAACCGCAGGATGCCAGCGCTTACTTGAACCGCGGGGCCTGCCACCTCTTTCTCGGCGATACGCTCAAGGCGATGACCGACTACAACAAGGCTGTCGCGCTGGACCGCTTCGAGTCCGAGTCCTACATCCGGCGGGGCTCGCTCCAGGCAATGCGCGGGGACACCGATGCGGCGATGGAGGATATGAACAAGGCCATCGACCTGGACAGCACCAGCACCCTCGCCCGCTTCAACCGTGCCATCCTCTACTATGAAAAGAAGGATTTCAAGGCGGCGATGGCGGACTTCGACGCCATCCTGGCGCTCGAACCGGGCAATGCCCTCACGCTCTACAACCGAAGCCTGATTTATGCGCAGGTGGGCGAATGGGAAAAGGCGCTCGAAGATATGGACCGCGTACTGACCATCAATCCGGGCAACGTGCTCGCCCATTTCAACCGGGCGGCGTTCTACATCGAACTGGGCCGCTACCGGGCGGCGCTCGAAGACTATGACAACGCCATCGAACTGTATCCGGATTTTGCCAAGGCCTACCTGAACCGTTCCTATGTAAACAACCTGCTGGGACGGAAGAAGCAGTCCAAGGCCGACTATGACACCGCCCAGCGCAAGGTGCGCGAATACCGCGAAAAAGGCGGGAACGGTGCCCTTGCCGATACCAGCGCGAATTTCAACTCCCTGCTCGCCCTGGATGCGGAATTTGCCCGCAAGGACTTCAATGACGAAATGCTGCAGCATCGCGTCGTCGATATCAACCTCAAACCCCTCTACCGCATCCGCACCGGTGCTGCGGCGCAAGGCGCGACGGTTCTGACGGGCCGCTATGAGAACGCCCTGCTGGACCGCTTCCTTTCCGAAGGCAGCGTGCCGCTGAGCATCGGCGGAGAGGAAACGGCATCGGGCCGCTATACCGCCGGAGACGAGGGTGATGCCGCACGCACCGCCTTTGTGCGGGGCCTGCTGCAAATCCGCGAGAAGCAGTTCAACAAGGCGCTGGAATACTTCAACCGCGCTGTCGCCCTGGCGGACGGAGAAACGGCAAAAAACCGTTATTCCCGCTGGTACAAGGCGCTTTACCTGATGAACAGGGCCACGCTGAAGGCGGAGATGATCGATTTCATCGCCTCCATCGAAAAGAACGTGCAGACCATCTCGATGGACGACCAGGGCAACACCCGTGCCCGGCTCAGCGACAACCGCATCCATCATTATGATTATTCCGATGCCCTGGCAGACCTGCGCGAGGCAATCGCCCTGCTGCCGGACCTCCCGTATCTGTATTTTAACCTCGGCAACCTGCAATGCCTGTCTTCGGAACTGGTGGACGCCGTCTCCAGTTACGGCAAGGCGGTGGAACTCTATCCCGGTATGGGCGACGCCTATTACAACCGGGGGCTGGTGCTGATTTTCCTCAAGGACCGCGAAAAGGGCTGCATCGACCTGTCCCGCGCCGGAGAACTGGGAGTAGCGGAGGCTTACCGCGTCATCTCAAAGTATTGCAAGGATGAGCAAAATTAAGTTCCAGTCCTTTTCCAGCGGCAGTTGCGGGAATTGCTATTTTATCGGCATCGAGGAAGAAGGGAAAATCGCCGCCGGGCTGCTGATCGACGCGGGCGTGGGTCCCCGGAGCCTGAAAAAGCATCTGGCCGTCTCCGGCCTGCATCCTGACGATATCGACGCGATCCTCGTCACTCACGACCATATGGACCACGTACGCTCGCTGGGGACGCTGTGCAAATACTTGAAGAAACCGGTCTGGACGACGCAGACGCTGCACCACGCCCTTACCTATAGTCCCTTCTACCGGGAATGGTTCGCCCCCTGCGGAAAAGTGCTCGAAGCGGGCTGGAATCCCCTCTGCGGCGGACGTATCCAGGTGCAATGGTTCGAGTTGCCGCACGACGCCACCCAGACCGTAGGCTACGCTCTGCTGCTGGATGGCTTCCGCTTTGTGCTGATGACCGACCTCGGACGCTTTACGCCGCAGGCGCTGGCCTTTTGCTCACAGGCGGACAGCGTAGTGATTGAATCCAATTACGACCGGGAAATGCTCATCCACGGGCCCTACCCGGAAGACCTGAAACGGCGGATTTCCGAAGGGCACGGACACCTTTCCAACGACGAATGCGCCGAGGCCATCCGTGCCTTCGACCACGAGGGTCTGCGCAGTGTCTTCCTCTGCCACCTCAGCGACCATAACAACACCCCGGAACTGGCGTTCAAGACTTCACGGCCTGCCCTGCCGCCGGAGAAGCGGCTCGTCCCGCTCCCCCGCCAGATTCCTTCCCCCCTCTTTGAATTATGAACGACGATTTGAAATTTATGCAGGAAGCGCTGCGCGAAGCGCGCGAGGCGGCCGCCGAGGAAGAAATTCCCATCGGTGCGGTAGTCGTCAGCCGCGGCCGCGTCATCGCCAAGGGGCACAATATGACCGAACGTCTGCACGATGCCACCGCCCACGCGGAGATGATAGCCATTACCGCGGCGACGGAGGCCATCGGGGGAAAATATCTGGAAGGATGTACGCTATACGTTACCGTGGAGCCCTGCCCGATGTGCGCCGCCGCGATGAACTGGAGCCAGTTGGGGCGGCTGGTCTATGGGGCGCCCGACCCCAAACGCGGCTACTCGCTCTTCTCCCCCTCACTGCTGCATCCCAAGACCGAGGTCGTTTCCGGCATCCTCGCCGATGAATGCTCCGCCCTCGTCAGCGATTTCTTCCGCGAGCGGCGGAAATAATCCCGCGGACGGGGCGCGGCGCCGAGCTCTGTGAAAAGGCTCGCGCCGCACCCCGCTGTTGCCTTTGTCCCGACCCTCCAGCACGCGGGAACGTGGAAAAACGGCCAAAATCAAAGGCGCGGCGTGCTGGGAGCACGCGGGAACGTGGAAAAACGGCCAAAATCGAGGTTACGGCGTGCTGGAGAAGATAGCAAAGGCAAGCGGCCTATCGATTGAAACGCTGAGGCACATCCAGCATGGGATAGCCATTAACGAGGGGTGACTAAACGTCGAAAGACGGATAGCCACCCCTCTATTTGCAGACAATAAATCTAAATGAAGATATACTTCAGGATGAAGAGGATAGCGAGGACCCACATGGTGGGGCTGATGTCCTTCCACTTACCGGCGAAGGCGTAGAGCACCACGTAGGAGATGACGCCGATCAGGATACCGTCGGAAATCGAATAGGACAGCGGCATCAGGATAACCGTCAGGAAGGCGGGGATGCTCTCGCGGTAGTTCAGCCAGTCGATGTGCCGGACCGGGTTCATCATCATCATACCCACGATGATGAGGGACGGGGCCGTAGCGGCACCGGGAATGGCGAGGAAGACCGGCGAGAAGAACAGCGCCAGGGCGAAGCACACCGCAACGGTAAAGGCGGTAAGACCCGTACGGCCTCCCTGGCCCACACCGGCCGCGCTCTCGACGTAGGTCGTAGTGGTAGAAGTACCGAAACAAGCACCGGCCACGGTGCCGATGGCATCGGCCATAAAGACCTTGTCCGCACCGTCGATATTGCCCTTTTCATCCACGAATCCGGCCTTCTGGCTCACGCCGACGACGGTTCCCATCGTATCGAACATATCGATGAAGAGGAAGGTCAGCACGACGACGAGCATATCGCTCGTAAAGACCTGGTTCCATTCGAACTGGCAGAAAATGGGACGGATGCTGTCCGGCATGGAGACGACGCCGTTAAACTGCGTAATGGCAGCGCCGGTGGCGGGATCTTTGATAAAGAGGCCGATGACGGCGGTAATGAGGATACCGATGAGAATGCCGCCACGGATATGAAGCATCACCAGCGTGCCGGAAATGACCAGGCCGATAACGCCCAGCAGGGCTTTGCCCTCGGTCAGTTTGCCCAGACCGACGAGCGTCGCGTCGTTATTGACGATGATGCCGGCGTTCTGGAAGCCGATGAAGGCGATGAAGAGGCCGATACCGGCGCCAATCGCGTGTTTCAGACTGACAGGAATGGACTCGATGATCCAGGTACGCACCTTCGTCGCCGAAAGGATGATGAAGATGATACCCTCGATGAGGACCGCGGTGAGCGCGAACTGCCAGGTGTAGCCCATCGTCACGCAGACGGTGAACACGAAGAAGGCGTTGAGGCCCATACCCGGAGCAAGTCCGAAGGGCTTCTTGGCATAAACGGCCATGACCAGGGTACCTACGATAGCGGCGAGTGCGGTGGCGGTGAAGACCGCTCCACCCGGCATGCCCTTTCCGGGCCCGAGGATGCCCTCGAGATTGCCGAAGATTCCGGGGTTGACGGCCAGGATATAGGCCATCGTCAGGAAGGTGGTGATACCCGCTACGATTTCCGTGCGGACGTTATGCTTGGCGGCATCGAAGCCGAAAGCCTTGGCAAGAAAGTTGGCCATAACTTCTTAATTTAGAAGACCCACTTCACACCCAGGCAGGGACGCGCCATAAAGTTCTTGACTCCTCCGAAGTTCCAGGAGAGTTCCAGCTCTCCGCCGATGTTGAGGTTCGGACAGCCGAAATGCTGGCCGACGCTGTACCAGAGCTGCGGCTCGGAAATCAGCACGACGTGAGCAAGCTGGCCATCTTCGCCATAATTGACGCCCCAGTTACCAAATTCGGCTTTCTGAATGGGACGCACAAGTGTTTCTTGTCCCCAGATATCCAAGAAACCACTGAATGTAAGCCCCTTTGCACCAAAGAGATCGCGCATACCCCAGACAAAGGTGAACTGGAGGGGAACGAGCGTCTGATGATTTTTGTCAATGACGGGAACTAAGGGGTTACTGGGATTATATTGGTCAGTATAGAGAATGTGCTTGTAGAGCAGTTTGAAATTGAATGTATTGCGGAAGTCCTTGCTGTGCACAAAGAAATCGGCACCGGCGAGAATTGCATGATTAATTTGGAAGTTCTTGTAGATACCGCCGTTGTATTCCAGCTGCAGGCTAAAGAAGGAAGCCTTGGTATTCTGCCAGAAGTTGAAGCAGCGGGCAATTTCCCAATAGGTTCCGTCTATGAACTTGGAGGCATCGCCCTTCAATTTAAAATCGTGGTCGATGAAGAAGAAGGTGTTACCCCAGGGGTCGTTGTAGAAACCTTCCACCGTCGTGGTAATAATGTTCCTGTCCACGCCCAGGTCATAGAAGAGCTGGATGTTGGTGGAACCGTTGAACATCGTGTTCTTCGCCTCTTTGTCCTTGGCGAAGGCGGAGCCGCAGAGCATTGCCGCGGCAAGCATCACAAGAAAAACTTTTTTCATCACTTGGATAAATTGATAGGTTTACTTAGGATTTTCAATGACTTCCAGGACGGAGAACACCTCCGCCCCACTGCTGTAATCCGCCGCCCGCGGGCAGTCCACCAGGTCGATGAGGAAACTCACATAGACCTGTTTCGGGTGGAACTTCTGCACCAGCCGCAGGCAGCCCGCCGTGGTACCGCCGGTGGCGAGCAGGTCGTCGTGAATCAGACAGACATCTTCTTCTGAAATCGCATCCTTGTGGATTTCCAGCGAATCCGTGCCGTATTCCTTGGCGTAGGTCTCGGAGATGGTTTCCGCGGGCAGTTTGCCGGGCTTGCGCGCCATAATGAAGCCTGCGCCGAGCCGGGCGGCCAGGGCGCCCCCGAGGATATAGCCCCGGGACTCGATGCCAATCACCTTGCTGATACCTTTATCTTTATATTGGGCATACAGCCGGTCCAGCAACTCTTTCAGGCAATCCTTGTCCTTGAGCAGCGTGGTAATATCCTGGAACATAATGCCCTTTACGGGAAAATCGGGCACTACGCGAATGTGGGATTTGAGCTCTTCAGAAGTCATCTTGCGCTACAGTTTGCTCAGGTCGGGACGTTCTTCACGCCAGTTGGGATTGCGGGTGGAACCGCCCAGGTTGACGGTGATGTCGCCGCGCAGGTTGGTACCGAACTCATAGTCCTTGCCGGGCAGGAAGGCGTTGAGCAGGATGCCCACGAGGGCCGCCACTGCCAGGCCGGAAAGCGCAATCGTCGTGCTGCCGACGGTGAAGGCGATGCTGCCGGGACCGTAGTTGATACCGATGGCCAGCACCAGGATGACCGCCGCGACGATGAGGTTGCGCGAAATGGTCAGGTCCACCTTGTTCTCCACGAGGTTACGCACACCCACGGCGGAAATCATACCGTACAGCACCATCGACACACCGCCGATGGTGGACGCCGGCATCGCCGATACGATGGCCGAGAACTTCGGGCAGAAGGAGAAGAGGATGGCGAGGATGGCCGCGATGCGGATGACCCTCGGGTCGAAGACTTTGGTGAGGTTCAGCACGCCGGTATTCTCGCCGTAGGTGGTGTTGGCCGGAGCGCCGAACAGGGAGGCCAGTGCGGTGGCCAGTCCGTCGCCCATCAGGGTGCGGTGCAGACCGGGGTCCTCGAGGTAGTTGAGGCCGGTGGTACTGGAGATGGCGCACATGTCGCCGATATGCTCCATCATCGTCGCGAGCGAAATCGGAAGAATGGTGATGATGGCGGTAATCACGAGCCCCCAGTTGGGATTCACGAGCACGTGGAAGGCGGTATTCTCCATCTGGACGGGAGACCCGATCCAGGCGGCCTCCCCTACCTTGGAGAAGTCCACCAGCCCGAAGCAGGCGGCCACGACATAGGAGCCGACGACACCCATCAACACCGGGATGATGCGGATCATCCCCTTGCCCCAGATGTTGCAGATCACGATGATTACGATAGCCAGCAGCGCAATCCACCAGTTTGAGGTGCAATTGTTGATGGCCGAGCCGGAGAGCGTCAGACCGATGGCGATGATGATCGGTCCCGTCACTACGGGCGGGAAGTAACGCATCACCTTCTTGATGCCGAACGCCTTGATGAAACCGGCCAGGATGAAATACACCAACCCGGCGAAGAAGACACCGATACAGGCATAGGGCAAAGAAGCAGCCTGGTCAAGACCCTGGGCTGCTCCTGTTGCGACGACGGCTGCGTATCCTCCGATAAAGGCGAATGACGACCCGAGGAATGCGGGGACCTTCATCTTGGTCAGCAGGTGGAACAGGAGGGTGCCGAGTCCGGCGAAGAGAAGTGTTGCGCTGACGGAGAGTCCGGTGAGCGCGGGGACCAGAACGGTTGCGCCAAACATGGCGAACATGTGCTGGAACCCAAGGAGAAGCATTTTCGGACGGCCCAGTGTGCGGGCGTCGTAAATGGCTTGGGAACTTTGTACCGTTGACATTATGTTGGGGTTTGAAATTTCCGCTGGCGAATTTAGCCATTAATCGGGGAAACTTTTCAACAAATTAAGAACAACGGACGATTTATGAAACAGATTCGCTATTTTTGCGATACTATGGAAAATTTAGGACTGGGATTATTACTGATGGGCGTCGGGATGGTGACGGTGTTCTGCATCCTGCTGATTGTCATTTTCGGCAGCCGCCTCATCATTTCACTGGTGAACAAAATGGCGCCGGAAGCGGCGGCCGACGCCAAGCCGGCTGCCTTCGACGCACGGCCCGTACTGGAGGCCGCCGTGGCCCAACTGACCGGCGGAAAAGGAAGAATCACGAAAATCACTGAACTGTAAATATGGGAAGAGAAGTTAAATTCAGCCTGGTATTCCGGGATATGTGGCAGAGCGCGGGCAAATACCAGCCCCGCGTGGACCAACTGGTTAAAATTGCGCCGGCAATCATCCGGATGGGGTGCTTCGACCGCGTCGAGACCAACGGCGGCGGCTTCGAGCAGGTGAACCTCCTGTACGGCGAAAATCCCAATATCTCCGTCCGGCAATGGACGAAGCCCTTCCACGAAGCGGGCATCCAGACCCATATGCTGGACCGCGCGCTCAACGGCCTGCGGATGTCTCCCTGCGCGAAGGACCTCCGCAAACTCTTCTACAAGGTCAAGAAGGCGCAGGGCACCGACATCACCCGCATTTTCTGCGGTCTGAACGACCCTCGCAACGTCATTCCCTCCATCGGCTATGCGCACGAGGCGGGGATGATCGCACAGGCCTCGCTCTGCATCACGCACTCCCCCGTCCATACGGCGGAGTATTACATCGGCCTGGCGAAGCAGTTCATCGACGCGGGCGCCGATGAAATCGCCCTCAAGGATATGGCGGGCATCGGCCGTCCTGCGACGCTCGGAAAGATCGTCGCGGGCATCAAGGCCTACCGCAAGGACATCGTCATCCAGTACCATTCCCACGCCGGTCCGGGCTTCTGCATGGCCTCCATCCTGGAAGTGTGCAAGGCGGGCTGCGACTACATCGACGTGGGGATGTCCCCGCTCTCCTGGGGTACCGGGCACGCGGATGTGATTGCCGTGCAGGAAATGCTCAAGGACGCCGGCTTCCAGGTGAAGGACATCAATATGGAGGCGTATATGGACGCCCGGACGCAGATTCAGGCGATGATGGACGACTTCCTGGGCTACTATTGCCCCGCCCTGAACCGGGAGAACAATTCCCTGCTCATCAAGCCCGGTCTGCCCGGCGGTATGATGGGCTCCCTGATGACGGACCTGGAAGACAACCTCGCTTCCCTGAATAAATGGAAGGAGAAGCACGGACAGGAGCCCCTCACCACGGACCAGTTGCTCATCAAACTCTTTGACGAAGTGGCCTATGTCTGGCCCAAGGTCGGCTATCCCACGCTGGTGACGCCCTTCTCCCAGTATGTCAAGAACCTCTCCCTGATGAACGTGATCCAGATGGAGAAAGGCAAGGGCCGCTGGGAAATCTTCCCCGATACCATCTGGGACATGGTGCTCGGCAAGGCCGGCAAACTGCCCGCCGAGGTGGATGACGAAATCAAGGCGCTCGCCGCTTCCCAGGGCCGGGAGTTCCTGCAGACCGATCCGCAACTCAACTACCCCGACTGTCTGGACGAATACCGCAAGCGAATGGCGGAGAAAGGCTGGGAGACCGGCGAAGACGACGAAGAACTCTTCGAATACGCAATGCACCCCGAACAGTATGAAAACTTCCGTTCGGGCAAGGCAAAGGCCGAATTCGAGGCTGACCTGGCAAAGCGCAAAGCCGCGAAGAACGCTCCCGCCGCCCCTGTGGCGCTTCCTTCGGTACTCACCGTCACCCTCGACGGAAAGAGTTACCGCCTGGATGTCGCCTACGACGGCAAGGCACCCGAAACGTCCGCTGCCGCCCCCGCCGCCGCTGCCGGCGAAGGCGAAGACCTCAGCGCTCCCCTCTCCGGCAAATTCTTCCTCACGAAGGATCCGCAGGAAAAGGCGCACAAGGTCGGCGACAGCGTCAAGCGCGGCGACACGCTCTGCTACATCGAAGCGATGAAGATCCAGAATGCGGTCTGCGCCGACTTCGACGGGGTCATCACCGCCATCCTCCCTGCGAACGGCGACAGCATCGAGGAAGATGACGTCATTATGAAAATAGCACGCAGCTGATACTATGCAGGGTTTTTCCGATATCTTGTCGCGGCTCTATGAAATGACCGCCATCAGCAACCTCGCGGACACGCCCGCCTTCCTGCTGATGTATTTCATCGCCTTTGTCCTCCTGTACCTGGGCATTGCGAAAAAGTACGAACCGCTGCTGCTCGTCCCCATCGCCTTCGGCGTGCTGATTGCCAATTTCCCGGGCGGCGACATGGGTGTCATCCAGGCGGATTCGCAGGGATTCGTCACGCTGGCGGACGGTTCCCGGGAAATCATCTGGGATATGCCCCTGCACAAGGTGGCGCACGAACTGGGCATTATGAACTACCTCTATTATGCCCTGATCAAGACCGGACTGCTCCCGCCCATCATCTTTATGGGCGTAGGTGCGCTGACGGACTTCGGCCCGATGCTGCGCAACCTCAAACTCGCCATTTTCGGCGCTGCGGCCCAGTTCGGCATCTTTGCGGTGCTGATCGCCAGCCTGCTGCTCGGCTTCACCCCGCAGGAAGCGGGCTCGCTGGGCATCATCGGCGGAGCGGACGGCCCCACGGCCATCTTCACGACGATCAAACTGGCCCCGCACCTGCTGGGCCCCATCGCCATCGCCGCCTATAGTTATATGGCCCTCGTACCGGTCATCATTCCGCTGGTGGTCAAACTGACCTGCAGCCGCAAGGAGTTGATGATCAATATGAAGGAACAGGATAAACTCTATCCCGAGAAGTTGGAGATCAAGAATATGCGGGTGGTGAAGATCATCTTCCCCATCGCTGTGACGACCATCGTCGCCATCTTCGTCCCGACGGCGGTTCCGCTCATCGGGATGCTGATGTTCGGTAATCTCGTGAAGGAAATCGGCGCCGACACGCACCGGCTCTTCGAGGTGGCGAGCAACGGTCTGATGAATGCCGCGACCATTTTCCTCGGCCTCTGCGTAGGCGCCACGATGACGGCTTCAGCCTTCCTCAATCTCCAGACGCTGGGCATCGTCGTGGGCGGCTTCCTCGCTTTTGCGCTGAGTATCGCGAGCGGCATCCTGATGGTGAAGGTGTGGAACCTGTTCGCCCGCAAGAAGATTAACCCGCTGGTGGGCGCCACGGGCCTTTCCGCCGTGCCGATGGCCAGCCGCGTGTGTAATGGGATCAGCACGAAGTACGATCCGAAGAATCACGTGCTCAACTACTGTATGGCTTCGAACATCTCCGGCGTCATCGGGTCTGCCGTCGCCGCCGGCGTACTGATTTCTTTCCTGGGCTAAATCCCTTCATCGGGAACCACTAGCGAAGCCACGGCCTCGAAAGGGCCGTCGGGCGGGCATTCCAGCCACAGACAGAGGGCGGAACGGGTAACGCCGTCCAGGAACATTGCCTCCATCTGCTCGGCAATCGCCGATTCTTCGTAGGCGGGCAGCACGAACGCGCTGGTATCTCCCTTGTATTTGTTCCGGATGGCGATTTCGCCGGTAACGGTATTGGGCAGGGTATAGACAAACAAGGACGGACTGGGGAAATAATCCTCCGGCTGCACCGTCTTGAAATAGGCCAGGTCGTCATCCAGACAGCCGCTGCGGGTAAAAACGGCGACGGCGCGGTCTTCGCGGGAAACAAAACGCTCCGGCTCGCCGGAAAGAAGCATTTCCGACGCAAGGAACCCCAACTTACAGAAGCGGTCCATCTTGAAAAACTTGGGATAATCGCAGCCTGATTGGCGATAGATGGCCTTCAGGTCCGCCGTTCCGGCCGTTTCGGGCGTCAGCCGCAGGCTCTTCAAAGTACGCATCAGCAGGTCCCTCCTTTTCTGAACAGCATTGCGGCATTGCAGCCGCCGAAACCGGAAAGCATCTTGACAAACGCCTGCTTCGACGTAGGGCGCGCCTCTGCGCTGACCGCGACCGGGAACGAAACGCCCAAAGACGAAAAGCCCGGCGTGGGCGGGATGAGCCCTGCGGTAAGGGCCCGCATACACAGAATACTTTCCAAAATTCCCGCCGCACCCATCGTATGCCCGAAACAGGCCTTGAACGCGCAGACGGGCAGGTCCGACAGGCCGGCACGCGCCAGCGCGACGCTTTCCATTTCGTCATTATAGAGCGTGGCCGTACCGTGGACGCTGGCCATCGCCAGTTCTTCCCTGTCACATTTCTGCAATACGGAGCGCAGGCAGTTGAAACTCCCCTCGCCCGTACGCGACGGCCCGGAGATGTGGTTGGCGTCATTGCGTACCGCACCGCAGACCAGTTCCCAGGCCCCGGCGGGGAGGGTNNGATGCAGGCGGCCCCGTCCCCGAGGTTCATCCCGTCACGGGCGGCATCGAAAGGGCGACAGGGCGACGCCGAAAGCGCCCCCAGCGACTGAAAGCCGGAAATGGTAAAAATCGAATGTACGTCCGCGCCGGAAACGACCGCGAGATCATAGCGGCCGCTCTGCAGCAGCCTTTGCGCCTGCAACAGCGCCGCAAGGCCGGAAATGCAGGCATTGGAAACGACGAGCGGCCGGTTCGGGTTCCCGAAGGCGGCGGCCAGGCGCATCGCCGGGACGGACAAAGGCAAGGCGGCGGAATCCGTGCCGATCCGCTCGATATCGCCTTTGGTCGTCGAGAGCACGAACAGCACGCGTGGCGACGAAGCATCGATGCCGGAAGCAGCCACGGCATCGCGGGTACAGGCCTCCAGCACCTGCTCGAAAAGCGGTTTTTCAGAAATATCGAAGCGGCTGCGGTCGAAAAGCGAAGCGCAGAACGGCTCGCCCGCACCGAAACTGCCCGCT
>LXOW01304064.1_pt1 | contig 16349 bp, 8 predicted proteins | sample 1368591 | NCBI WGS metagenome assembly LXOW01 (sample SAMN04884650, study PRJNA319009) | bovine gut metagenome | isolation source: Cow rumen | host: Bos taurus | place: Italy: Legnaro (PD) | collected 2014-07-09 | reverse complement strand
AGCAGGAAATTGGTCGTCCTGTTCATAATAAAACCGCCATTTCTTCCGTTAATATCTAAAACTGCGTGCAAAATTAAGAAAAAAACAGTAACTTTGCACCGAAATTAGGAATATTTAGATGAAAAGAGCCGTTTTTACCATCATTTCAGTGATCAGCGCCCTTCTGACATACGCTCAGGAGAGCCGGACGGCCTATAACTTCCTGCGTCTGCCGGTGAGTGCCCATGTGGCAGCACTCGGAGGCGACAACATCTCGATTGTCGAGGACGATGCCACCCTCATCTTCCATAATCCCGCCCTCATCAACGATGTGAGCGACCGCACCATCAACCTCAACTTCATGACCTATATGGAGGGTGCCAAGACCGCCAGTGCCGCCTTTGTGAAGGCAGCCGGGGAGCGGGGGTCGTGGGGCGTGAGTGCGCAGTACATGGACTATGGCACGATGAAGGAAGTGAGTTGGGACAATACGTTGCAGGGCGAGTTCTCGGCCCGCGACATCGCTGTGGCTGGCTCGTATGCCTACGCCCTGAGCAACCGTTTCTCAGGAGGCATCACGGCCCGCTTCATCACCTCAAGCATCGCCTCGTACAACGCCATGGCGGTAGGCGTCGACCTCGGGTTGAACTATTACTTAGAGGAAAGCGAACTGAGCATCTCGGCCGTGGCCCGCAACCTGGGCGGACAGATCAAAGCCTATGACGACGAATTTGAGCGCATCCCCCTTGACCTGCAGGTCGGGTTCAGCAAACGGCTTCTCAACTCCCCCCTGCGCTTCTCAGCAACCTTGAGCCGCCTCAACGACTGGAGTTTCGGTTTCGGAAAGCATCTGGCCATCGGTGCTGACCTGATCCTCTCGCCCACCATCTACCTGGCCGCCGGCTATAACTTCCGACGGGCTTCGGAGATGAAGATCAGCGACAACGAGGGGGAGAGCAACCACGGCGCAGGTCTGTCGATAGGCGGCGGTCTGTCGCTCGAACGCTTCAAACTGCACATCGGCTACGCCAAGTACCATGTCAGCGCCAATAGTCTGTTAATAAACGTATCCTATACATTATGAAGAAAATAACCATTGCCATCGATGGCCACAGCTCGTGCGGAAAGAGCACCATGGCCAAGGACCTTGCCCGTGAGGTCGGCTACATCTATGTTGACACGGGTGCCATGTACCGTAGCGTCACCCTCTATGCCCTGCGCAAAGGACTGTTCGAGGCTGACGGTAGTGTGAAGACCGAGGAACTGGAGCAGGAGATGCCCAACATCCACATCTCTTTCCAGCTGAATGCCGAGACCGGACGTCCTGACACCTACCTGAACGGCGAGTGCGTAGAGAAGGAGATCCGTTCGCTGGAGGTGAGCAGTCATGTCAGTCCCATCGCCGCCGTAGGCTTCGTGCGCCGAGCCCTCGTGGCCCAGCAGCAACAGATGGGCAAGAATAAGGGCGTGGTGATGGACGGCCGTGACATCGGCACGGTGGTCTTCCCCGATGCCGAGTTGAAGGTATTTGTCACCGCCTCAGCCGAGGTGCGTGCCCAGCGCCGCTATGACGAGCTGATTGCCAAAGGTATGCCGGCCGACTTCGACGACATCCTGAAGAACGTGCAGGAGCGCGACTACATCGACTCCCACCGTGAGGAATCGCCGCTGCGCCAGGCGGAGGATGCCATCCTGCTGGACAACTCGAACATGACCATCGAAGAGCAGAAACAGTGGCTGCTCGAAAAATTCAAAAATGCAACGCTCATTCCCGAGCAGAGCTCGCCTACCCGTAGCCTTTAAGGGCGTTGCATTTTTTCTATGGCGTCGCGGGCCTGTTCCATCAGCCATTTAGGCGTGGAGGTGGCTCCGCAGATGCCCACCGTCCCGATACCTTCGAGCCACTCGGCCTTGATTTCCTGAGGGTTTTCAATCAGATGGCTGTTGGGATTGACCTGCAAACACTCGTTGAAAAGCACTTTGCCATTACTGCTCTTCCGGCCACAGACGAACAGGATCAAGTCGTGGCGCGAGGCAAACTGCGTGATACTCGGTATACGGTTGGCCACCGAACGGCAGATCGTGTCGAAACGCTCAAAGCGGGCCGTGGGTGAGATATGCATCTGGATATAGTCGATGATGCGGTGATACTCGTCGAGCGACTTGGTGGTCTGCGAATAGAGATAGATATCGCGGGTGAAGTCGAGGCGCATCACTTCTTCAAAATTCTCGATGACGATGGCCGTGGAATGCGTCTGCCCCACAAGTCCCAGCACCTCGGCATGACCGCGCTTACCGAAGATCACAATCTGTGCCGACTGACTCTGGTTGTTGTCATACTGCTTCTTGATGCGTTTCTGCAACTGGAGCACCACAGGGCAAGTGGCATCGATTATCTCAATGCGGTTCCGCTCTGCCAGTTCATAGGTCTCCGGCGGTTCGCCGTGGGCGCGCAAAAGGACCTTCACATCGTGCAACTCACGCATCTCGTCGTGTTTGATGGTGATGAGTCCCATCTCGCGTAGACGGTCACACTCCATACCGTTGTGTACGATGTCGCCCAGGCAATAGAGCCGGTTGCCTTTTGCCAATTCATCCTCAGCCTTCCGGATGGCGGTGGTCACGCCGAAGCAGAAACCACTGTCGCTGTCGATCTCGATTACCATAGGATTATTTTTTCAAGAGATTGAAGTAAGTGTCAAGGAGGTCCTGGGCGGCGACGAAAGAGGTCTTCTGACCGGCAAGGACGGTCTGCTCGGCAGGCTGCAACTGTGACTTGATGGTCGGATTGTTGTAGAAGTTCAGGCGCAGGTGCTCGTTGATACTCTCATACATCCAGTATTTCGACTGCTCGTTGCGGCGGTAGTCGAAGTAGCCGTTGGCCTTCACAAAGTCGATATACTCGTAGATCATGTCCCAGATCTCCTTGACACCCGTGCCGTAGAAGCCGCTGTAACAGAGCACCTGCGGCAGCCAGCCGCTATCGGGCTTGGGGAAGAAATGGAGGGCATTGCGGAAATTGGTGGCGGCCATGTGACAACGGTCCACATTGTCACCGTCGCACTTATTGATGACGATGCCGTCGGAGATCTCCATGATGCCACGCTTGATGCCCTGCAACTCGTCGCCGGTACCAGCCACCTGGATGAGCAGGAAGAAGTCGACCATCGAGTGACAGGCCGTCTCGCTCTGTCCCACGCCGACCGTCTCGACAAAGATCTTATCGAAGCCCGCCGCCTCGCAGAGGATGATGGTCTCACGCGTCTTCCTCGCCACACCGCCTAAGGAACCTGCCGACGGACTGGGACGGATGAAAGAATCGGGATGCAGCGCCAGCTTCTCCATACGCGTCTTGTCGCCAAGGATACTGCCCTTGGTGCGCTCACTCGAGGGGTCGATGGCCAGAACAGCCAACTTACCGCCCTTCTCTTTCAGCACATGGATACCAAACTCGTCGATACTCGTCGACTTGCCCGCACCCGGCACGCCACTGATGCCCACGCGGACGCTGTTGCCGCTATAGGGCAGACATTTATTGATCACCTCCTGCGCCTTTGCCTGGTGGTCGGGATTGACACTCTCTATCAGCGTCACGGCCTGTGAGAGGATGGTGACATCACCCTTGCGGATGCCCTCCACCATGTCGCCCACAGAGAGCTCACGGCGACGGAAACGGTTGCGCTGCAGATAGGGATTGACGATTGAAGGCTGCGCAACGCCACTGTTGACTTGCAGGCCTGCAAATTCGGAACTATTCTCAGGATGCTCCATAATCATTTCAGTTTGATATTGATAATGACCTTGGTATGGTCAGGATCATTGGTAATCATCAGGATACGGGGTTTGGTGCGCACCTTCTGCAGATCGTCGGCAATACCCGTAATCTTCATCGTCGCCGACTGCGAGGGCTCCAGCTTCGTGCTGCTCAGCGTGAGCTTCACACCACGGGTGAACATCTGCATGGAACGGATCTCCAAGGTGGTCTTGCCCGTGTTCACCAACAGAATCTCGGCCGTCTTCTTCGACTTGCCGCCAAAGTCGGTGAAATCAACCTCGGTGGTCGACATCTGCAACTGCGGTGCCAAGGCCTTGCTCACGGCATCATAGTCCTTGAGGTCGGGCAGGAGGACGGCAGATACCGGCACCTCGTTGTCCTGGCTCACCTTCTCACCCAGTTTCTTGGCGATGTAGACAGACGTCTGTTTCAGACCGAAGTCGCTGAGTTTCTCGGAATTCAGAGTGATGGCTATCGTACCCGCCTTGCCTGCTTCCAGTTGCTCTGGCGTGACGAGGGCCGTGAGATAAGGCGGCAGGTGCATCACATTCGGTGTCATCGTCTCTTCACTGTTATTGAAGATATGTATCTCCTGCACGGGGTGGTCACCCTTGTTCACATCGTCGTATTCCAAGTCGTTCTTGTCGAGCAGCAGGTCGCCCATGGCCAACGGGTACTTGCCCGAATAATCGACCATCTCCGTCAGGACAACGCCCTTCATGGTGAGATACACGGGCTTTTCCGAGCCGTTGCTCTTCACGGCGGCCATCTTCTGGAAATGGCCCAGCATACGGGCATCGTAGGTCATCTTGATGGTGAATTTATCATTGGCACCCACCTCCTTGGGATATTCCACAGCCGTACAGCCGCAGTCGGGTTTGACACTCTCGATGATGAGCTTGCGCTTACTCTTGTTACGGAGTTCGAAAGTGGCGGTGATGGGTTGCAGGTAGCCTGTCCGCCCCGCATTCACGGTGGTTTTGGTGACGGTCAGTTTCTGGGCAGACACTGGCATCAGGGCCAGTGCCATCAGGGGAATCATCAGTTGTCGTTTCATCATTCTATTTCACGATAATGGTTTGTGACTTCGTTGTACCACGGAACTCGGGCGCATAGGCACACATCACGGTGCAGCTGCCTGTTTCGTAAGTACCCGGACGGTCAATGTAATATTCGCTCTCGATGACATGCTTGCCCTTCGAGAAAATATCGAAATAATAATTCGTTGTGTTGTCGCGTGGCGTGCAATACGAGCCGCTGTGGTAGCCGCTCAACTGCTTCACCGGCTCCATACAGGCCGCACGGCGGTCGATCAACTGTACGAAGTCGTAGTCGCGGTCGGCCTCGATGGTAATCCGTACCTTGATGCGGTCGCCCACCTTCAAGGTACCCTGCGGCAGAATCAGTTCGCGCTTCACGGTCAGGCCGCTGCCGCTGTCCTTGATGTTCTTCGAAGGCTGGTAGAACTGCGCGTAGACAGCACCCCACGAGGTACCCTCCGAGGTCTTCTCGATGGTCATCGACTTGCTCTCTGCGTCGACGGGTGTCTTCACGTAACCGATGGCAGCGGTGGCCTTCGGTGTCTCCAACGGCTGGTTGTCGACGGTGAACACCGGTGCCTGCGAAGTGAGTTCCAACGACTGTCCGTTCAGGAAGGCATAGACGGCATTCACGCTGTTGATGGGCGTATCCCAGGCCTGTGTACGCTTCGACTGGAGGAGCCAGCGCTGCATCTCGCGGATGGTCTGCTGGTCCTTGGGCGTGATGCGCTGCAGGGCCTCGATGGCCATGGTCTGTGTGGGGATCTTGTAGTCGTACCACGAATAGCCGGCACGCGGCGTATCGTAATAACGGCCCATCTCCTCACGGTAGACGGTATATTCCTTCAGACTCTGTACATACTCGAGGGCCTTCTTGCGGTCGCTCTCCTGAGCCTGATGCGAGGCTGAGAGGATGATAGCCGTCATGGCCTTCTCATACATCGACTGGTTCTTGATCTCCTTCTTCAACAGCTTGAGCAGATAGACATTGGCTTCCTGCACATCCGAAGGCAGCGTGCGGCCGTCGAGGGTGGCGAGATAGAGCCATTGCAGGCACTTGAAACTGGGGAAGCCGGGCTTGTGGCCTTTCTTCTCCCATTTCTTCAGTTCCTTCACCTCGTCAACAATCTCCTTGCCCATGAACTTAAAGGCGCCTTTCAACATGGATTCGGTTACTGGCTGTTCATCCGTCAGACTGTTCAGACGCACCAGCATCTCCGAAATGGCCACCGTCATATAGAAGGAACCCGGCATCTCAGGCCACCACGACCAGGAACCGTCGCCACGTTGCAGTTTCTTCAGTTTGGTTGTAGCCGACTCCAGACGCTGCTGCATGGTGTTCTCGTCGAAGAAGTCTGCCAGTCGTTGTTTCTGTTCCGTCTCACGGTCGGCATCCATCACCCACGGGGTCTCATTGAGCATCAGGTCTTTCAGTTCCAGATTCTTCTCCAAGCTGCTCATCAACGAGGTCTCTGCCCCCGTCTCTTGTTGCCAGAGCTGGAAGGCGGTCTTTGCTTTCGGATTCTGGGCAAGGATAAACTTGCCGATGCTGTTGGCATAGTAGGAAGCAGCCTGCGAGATGGCATCGTCGTCAGAGGGCTTGCCCACCGACGGCAGGGCCTGGATCATCAGCCAGGCAGGATTGTTCGTGTATTCGAAAGTGAGTTTCCGGTTCTTGCTGTCAGCAGGCAGGAGGGCTGCCAGGTCGATGGTTTTCTTGCCTGGCTCAATCTGCGTAAACGGTACGGTGACGGTGACACGCTCCGTACTGGGTAATACTGGCAGATAGTGCTGTTCGCCATCAGAGAAGCCTTCACCATAGGCCATCACCTGACAGATGAGCGGCGTCACATCGGCAATAAGCTCAGGAAGCGCAAACGAGGCACTGCCCGTGGCACCTTCAGCCAGTGAGAAATCCTGCGTGCGCTCGTAGACCACTGCCTCGGTCTCCGGATTCAGCAGTCTCAGACGGGCCTTGCCGCCGACGGCATGGTCGCTTGTATTGAAGATACGGGCCGTGAGTACGGCCTGGTCGCCTTCACGCACGAAACGCGGCATATTGGGCTGTATCATCACGTCCTTCTTGGCCACCATCTCGCCTTCGAGCAGACCGTAGCAGAGATCCTTGGTATGGGCAAGGCCCATGAAGCGCCAGGTGGTCAGACTCTCCGGCAACGTAAACTTCAGGGTGATGACGCCCGTGGAATCTGTCGCCAGCTGGGGATAGAAGAAGGCCGTCTCGTTGAGGTTCTCACGCATCTGAATCTCCATCTCCTGCTGACTGTCCTCTCCCTCACCTAATGCAAGGGCTTCTTCATTGCCGTCATCGATGCCCGTCACTCGTGAGAGGTCGCTCTTCCTGTCATACGTCTTCACAGAATTCACCATGGCCTCACCCAGCATAGCCGGTGCCTCCTCCAATACCATCTCGTCGGCCACTGCTGATTTAGCCAGCATGGTCGCTCCTAAGCCTGCGCCTCTGGACCTTCTTAAGCCACGCATCGTGTAGTAGCTGCTGGTAGAGGGATAGACCGTATGGTCGAAATGACTATATGTGAACGAGCGGACACTCAACGAATGCCACTCCTGACTGGCCGAAAGGCTCATGCCGCCACGCGAAGAGGCATTCCATCTGGTATTGGGCAACTGGAGCGAAGTATAGGGATACAAAGACCAATAATGCGAGGTCAACTGATCCAGACTCTTATCATAGAGTGTAGCCATCAGCTGGGCATTGGCCGGCTGACCGTCAGGCCCGAGCACCGTGAGCGACCACTCTTCCTGCTGACCCGGTGTCAGACGGTCACGGAAGGTATTCCACGAGAGTTTCAGATGTTTGTCGGGCAACGGACGCCGGATCGTGGTCTGATGGGTATAGCAGACATTCTCCTTCACCCAGGCAAAGGTCAGCAGGATGCCATCGCCCCACGCTTCCTTATAGGTCAGCTTGCGGTTGAGCAGTTCGTTGCTTCTGTCCACACTACCCGACTCTATCAGCTGCTCTCCCGAGAAGATGCTGTAGACGATATGCACATCCTTGGCCGACGAACCCACCTGTACGGTTACAGGACTGCCATCGTTGGGGAACTGCGAGTCTGATACCCAGAACCAGTCGTCGGTCTCCGTAGCCGGTCGTTTGTCGTCCTTCGAGAAGATCACGAAGTCGCGCTTCAGCGTGTCGCCTTCGCAGATGGCCTCCACCGTATGCTTGCCCGATTTCAGGTGCATCCCCGACAGTTCAATCTTCTTCTGCGTCGGCCAGTCCTGCCATGTCTTCGCGTTGTCTATTCTGTACTTCACACTGGCAGCAATGTCATTGCCGGCAGCATTGCGCAGATGGAAGGTCATTGTGGGATTACTCTCCAAGAGCAGCTTTTCACCGAGGTCGACACTCAATGCCGTCTTTCGGTTGCCTAAGGGCAGCGACGTCTGTCCGGCATGGGTCTCGCCAGCGGTATCCGTCACATCCGCCGTCACAATGAAGTTGTAGAACAACGGACTATTGCTTTCCGGCAATACCATCGGCATGTCTACCGTGAAGGTGCCGTCATCGCCAGTCACCGTCTCGCCGCTGCTGATCTCCTCATCGTTGGTAGACCGGCCTATTACACCGGTATCCCAGTAGCGGCTATAGCTCCACCACCAGAGGGCCAGACGGCGCACCACCTTGTATTTCACGGTAGCGCCCTGCACCGGCACACCGGCATAGCTGCGGGCCGTCGCCTTGACGGTCACCGTATCGCCAGCCTCATAGTGGTCCTTCATCTCGTCAAACTTCACTTCGAAGGTGGGACGCTTGTATTCCTCCACACGGATACGCAGCGTCTGTCCGTTCACCACCACCGAGAACTGTCCCGTCAGACCTGTCGAGGGCAAGGTCAGGTCGGCACTACAGGTGCCAAACTGATCGGTGACGGCCGACACGCGCTGTACCTCTTTATAATTAGCGTCGCGCAGCACGATGCTCACCCGTCTGCCTTCCACCACTTTGTGCTTATAGCCATCCTCCACCTCATACACGAGCGCAGCGGCATGCACCGTCTGTCCCGGACGATAGATGGCACGGTCGGCATAGACCTCCGTCCGCTGCGTATCCACATTTCTCTTATAGTAGCTGTAGCGGTAGCTGAGGTTCATCTCCGGCAGGGCCTTGTCGCCATCGGTATAGGCAAACACTTCCAACCGCCGGTCCTTACTGTTCTCAAAATAACATTCACCCTTGCTATCAGTCCTGAGGTGATGGGTCGAAAATTCTTTCCACGAGGTATATTCCTTAATGCGCAGATGGGCCTTGGCCACAGGCTGACCCGTCGTGGCGCTGACCACGACATAATGATTCCGCTTGCCGGGCTGCCCCTCCGACATCACAAACAGGTCGGTCACATAATACATCCTACGGACCACCTCCGTACCGGGCTTCGAGCTGAACTCGAGCATATACACACCGATCGGCAGCGCCGGCAACGTCACACTATCCTCGAAAACCTCATAATCGGGTTTGCTGGCGAAGGTCTGCCCGATGTTCAAGGGCATCAGGTGCAGCAGGGGCTTCAGCTTCTTATAGTCCTCGCGCGACTCGGGATTCAGGTTCAGGTCACCATTGCCATCCACTTGATACACCTTCATCTCCACCTGCGAGAGGTTGCGCAACTCGTGCAGACTGACCGTCTGCTCACGCATGGGCAGGGAGATGCGATTGTCAAGGGTGACAGAGAACTGCGGGTTGGTCAAGCTCCGGATCGTATTCTTAAGCGCATTGATCCGGCTCCATGAAGACCATCTCTCCACCGCCTGGCGCGCATAGCCGACAGTCTCCCCAACAGGAAACTCATCCTCGCCCCTGTTTTGCATATAGTTAACGCGGCTGATGGCCAGTTCGCCAGCCTCTGGCAGGTCGCCATACACCTCAATCAGCGAATCAATCTGCGCTATGAAATCTCTTTCCTCTTTTCCTTCTCCACTTTCCACTATTTTCAGCGCCATCAGACAAGCCGCCTGACGGTTACCCACCTTTTCATAATAGTCGTGCATCTCCCGATAGGCAGAGAGTTCGTGGCCCACGATACTCAGCAGATCGTGGTCGAAAAGCTTGCTGTCGGACTCCATCTTGACGAAGGGCTCATAGGTCTCGTCCTTCACCTGGGCAAGCTTGGCGCAGAGGGTTTCTGTCAACTCGGGTTTCTGGGGTTCCTTTTCCAGAATATTACGGTTAGTTTGATGAATGCGGTAGAGCACCGTCTGATAGACGGTCTTCAACACCTCATCATTGATACCCTGGCAACGGGCATCCAACGCCTCGACGGCAGGTTTCAGCGAATCGGGCGCCACGCTGGCCTTCACCTGGGCATTCTTCAACTCCGCCTTCATCAGCTGACCATAGGCCTTCTCTGCGGTGGCCTTGTCGACAATCTGCTGAAGCACCTTCGACATGGTCTGGGGCAGGTCTTTCTGCTCCGCTTCATTCACTTTTTTCCACAAGGCAGAATACGTCTGCCCCCAAGTCATAAATGGCATAACTAATGATATAATTAGTATAAAAAGTTTCTGTTTCATACGCTTTCGCTTTAAAACTACATGCAAAGATAAAGATTTTCTTGCATATTGCTTTGCCTTTTAGAGTTTTTTATATATCTTTGTGCCATGATTAACCAACAACTATTGAACCCGCAGAGTATCGTCGTCATCGGCGGCTCTAATAACGTGCATAAGCCAGGCGGCTCTATTGTGCGTAATTTGGTAAGTGGTGGTTACAATGGAGCCTTGCGCATTGTAAACCCCAAGGAAGACGAAGTGCAAGGTATCAAGGCCTTCCACGATGCCCGTGATATACCCCCTACAGAGCTGGCCATCCTGGTGGTGGCAGCCAGGTTCTGTCCCGACTACGTGGAACTATTGGCCAGAGAGAAACAGACACGCGCCTTCATCATCATCTCGGCCGGATTCGGTGAGGAGACAAAGGCCGGCGCCGAACTCGAACAGCGCATCCTCGACACTTGCGAACAGTATGGTGCCGCCCTCATCGGGCCGAACTGCATCGGATTGCTGAATCGCAACCACCATAGCGTGTTCACCCTGCCCATCCCGAACCTGCATCCCAGCGGGGCCGACTTCGTCAGCGGCTCTGGTGCCACAGCGGTGTTCATCCTCGAGAGTGCCGTCATCAAGGGGCTGCGCTTCAACAGCGTGTGGTCGATAGGCAACGGCAAGCAGATCGGCATCGAGGATGTGCTGCAATACATGGACGAGCACTTCAACCCCGAGACCGACTCGAAGGTCAAGCTGCTCTATATCGAGAACATCAGCAACCCCGACAAACTGCTCTTCCACGCCGGCAACCTCATCCGCAAGGGTTGTCGCATTGCTGCCATCAAGGCGGGATCGTCAGAGAGCGGCTCGCGGGCTGCCTCTTCCCATACAGGGGCGATTGCCTCATCCGACTCGGCTGTCGAGGCCCTTTTCCGCAAGGCAGGCATCGTGCGCTGCTTCTCCCGCGAGGAGCTCACCACCGTGGGGTGTATCTTCACGCTGCCAGAGCTGAAAGGCAAGAGCTTCGCGATTGTCACCCATGCGGGAGGCCCTGGCGTCATGCTTACCGACGCCCTCTCGAAAGGCGGACTCCTTGTGCCGAAAATAGAAGGGCCGGATGCCGAGGAACTGAAGACAAAGCTCTTCCCCGGTTCATCGGTAGCCAATCCCATCGACTTCCTCGCCACAGGCACGGCAGAACAGTTAGGCACCATCATCGACTACTGCGAGAACCGCTTCGACCACATCGACGCCATCGCCGTCATCTACGGCACACCGGGCCTTACCCAGCTCTACGAGGCCTACGACGTACTCGACCGTAAGATTCGCGAATGCAAGAAGCCCATATTTCCCGTCCTGCCCAGCCTGCACACCGCCGGTGCTGAGGTGGCGGAGTTCCTGGCCAAGGGCCATGTCAACTTCAGCGACGAGGTGACCCTGGCCACCGCCCTGAGCCAGATCATGCGCACCCCGCAGCCGGCATCGTCTGAGTTGGAACTTTACGGCGTTGACGTGCCCAAGATACGCGAGATCATCTACCGCGAGACCAACCGTCTGAAGTTCGAAGGCATCACAAGCGGCTACTTGGCTCCTGATACCGTGCGCGAGCTGCTCTCCTGCGCCGGCATCCCCCTCGTGCCCGAGATGGTCAGCATATCGAAGGACGAACTGACGGCCTTCGCCGGGAAAGTGGGCTATCCCGTCGTGGCAAAGGTGGTGGGACCCGTCCATAAGAGCGATGTGGGCGGTGTGGCCCTCAACATCCGCACCCCCGAACACCTCGCCCTCGAGTTCGACCGCATGATGCAGATACCCGATGCCACCGGCGTGATGGTGCAGAAGATGCTGAAAGGCACGGAACTCTTCATCGGCGCGAAATACGAGGAGCGCTTCGGCCACGTGGTGCTCTGCGGTCTGGGCGGCATCTTCGTCGAGGTATTGAAGGATGTGTCCTCAGGTCTGGCACCCCTCTCCTATGCCGAGGCCTATTCGATGATCCACTCCCTGCGCGGCTATAAGATATTAAAAGGTACACGCGGCCAACAAGGCATCAACGAACAGAAATATGCCGAGATCATCGTGCGCCTCTCCACCCTGCTCCGCTTCGCCACGGAGATCAAGGAGATGGACATCAACCCGTTGCTCGCCGATGGTTCCGATATTATCGCCGTCGATGCCCGCATCCTCATCGGAAAATAGTATTATCTTGCTAATTGGTAACACTATTCGCCAAAAGATTTGGTGGTATCAGAATATGTTCGTAACTTTGCAAGCAATAACGACAAAAAACAATCGAAATAATGGAACAACAGAAACGTTACGGTCACTTCGACGACCAACATCGCGAGTATGTCATCACAGACCCGCAGACCCCATGGCCATGGATTAACTACCTGGGCAACGAAGACTTTTTCTCACTCATCTCCAACACCGCCGGCGGCTATTCGTTCTATAAGGACGCCAAGTTCCGCCGTATCACCCGTTACCGTTACAACAACGTACCGATGGACAACGGCGGCCGGTACTTTTATATCGTTGATAAGGAGACAGGGAGACAAGGAGACAAGACAATAGTTTGGAATCCGGGTTGGAAACCCTGTAAGACGCCGCTCGACTTCTACGAGTGCCGTCATGGTATGAGCTACACCCGTATCACGGGCCGTAAGAATGGCGTCGAGGCCAGCGTTCTGTTCTTTGTGCCGCTGAAAAAGTGGGCCGAGGTGCAGAAACTGACACTTTCCAACCAAAGCAAGGAGGCCAAGACCCTGAAACTCTTCTCGTTCGAGGAGTGGTGTCTCTGGAATGCCGCTACCGATATGGAGAATTTCCAGCGCAATTTCTCGACCGGCGAAGTCGAGATCGAAGGTTCTACGATCTATCACAAGACCGAATACCGCGAGCGTCGCAACCACTATGCTTTCTATCATGTGAATGCTGAGATTCAGGGCTTCGACACCGACCGTGAGACGTTCGTCGGCCTCTACAACGAGTTTGCCGACCCGCAGGCCGTGATGGAGGGTAAGCCACGTAATAGTCACGCCCACGGCTGGAGCCCCATCGCCTCGCACTACATCGAGGTCACCCTGCAGCCAGGCGAAAGCAAGGACTTTGTGTTCCTGCTGGGTTACATCGAAAACGAACAGGATGAGAAATTCTCAGCCCCGCAGGTCATCAACAAGCAGAAGGCGCACGCCCTCATCGCCGAGCTCGACACCACGGAGAAGGTGGACAAGGCTTTTGCTGAACTCTGCGAATACTGGGATGCCCTCCTTAATATATATAAGGTACGCACGGGCAACGACAAGCTCGACCGCATGGTCAACATCTGGAACCAGTACCAGTGTATGGTCACCTTCAACTTCTCGCGTTCGGCTTCGTTCTTCGAGAGTGGTGTAGGCCGTGGCATGGGCTTCCGCGATTCCAACCAGGACCTCGTGGGCTTCGTCCATCAGATTCCGCCTCGTGCCCGTCAGCGCATCATCGACATCGCCTCGACGCAGTTCCCCGACGGCGGCTGCTACCACCAGTACCAGCCCCTCACCAAGCGCGGCAACAACGACATCGGCGGCGGCTTCAACGACGACCCCTGCTGGCTCATCTTCGGTACCGTGGCCTATATCAAGGAGACGGGCGACTTCTCCATCCTCGACGAGATGGTGCCCTGGGACAACGAGCCGGGCACGGAGGTGACGCTCTTCGAACACCTGCGCATCTCGTTCAACCACGTTGTCGAGAACCTCGGTCCCCACATGCTGCCGCTCATCGGTCGTGCCGACTGGAACGACTGTCTGAACCTGAACTGCTTCTCGTGGGATCCCAACGAGTCGTTCCAGACTACCGAGAACGTCTCTGAGGGCACGAAGGCTGAGTCGCTGATGATTGCCGGTCTCTTCGTGGTGACAGGTAAGGACTATGTGGCTCTTTGCAAGAAGATTGGCAAGGATGCTGAAGCAGGACGCATGCAGCAGGCTGTTGATGCGATGATCGAGGCCGTGAAAAAACATGGCTGGGACGGTGAGTGGTATCTGCGCGCCTACGACTTCTATGGTCGTAAGATCGGCTCTAACGAGTGCGAGGAGGCCAAGATCTTCATCGAGAGCCAGGGCTGGTGTACGATGGCCGAGATTGGTGCCGAGGACGGCATGGTGGCCAAGTCGCTCGACTCCTGTAAGAAGTACCTGGAGTGCGAGCACGGTATGGTGCTCAACAACCCCGCCTTCACGAAGTACATCTATGAATATGGCGAGATCTCTTCATATCCCGAGGGCTATAAGGAGAACGCAGGTATCTTCTGCCACAACAATCCTTGGGTCATCATCGGTGAGTGTATCGCAGGTCGTGGTAACGATGCGTGGAGCCACTACGCCAAGATCCTGCCCTCGTACGTCGAAGAGAAGTATCAGACGCTGCATAAGGTGGAGCCTTACGTGAACTGCCAGATGGTGGCTGGTAAGGACGCCTACAAGCCAGGTGAGGGTAAGAACTCATGGCTCACGGGTACGGCCGCCTGGATGTGGTACACCGTTTCAGAGTTTATCCTTGGTATCAAGCCTGACTACGATGGTATCCGCATCGATCCCTGTCTGCCAGAGACGGCTACGGACTATACCGTTCAGCGTAAGTTCCGCGATGCTGACTACGAGATCACCATCCATCCTAACGGACAGCAGAAGGGTGTCAAGAGCATCACACTCGACGGTCAGCCTGTCAACGGAACGGTGATTCCCTATTCCGCTGGCAAGCATGTCGTAGANNGTTGCTTCACCGGTGATGATGTGGTCCGACACAGTACAGATGGCCAGGGCCTTGTTGCCCGAGCGCGCTGCGTTCATGTAGAGGATGGCAATCTCCATCTCTACGGCCAGCACACCCATATTGATCCATTTCTCGTTGTGCGGATTCTCTGTATAGAAGGTGTCCGACGTCAATACGTTGCCTACCTGGTAACGGTAGCCTAAGCGGTCGCAGGTCTCTGCGGCACGGCGCAGCATGCCGAAGTCGGCAATGGGGGCAAAGGTTCCGGGCAGTTCATACTGGGCGGCATAGTTGGAGTTCGTGCAGGCACCCATGGCAATCACCAGGTCGCCTACGTGCAGGTCTTCCTTGATAGAACCTGCTGATCCCACGCGGATAATCTGTTTCACACCGTAGAAGTTATAGAGCTCATAGGTGTAGATGCCGATGGATGGACCGCCCATGCCGTGTCCCATCACACTGATGCGCTTGCCTTTGTAAGTGCCTGTGTAACCCAGCATACCACGGACGTTGTTAAACTGCACGGCATCCTCGAGGAAGTTCTCGGCCATGAATTTCGCACGCAGCGGGTCGCCCGCCATGATGACAGTCTCGGCGATCTCGCCGTACTTGGCCCCGATATGGGGCGTAGGAGTTTTGTTCATAAGCTTTATCGTTTAGGTTGTTTACTTGTCGTAGGCGTGGACGGGGTAGTCGGTGGTGAAGTGAAGACCGCGACATTCCTTGCGCTCCAGGGCCCAACGGGTAATGAGATACCCCACGTTGATCATGTTGCGCAGTTCGCAGATATCCTTCGAGGCCTTCACGCGCTTGAAGAGGCGTTCCGTCTCCTCGTAGAGCATGTCGAGACGGTCCCAGGCACGGTGCAGGCGCAGGTCGCTGCGCACGATACCCACGTAGTTGGCCATGATCTGGTTCACCTCGCGGACACTCTGCGTGATGAGCACCTTCTCCTCGTTGGTCATCGTTCCCTCATCGTTCCATTTGGGCACCTGGTCGTTGAAGTCGTAGAGGTCAATGTGCTTGAGCGAGTCGCGGGCAGCGGTCTCTGCATAGACGACGGCCTCGATGAGCGAGTTCGACGCCAGACGGTTGCCGCCGTGCAGACCTGTGCAGGAGCACTCGCCGAGGGCGTAGAGGCGTTCGATGCTGGTCTGGCCGTTGAGATCGACCTTGATGCCTCCGCACATATAGTGGGCGGCAGGGCGCACGGGGATATAGTCGGTGGTGATGTCGATACCCATCGAGAGGCACTTCTGGTAGATGTTGGGGAA
>LXOW01123072.1_pt1 | contig 16358 bp, 12 predicted proteins | sample 1368591 | NCBI WGS metagenome assembly LXOW01 (sample SAMN04884650, study PRJNA319009) | bovine gut metagenome | isolation source: Cow rumen | host: Bos taurus | place: Italy: Legnaro (PD) | collected 2014-07-09 | reverse complement strand
GTCGCCTCGGTGAAGCGCAGCGCGCCGGCGAGCTCGAGCATCGAGCCGGAGACGGAACCCCCGGTCACGGGCGTGACGCGCTCGCCGTCGTGCCAATAGGCGAGGCGGATTTCGCCGAAGATGTCCCCGGTCAGGCTGTCCACCTGGAAATCGGAGAACTCCACGACCTCGAGATAGGGCCCCGCGCGCAGCTCGTCCTCCGTGTGCGTGCCGCCGGAGACCGCGTAGTTCGTCGGGATGAAGGCGTCCTCGAGCCCGAGATAGGCCGCGAACATGCGCTGGCCGAGATAGCGGCGGGCAACGCCGTTCTCGAGCAGCACGGCGTCGCAGATCGGCGCGCCCTCGGCGTCGAAGAGCCGGTTGCGCGAGGAGTTGGGCAGCTCGCGCAGCGCGGTGATCGTCGGGCGGTCGCCCGTGAAGTCTGCGACGGGCTTGCCGAGCTCCCAGTCGCTCATCTTCCGGTAGATCATCGCGACGTCGAGCCGGTCGGCAAAGTAACGGAAGAGCGTCACGGCGTCGCGCGTCGTGAGGAGCAGGTCGGCCGTGCCGAGCGCCGGCGTCGGCTGTGCGCGCAGGCGGTCGCGCCCGAACTGCATCGTGCGTTCGAGATCGCGGCGCAGCGCCGCGGCGTCGCAGCTCCCGCTCGTGTAGTTGCGGTACAGCTCGATCTCGTGCCCCTCGCGCCGGGCGTTCACCACGATCTCGAGCATACTGTCGGGGCAGCGCTCGGTGAGATCGACGCCCTCGGAGTTGAGGCAGCGCCGGGTCTTCTCCGAGACGAAGAGCTCATAGCTGTTGATATCCTCGCCCTCGGTCTCGGGGAGCGTCCGCACGGCCTGCAGGAAGCCCTCCGCGATGGCCGCGAGATCGACCGTCTCCAGCGCCGGGACCTCGACCGGGACGGGCTTGTGGAGCGTGTAGGGCCGATTCTTCACGAGCGTCGCGCGGTAGGAGAGCGCCTCGATCTGCGCGCGCATCTCCTCCTCCGTCGCCGTCGGGGCGATCTCGCAGCTCGCGCTGCCGAGATACGCGCCGTCCTCGACGGCCTGATAGACCTTGACGGTCAGGTGCTCCACGTTCTTCGCGCGGTTCTGCTCCAGCGCGTGGCGGATAAAATAGAACTCCCAGCCGCGCGTCTCCACGTCCCAGAGCTCCCAGGCCGTGACCTTCGATTCCCTCAATATCGCAAGCAGCTTATCCAGCATCATCCCAGCCTCGCTTTCGTTTTCAGATAGGGGCCGCCGTCGGAGACCTTGACCCACTCCTTGTAGCCCTTGCCGCAGCCGCCGGTGCCGAAGACGCCGCGGCTCTGCGAGCGCATCGTGACGTTCCCGAGCAGCTCCGGCACGCTGCCGGTCATGATGATCGGCGCGACGAGTCTGCCGGTGAATTTGCCGTCGCGGATCTCGCGCCCGGCCTTGACGATGCACTGGATGCCCCAGTGCTTCGGATCCTCCATGCCGCTCTCCACGCCCTCGAGCAGAAAGCCGTGCTTCACGGAGGCGATCATGTCCTCCAGCGTGTCCTCGCCCGCGTCGAAGAGCGTGTTGGTCATGCGGGTGTAGACCTTGTGCTCAAAGTTCTCGCGCTTGCCGTTGCCGGTCGGGGCGATCCCGAGGCGCAGGGCGCTCAGCGCGTCGCAGATGCCGGTCTTGAGGATGCCGCGGTCGATCTCGATCACGTCGCCCGCGAGCGTGCCCTCGTCGTCGAAGGCGTAGCTCGTCACCTCGTCCGCGCAGAGCGCGCCCTCGTGCATCGTCACGAGCTCGCTGCCCACGCGCTTGCCGATGTAGTCCTTGCCGAGCGCGCGGTTCTTCACGAACATGTCCATCTCGACGCCGTGGCCGAAGGCCTCGTGCGCGATGAGCCCCGAGACCTCGGGGGTCGTGATGATCTCGTATTCGCCCGGCTCGATGCGCCCGGCGTCCAGCAGCTCCTCCGCCGTCGCGACGGCCTTGACGAGCTTGTCGTCCAGCCCCGCGAAGAGCTCGGGCCCGCCGAGGCCGGAGACGCCCTCGTAGCCGATCTGCGTGCGCCCCTCGCGGTTCACGATGGCGACGGCCGCGCCCTCGGAGTAGACGTAGCTCTGCCTGAGGTCGCGCTTCTCGGTGAGGAACATCTTGCAGACGTGCGTGCTCTCCGCGCTCGCGATGCAGTCGATCATATCCCCGCCGAGCGTCATCCCCCGGTCGGAGAGCGCTGTCAGGCGCTCGACCAGCGCCTTGACGTCCGTCGTCTCGGGCAGCTCCCGCGTCTCCTTCTCGACGAAGAGCGTCAGCGGCTCGTCGGGCAGCACGGCGGTCTCGTACACAGCGCAGCCGCTCGCGCCGAGCAGCGCGCGCTGCGCGGCCAGCGCCGCGCGAAGCTCCGCCGCCGCCCCGGCGGGATCGGCGGGGTCGAAGCGGTTGAGCGCGTACTCGCTGTAGAGCCCGNNTCGCGCGCTGGGAGATGCGCACGGAGAGCCCGACGGTGTCCGTCGCGAGCGCGCTCACATAGTCATAGTCCTGCCGCAGCAGGGCGATCAGCTCCTGCAATCCGCCCCGGAGCGTGTTCAAATAGGCGGAAAAGGGTGCTTTCATGGCCTTCCTCCTTATAATATAATGAATAATTCATAATGCGTATCGGTTTTATGCAGCAAGCGGGCTTTTTGAGGCTCCCCTGCGTAAGGGGAGCTGTCGCCGTAGGCGACTGAGGGGTCGTCGCGGCAGTCACAGCACACCCCTCCGGCGCTACGCACCACCTCCCCTAACGCTCGCGCGTCAGGGGAGGCTCTGCTGACTCAAGCCGATACGCAAGTAATTCATAATGGGTATCGGTTTTATGCAGCAAGCTAAGACCTGCGGCAAAGGCTTCCCCTCGAGGACTTTTGCCGCAGCGAAATGTGCCGGTGGCACATTTCGCCGGCAAAAGGAGCGCGAAGCGACTGTCATGGCCGATCCCCCGCGAGGCCATGACTGATGAGGTGGGCCCCTTCGGGCCGCGCTGGATACAGCGGGGCTGCCTCAGCGGCGCCGCTGCGCGGCACGGATTTAAAAAAGGGGCTCCTTTGGACTCACAGCGACGCGGCGCCGCTGGCTATGGCGGCCTCGGCGGCGGCCTTCGCTACGGCGTCCCGGACGCGCGGGTCGAAGGCCCTGGGCAGGATGTAGTCGGCGCAGAGCTCCTCCTCGCTCACCAGCCCCGCGAGGGCGGCGGCCGCGGCGAGCTTCATCGCGTCGTTGATATCGCGCGCGCGCACGTCCAGCGCGCCGCGGAAGATGCCGGGGAAGCAGAGCACGTTGTTGACCTGGTTCGGGTAATCCGAGCGCCCGGTGGAGACCACGGCCGCGCCGCCGGCCTTCGCCTCCTCGGGGAAGATCTCGGGTGTGGGGTTGGCGCAGGCGAAGACGATCGCGCCGGCGTTCATGGTTTGCACCATCTCGCGCGTCAGCACGCCGGGGGCGGAGACGCCGATGAACACGTCCGCGCCGCGCAGCAGCTCGGCGAGACTGCCCTGGCGCCGCCTGGGATTGCTCATCGCCGCGATCTCCCGCTTCGCGCCGTTCATGTGCGCCTCGCGCCCGTCCCAGATCGCCCCGGCGCGGTCGCAGAGCGTCACATCCGACGCCCCGGCGGTGAGCAGCAGCTTCGTGATCGCGGTCGCGGCCGCGCCCGCCCCGTTGAGGACGATCCGAACCTCGGCCAGCCGCTTGCCGACGAGCTTCAGGGCGTTCGTGAGCCCGGCGAGGGTGATGACGGCGGTGCCGTGCTGATCGTCGTGAAAGATCGGGATATCGCAGCATTCCTTCAGCCGCCGTTCGATCTCGAAGCAGCGCGGCGCGGAGATATCCTCCAGGTTGATCCCGCCGAAGGAGCCGGAGAGGAGGCGCACGGTGTTCACGATCTCGTCCACGTCCTTGCTGTCGATGCAGAGGGGGACGGCGTCCACGCCGCCGAAGGCTTTGAACAGCACGCACTTGCCCTCCATGACGGGCATACCCGCCTCCGGGCCGATATCGCCCAGACCGAGAACCGCCGTGCCGTCGGTGATCACGGCGACGGTGTTCCAGCGGCGGGTGAGCTCGTAGCTCTTCGCGGGATCCTTTTGAATTTCGAGGCAGGGGGCCGCGACGCCGGGGGTGTAGGCGAGGCTGAGCGCCTCGGCGGAATCCACCGCCGCGCGCACCTTCGTCTCGATCTTCCCGCGCCACGCGGCGTGCATCTCCAGAGAGCGTTTTCCGTAATCCATGTCCGGCTCCTTTCTGTATGGGGATCGCTGAACTGATCTCCGCGCGGCGCGGAAAAGACAGGTTGCCGTTTCGTGGGACTGAATTCATCGCCGTAGAACAGGCTGCCCGGAAAACGCGGAACGCGCGTCAGGGCAGCTTGTTTCTCAGTTCAAAAAGTCCCGCAGCTTTTTCGAGCGGCTGGGGTGGCGGAGCTTGCGGAGGGCCTTGGCCTCGATCTGGCGGATGCGCTCGCGCGTGACGTTGAACTCCTTGCCGACCTCCTCGAGCGTGCGGGTGCGGCCGTCCACGATGCCGAAGCGCAGCTCCAGCACCTTCTTCTCGCGCGGGGCGAGGGTGTCCAGCACCTCCTCGAGCTGCTCGCGCAGCAGGGAGAAGGAGGCGGCCTCGGAGGGCTCGGAGGCGTCCTCGTCGGGGATGAAGTCGCCGAGGTGGGAGTCCTCCTCCTCGCCGATCGGCGTCTCGAGCGAGACGGGCTCCTGCGCGATCTTCAGGATGTCGCGCACCTTGTCCACCGGCATGTCCATCTCCGCGGCGATCTCCTCGGCGGAGGGGTCGTGCCCCAGCTCCTGCAGAAGCTGGCGGGAGACGCGGATGGTCTTGTTGATGGTCTCGACCATGTGCACGGGGATGCGGATCGTGCGCGCCTGGTCGGCGATGGCGCGGGTGATGGCCTGGCGGATCCACCAGGTCGCGTAGGTGGAGAACTTGTAGCCCTTCGTGTAGTCGAACTTCTCGACCGCCTTGATGAGACCGAGATTGCCCTCCTGGATGAGATCGAGGAAGAGCATGCCGCGGCCGACATAGCGCTTGGCGATGGACACGACGAGGCGGAGGTTTGCCTCGGTCATGCGGTGCTTGGCGTTCTCGTCGCCCTCGGACATCTGCTTGGCGAGCTCGACCTCCTCCTCGGGCGTGAGCAGGGGCACCTTGCCGATCTCCTTGAGGTACATGCGCACCGGGTCGTCGGTGGAGAAGGTGTCCATCAGCGCGTCGGTGTCGGTGATCTCCTCCTCGGTGACCTCCTCGATCTCGGCCAGATCCTCGACCTCGGGCACGATGTCGTCCTCGAGCGGGGGCAGCGCGTCCTCGCCGCCGACGTCGATGTCAATGCCGTTTTGCTCGAGCGTCTCGTAGAACTTGTTCTGCGCCTCGGGGTCGAGGTTCAGATCCTCGAGCACGGCGAGCTCCTTGGCGGCGAGGCGGCCGGCCTTCTTGCCCTTGTCGAGCAGCTCCTGCAGCACCTGCTCGGGGGGCTTGGGCGGCTCGCTGCCGTCCTTTTTCTTGGGCGGGCGCTTGCGGGGCTTGGGCAGCTCCGTCTCGCGCTGCGAGCTGATATCGGTGACGTTGGCCTGCTCGAGCAGCTTGTCCGCCATGCTCTCCAGCTCTTCCTCGGTGAATTTCATGTCGTCGTTCATGGTCGCTTAGTACCCCTTTCTTTCTCTGAGCTGCCGCTGAAGCGCGAGCAGATCGCCGTCCGCCGTCGGCTTCTTTTGCAGCTCCTTACATTCGTACAGCTTATGTATGGAATCGCGCAGGGCGCGTTCGCTGTTGGACGCGGCGAGCGGCTCGCTCTGCAAGCGCACGAGCAGGCTCATCTCCTCGCCGCTGAGCGCGCCGCCAAGCGTCGCCGTGTTGAGCTCGCCGCCGCGGTCGAGCCGCTCGCGCAGCTCGGCGTAGATATGCCGCAGGGCGGGCGCGGTGAAGTCCTCCGGCGGCGGGAGGCTGACGCGCCGCGCGAGCGCGGGGTCGAAGAGCAGCGCGCCGACGATCCCCTCCTCGGCGCGGCCGGAGGCCTCGTCGGGATAGAGCCTGCGCCCCTCGCTGCGCGCGAGCTGCGAGCCCCGGAGAAGCTGCCGCTGCGTCTCGCGCTCCGTGCGGCTGAAAAGGCGCTTGCGGCGCTGTTTGACCTCGCTGAGCACCGCGTCGGCCTGCACCCCGGCGAGCTCGGCCACGCGCATCGCGTAGACCTGCCGCTCCGCCGTGCCGGGCAGGCGCGCGACAAGCTCTGTCGCCTCCTTGAGAAACTCCACCTTCTGCGCGTCCTGCGCAAGATCGTACTTCTCCACGACGGCGCGCAGCCGGTAGTCGAGCTGGTTTTCCGAGCCCTCGAGCAGGTTGCGAAAGGCGTCCGGGCCGCGCGCCTTGATGAACTCATCCGGATCCTTCGCCCCGGTCAGCGCGAGCACCTTCACCTTGAGCTCGAGCTTTTCGAGGATGCCGATCGCGCGCTGGGCGGCCTTGTGCCCCGCGCCGTCGTTGTCGTAGGCGATGATGACCTCCGCGGTGTAGCGCGAGAGGAGCCGCGCCTGCTCGGGCGTGAGCGAGGTGCCGAGGGAGGCGACGGCGGAGTCAAAGCCCGCCTGGTGCATCGAAACCACGTCTATATTGCCCTCGACGAGGATCATATATCCGCTTTTTGATTTTTTCGCCAGATTCAGGGCGAAAAGGTTCCGGCTTTTGTTGAAAACCAGGGTCTCGGGGCTGTTCATGTACTTCGGCTCCCCGTCGCCGAGGATGCGCCCGGAAAAGCCGATCACGTTCCCGCGCACGTCGATGACCGGGAACATGAGCCGGTTGCGGAAGGTGTCGTAGACGCGGCCGTCCCGGTTTCGGACAAGCCCCGCCTCGAAGAGCTCCTGGTCGCTGTAGCCCTTCGCGCGCATGGCGTCGCGCAGGCTGTACCAGGCGTCCGGCGCGAAGCCGAGGCCGAAGCTCTTCGCCGTGCCGGGGCCGATGCGCCGCTTTTGCATGTACTCCCGCGCGCGCTGCCCGCCGGGCTCGACGAGGCGCTCGTAGAAGAAGCGCGCCGCGTCCCTGTTGAGCGCGAGCATCCGGGCGCGGTTGCGGCTCTCGGAGTCGTTCGATTCCTCGGGCATCGGCATCCCCGCGCGCTTGGCGAGAAATTCCACCGCCTCGGGGAAGGAGAGGTTCTCGATCTCCATGATGAAGTTGATGACGCCGCCGCCCTTGCCGCAGCCGAAGCAGTGGTAGATCTGCTTGTCCGGCGAGACGGAGAAGGAGGGCGTCTTTTCGCTGTGGAAGGGGCAGAGCCCGAAGAGATTGGAGCCGCTCTTCTTGCTCAGCCGCACATAGCCGGACACCACGTCCACGATATCGTTGCGCTCGCTGAGCTCGGTCAAAAAGCTCTCAGGAAAAGCCACGAATGCCCTCCTTTCAGTCGGAATGAATAATGAATAAGTAATAATGAATAATAAAGGTGTCCGCTTCGCGGACGGATCAAAAATACGCCGGGAACTTGAGGTACAGCGCAAGAAGCAGCAGGGCAAGACCGAGCGCGATCAGGACGAGCGCGCCCTTCCCGCTCCTCTTTGCTTTCTTGGCGGGCTGCACGAAAACCGGCGGCTGCGGGCGATAGAGCGCTTCCCGTTCCCGCTGCCTGGGAGCCGCCTTTTTCTGCGCCGTTTTGCGCTGCGCCTCCGCCGCCCTTCGGAGCAGCGTCAGCGGGTCTTGCCCGGAAAGGATACGGCGGTAAAAGCTTTTCACAGACTCCAGATCCGCCGGCTCGCTGTGGCGGTATGTGCCGGTGTCGTGCGCGATCTGGTTTCTGACCCAGCGGACATGCTTCAGCATCTTATAGTCTGCGTTCCACGACGAAACCCGGTACCGACCCTGGTTGGCTTTCTGTTCCATCTCCGCGATATAGGTGCTGACCCCGTTCTGACAGGAATACATATCGCCGCAGAGCCTGTCCAGCCGCTTGTATTCCTCAAAAAAAGCATTGTCCTGTGCCTGCAAACAAATCACCTGTTATCTTTATATGTATCGGGTTAATGCGGCAAGGGGAGCCGCGCGCCTTATTTATACGTCCGCGTCAGCGGACACCATAATTATTCATTATTCATTATTACTTATTCATTCTTATTTCACCGTCCACGCGAACGGGATGAACAGCTCGCCGTATTTCTCCATGGCGTAGCCGTCGGTCATGCCGGAGATGTAGTCGCAGGCGGCGCGCTCGCGGCCCTCGCGCTCGACGATCGGCGCGAAGTCCTCCGGCAGCGCCTCGGGGCGGGCGGTATAGTAGTCGTACAGCCGCGAGAGAATGCCCTCCACCTTGCCCTCCTCGCGCTTCGCGACGGGGTTGGTGTACACGTCGGCGTACATGAAGCTGTGGAAGAAATCAAAGGTCTCGCGCATGGCGGGCGAGAAATCGAGCGTTCCGCCCGCGCTGTGCGCGATCAGGTCGCGCACAAGGGAGTCGATGCGCTCGCTGTTGCGCTCCCCGCACTCGCGCCGGATGCGCTCCGGCACCGACTCGGCCGTCAGGATGCCCGCGCGGATGGAGTCGTCGAGGTCGTGGTTGACGTAGGCGATCCGGTCGCACAGCCGCACGGCGACGGCCTCCGGCGTGTCGTCGGGCGCGCCGTTCGTGTGGTGCAGTATGCCCATGCGCGTCTCATAGCAGAGGTTCAGCCCCCGCCCGTCGCGCTCGAGCACGTCCACGACGCGCAGGCTCTGCTCGTAGTGCTGGAAGCCGCCGGGATGGATCCTGCGCAGCGCGCGCTCCCCGGCGTGGCCGAAGGGCGTGTGCCCCAGATCGTGCCCGAGGGCGATGGCCTCGGTCAGGTCCTCGTTGAGCCGCAGCGCCCGCGCCACCGTGCGCGCGAGGCGGCTGACCTCCAGCGTGTGCGTCAGGCGCGTGCGGTAGTGGTCGCCCTCCGGCTGGAGGAAGACCTGCGTCTTGTGCTTGAGGCGGCGGAAGGCCTTGGAGTGGGTGATCCGGTCGATATCCCGCTGAAAGCAGGTGCGGATCGCGCACTCCTCCTCCGGCACGGGCCGCCCGCGGCTGCGCTCGGCGAGCTGCCCGCAGGGGCCGATCATGATACGCTCCAGCTTTTCCCGCTCCCGTCTCGGACAGTCCATGTCCCTCCCGCCTTTCCGCAGAATATCCATCTATTTCTACTATACGACGCAAATTTGCTTTTCCCTTCTTTTATTTTCAAATATGGCTATCGGGTTTATGCCGCAAGGGAGGACATGCGGCGTTGGCTTCTCCTCGAGGGGAAGCCATAGCGAACCGACGTTCCCGCCCTTCGCCCGAGGTTGACGCATGAACCCGGTTTCCGTGCCGGGCGACCGCAAGGGCGAAGCGAAGCGGAGGGCGCCCCTACGGACGGCCAAAACTCGGCCAAAACTCCGCGGCCTCATTATAAATAAAAAACTCTTGCAATCCGGCCGCGTTTCTGCTATACTACTTTAGCATTTCGCATGGGAGCGGACTTGCGGCCAGGTGGCTCGTTTGCGCGGGCTTGGCCGGCGGGGCGGAGGCTCCCAGAGGAAATAACAAAAAACAGGAGGAAAAAACCATGTCAGTCGTATCCATGAAGCAGCTGCTCGAGGCCGGTGTCCACTTCGGTCACCAGACCCGCCGCTGGAACCCCAAGATGGCCGAGTACATCTACTGCGAGCGCAACGGCATCTACATCATCGACCTGCAGAAGACCGTCCGCAAGCTCGAGGAAGCCTACAACTTCGTGCGCGAGCTCGCGGCGAGCAGCCAGACCATCCTCTTCGTCGGCACCAAGAAGCAGGCGACCGACGCCGTGCGCGAGGAGGCCTCCCGCGTCGGCATGTACTATGTGAACGCCCGCTGGCTCGGCGGTATGCTCACCAACTTCAAGACCATGCGCACCCGCGTGGACCGTCTGGCCCAGCTCAAGAAGATGCAGGAGGACGGCACCTTCGACATGCTGCCCAAGAAGGAAGTCATGAAGCACCTCGGCGAGATGGAGAAGCTGGAGAAGTATCTCGGCGGCGTGAAGGACATGAAGAAGCTGCCCGGCGCGCTGTTCGTCGTCGATCCCCGCAAGGAGCACAACGCCATCGCCGAGGCCCGCAAGCTGCACATCCCCATCGTCGCCATCGTCGACACCAACTGCGACCCCGACGAGGTCGATTACGTCATCCCCGCCAACGACGACGCCATCCGCGCCATCCGCCTGATCTCCGCCACCATGGCCAACGCCGTGCAGGAAGGCCGCCAGGGCGCCGACAACGAGGACGCCGCCGCCGTCATGGCCGAGGCCGTCGAGGAGTGATCCCCGCTTTTCACAGACAAAACCGAAGGGGCGCCCCGCCGCGCCCCTTTCACCCATCAATACAGGAGGAATATTCAAATGGCTTTTACCGCTCAGGATGTCAAGACTCTCCGTGAGATGACCAACGTCGGCATGATGGACTGCAAGAAGGCGCTCCAGGCGACCGACGGCGATATGGACAAGGCAGTCGACTGGCTGCGTGAGAAGGGCCTGGCCAAGGCCGCGAAGAAGGCCGGCCGCGTCGCCGCCGAGGGCATGGCTTACGCCCACGTCTGCCCCGAGTGCGGCGTCGGCGCCATCGTCGAGGTCAACTGCGAGACCGACTTCTGCGCCAAGAGCGAGGCGTTCCAGCAGTTCGTGAAGGACATCTGCAAGGTCGTCCTCAACGACAATCCCGCCGACGTCGAGGCGCTGCTGCAGTGCAAGTACCCCGGCAGCGAGCTGACCGTCGCCGAGATCCTGCCCGAGAAGGTCATGTCCATCGGCGAGAACCTGCAGATCCGCCGCTTCGTCCGCTTTGCCGAGCCCACCAACGTCGCCTACGTCCACGCCGGCGGCACCCGCGGCGTGCTGGTGAACCTCGCCGTCGAGGGCGGCATCGACGCCACCGAGATCGGCAAGAACGTCGCCATGCAGATCGCCGCGATGAATCCCAAGTACTGGGACAAGGCCCTCGTTCCCCAGGCCGACATCGACCATGAGCTCGAGGTGCAGGTCGCGCTGATGGAGAACGATCCGAAGATGGCCGCCAAGCCCGCCGCCGTCAAGGAGAAGATCGCCGCCGGCAAGCTCAACGCCTTCTACAAGGAGAACTGCCTGCTCCAGCAGGAGTTCGTCCGCTCCGACCTCTTCCAGGGCTCCGTCGAGGGCTACATCGCCGACGCCGCGAAGAAGCTCGGCGGCTCCGTCAAGTTCGTCGACGCCGTCCACTTCATCAAGGGCGAGGGCATCGAGAAGAAGCAGGAGGACTTCGCCGCCGAGGTCGCCGCGCAGATGAACATGGGCAAGTGATTGTCCGATCATAACGCATACCGTTTTCAGGGGGACGTGAGCATTTCACGTCCCCCTGAGCCGCTGGCTGCTAAGGAAACGCTGATTCATCCGCTCTCGCCGGATTTAATCAGCGTTTCCCGAAAATAATCCTTGCGGGGGGACACAGCTTGTAGTATAATAATGCTCAGCGGTATAGTATTATGCCGCATCAGTTTGTATAAAAACACAGGAGGATTATCATGAAGAAGACAGTATTCAGGCTCCTGTCCACGGCGCTCGTCTTGTGCATGGTGCTCAGCCTCGGTGTGAGCGCGTTTGCCGACGTGCCTCAGAAAACCGAAGTCCAGGCAGTCTCAACCAAAAAGGATGTCACCGTCGAATATGACAAAGACGCGGAAATCGGGTGGGAAGGCAATGGCGTTCTGGCCTACAACTCAGCAAAAAATCCACCGCACAGCGCCAGTGTCACCGTAAACGGGAACGTAACGCAGAACAACGCACAGGATGTGACGACGGTCACGGCCGGGGCAACGAATGACTGCGCCGCTGCCGCCACCGTAAACGGTGATGTGACCAGTACAAGCACCGGCGGAGGCGCTATCGGCGTCACTGCTCAGGTAGGCGGCGGCGGCTACGCCGCTGTCACAGTCGGCGACGGGACAAGCGGCGGCAATGTGACCGCGTCCGGCGTCGGTGAAACCAAGGGTGTTTATACCAAAACCNNGCGCCAACATCACAGGCAGCAGCAGCACGGCGGCTGTCTGGGGAATCAACTCCATCAATCCCAACGGCGCCTCAACGGACATCACCGTCGGTGACGGCGTGACGGTTCAAAACGCCGGCAACGGCGAAACCTGCGGTATCCGCAGCAGCGTCAACGGCGGAGCCACAACAAACATTGCGGTCAACGGCGATGTTGACGTCCAGACCAGCGGGAACGGCCAGAGCGCCGGCATCTACACCTCCGGGCGCGGCACCGGGTCTGCGATCAATATCGCTGTCGATGGCGACCTGTCCGTTCAGGGCGCGGACGCAAGCAAGGACTACGGCATTTACGCCAACCTCGACGATCAGGCCGTCGTCAATGTCCTTGTAGACGGTACGCTTTCGGCGGGGAATACCCCGGTCTATGTCTGGGACGACTGCAAGGGAGCGACTTCAGCCGACCTTGCCTCTCAGTTCAATCTGACCGTGTGGGAGATCACGCCCAACCAGCAGGGTGACATCGTTCTCGCCCACACCAAGAACAGTGACGACGACAAGAACGCCGCCGCTGTTGTCGAGGCCGCCATCAACTACATCATCCGCAAGGACTTTGACGATAACGCGGCCACCGTCAGCGGCGTGAGGACCGTCTCGAACCTCGATACCGCCCACGAGGGCGAAACCGTTACGGTCAGAGTCAATGATGTGGCAGGCTACACTGTCAGCGTCAGAAACAACGGCGCGGCGCTCGTGAAGGACTCCAGCGGCAACTTCACCCTCGTCGTGCCGAAGGGCGGCGGCGTCTACCTGAGCTTTGAGCTGACTGCCCTCGCGCGGGAGGCCGAGGACACCAACGCGCCCATTCTGCTGCTNNGTGGACGGCGTGATCGTCTTCACGATGGCCGACGGCACGGTCGTCACCGCGACGGTCGAGGAGAACGGGAACCAGACGTTCGGCCTGCCCATCGGCGACGGCGCGAGCGCACACTTCACGCTCAAGCCCGAGAAGCTGCAAAAGCTGCTCAGTGTGATCGGATGAGAAGCATATACTGAAACGCAACGCGGCTCCGCCTCCCCGGCGGCGCCGCGTTTTTGTCCGGCGCATCTGCGGCGAAAGGATAAATTTGTATTGACAGGCAATTTCACGGGCAGTATAATAAACATAAGTATCAAATTACAGGAAGCCACAGGACGCTCTGTGTCTTCGATAAAGGAGAGGCATTATGAAAATGCTCAAAAAAACGCTGGCGCTGCTGCTTGCGCTGTGCGTAGTCGCGGCTCTCTTCCCCCCCTCCGCCGTCTTTGCGGATGATTTGACCAATACGCTGACGGTGGCAAGCGGTTCCCAGACCGTAGACGGGAATATCACCGTGAACGGGAAAACCGCAGCAGTCAAGTCCTCGTCGTCTGCTGATAGCCAAACTGCCACGGAGGTTACCGGTGATGTATCGGTGACTTACAACCAGACCGACAAAAATGTGAATGGCGTTAACGCGGTGGCGGAAAACGATAACTCGGTGACCGACGTCACAATCGGGGGCGACGTTTCGGCTACGGGCGGAAAAAGCACGAACGGCATCTCTACGAAAACCGACAGCACCGGTACGGTCAATGTAGCTGTTGACGGCGACATTACGGCAAACGGCGCTTCCGCCTACGGCTTCTACACAGGGCACAACAGCTCCGGCACGTCCAGCGGCACCGTCAATGCCGTTCTTGGCGGCAATATCGAAGCCACCGGAACTGACGGGTCGAAAGAAACCGCTGGTGTTCGCATCTACGCAAAGAATCAGGAGCAGATCAACGTCACTGTCGGCAGCACCGACGAGGAGGGGACGGGCAATATCACGGCCACGGGTTCCGGCGATAAGGTCTACGGCCTTGATATTTCCTCCGATTCCGGTTCCGTTGAAGTCGTCGCGGCGGGCGATGTCACCTCCGACGGCTGCGGTATTCTCCTGAACCAGAAGGACAACAGCAATAATTCCTTCGACATTGTGGTCGAGGGCACGGTCTCCGGCGGGGACAACGCTGTGCAGGTCGAAAGAATTGCCAGCCCCGACAACATCTCGCTCGTTCTCTGGAAAGCTGAGCTGAACGGTGGCAACGTGGTAAAGCAGGACAGCGCGGCTGCGGCGGATGTCGAGGCGAACATCCTCTACATCATCAAGATGGAGGATGAGGCGCAGGGGGCTGTCAAGCTGTTCGGCGTTACGGACAGTCACGGCTATGACTGCGCGAAGGAGGACGAGACCGTCACCTTTGACTCCGCTGACAGCAGTCAGGAGCTTGTCGCCGTATTCAATAACGACGTGCGGCTCAGCAAGGATGGGGACGGTAGATTCTTCCTCGTCGTGCCCAAGGGCGGCGGCGTCTACCTGCGCTTCGAGCTGGCTGAGATCGTGATTCCGGACGAGCCCTCCGGTATCGTCCTGCTGCTTGATGAGGACGAAATTGACCACATTGGCCTGCGCCTGTTCGCCGACAAGACCTTTGTGCTGCGCCTTGCGGACGGCACCAAGTTCTTCGGCGTCTATGATATCGCGGACGGCGTGATCGTCTTCACGATGGCCGACGGCACGGTCGTCACCGCGACGGTCGAGGACAGCGGGAATCAGGTCTTCGCCCTGCCCATCGGCGACGGCGCGAGCGCACACTTCACGCTCAAGCCCGAGAAGCTGCAAAAGCTGCTCAGTGTGATCGGCTGAGAAGCATATACTGAAACGCAACGCGGCTCCGCCTCCCCGGCGGCGCCGCGTTTTTGTCTCCCCCCCGGAACATTCGGGTTGCTTTTTCGTCTGAAATCCTGTATAGTAGAAAGCGCGGTATGATCCGCACTTATAGAGCTTATAGAGATTGAAAGGAGCAAACAACATGGGTCTGATTTCTGCGGCTCTCTCTTCCGCCTCCGGCGTGCTGTCGGATCAGTGGAAGGAATACTTTTACTGTGACGCCCTGCCCAACAACGTCCTCGCGGTCAAGGCCGCCAAGCGCAGCAATACCCGCGGCAACAAGGGCAGCGACAATGTGATCTCCAACGGCTCCGTGATCGCTGTGGCCGACGGGCAGTGCATGGTCATCGTCGATCAGGGCAAGGTCGTCGATCTCTGCGCCGAGCCGGGCGAGTACGTCTACGATATGTCCTCCGAGCCGAGCCTCTTCTGCGGCAGCCTCGCCTCCAATATCAAGGAGGTCTTCAAGAACATCGGCAAGCGCTTCACCTTCGGCGGCGAGATCCCGAAGGAGCAGCGCGTCTACTACTTCAACACCCGGGAGCTCACCGGCAACAAGTACGGCACGCCGAGCCCGGTGCCCTTCCGCGTGGTGGACCGGAACATCGGCCTCGACGTCGACATCTCCATCCGCTGCTTCGGCGAGTACAGCATCCGCCTGACGAACCCCATCCTGTTCTACACCAACGTCTGCGGCAACGTCGCCTCCCAGTATACCACCGACCAGCTCGACGGCCAGATGAAGACCGAGCTGCTGACCGCGCTCCAGCCCGCCTTCGCGCAGCTCTCCGAGGCGGGCATCCGCTATTCCGCCCTGCCCGGCCACACCCTCGAGCTCGCCGACGCGCTCAACGACGTGCTCTCCAACAAGTGGCGCGACCTGCGCGGCATCGAGATCGTCTCCTTCGGCGTGTCCAGCGTGAAGGCCAGCGAGGAAGACGAGGCCATGATCAAGGAGCTGCAGCGCAACGCGGCCTTCCGCGATCCCACCATGGCGGCGGCGCACCTCGTCGGCGCGCAGGCGGCCGCGATGCAGGACGCCGCGAAGAACGCAAACGGCGCGGCGATGGGCTTCATGGGCATGGACATGGCGCAGCAGGCCGGCGGCTTCAACGCCCAGAGCCTGTACCAGATGGGGCAGCAGCAGGCCGTTCAGCAGCCCGTGCAGCAGGCCGCCCCCGCGGCGAAGCCGGCCTCCGGCGGCGCGAACTGGTTCTGCCCTGAGTGCGGCACGCCCAACAAGGGCAAGTTCTGCACCGAATGCGGCACGAAGAAGCCCGCCGGCGTCCCGCAGTACCGCTGCGACAAGTGCGGCTGGGAGCCGAGCGACCCGACCAAGCCGCCCAAGTTCTGCCCCGAATGCGGCGACCCCTTCGGCGACGAGGATATCGTGGGCTGAGTGCGCCTAAAAAACCGGGGCTGTCTCAAAACGGTTTCCGTTTTGTCATCCTGAGGAGCTGTACGTTTTGTCATCCTGAGGAGCGAAGCGACGAAGGATCTTTCTGCTTGTAGTTTTTGAGTTAAGGAAACGATGAATAAATCGACGTGCGCGGGAATTTGTTCAGCGTTTCCTTAAGGAAGGTATCTATTCAGTCCCCCGTGTCATTCTGAGGAGCCGTAGAGCCCATGGCCGGAAGAAT
>LXOW01266938.1_pt3 | contig 16363 bp, 17 predicted proteins | sample 1368591 | NCBI WGS metagenome assembly LXOW01 (sample SAMN04884650, study PRJNA319009) | bovine gut metagenome | isolation source: Cow rumen | host: Bos taurus | place: Italy: Legnaro (PD) | collected 2014-07-09 | reverse complement strand
TCGTCATTGGCCATATTCATGCCCGTAATAACCTTGTCGGCCACGAGGCTGATGACATCATAGCCAAAGGTGTTGCCAATGGCACCAGGATATACCCCCTGGAAGTTACCGGCCATACAGCGTCCGTTATCGGCACCAGTACCGGTGGTGAAGCGAAGCGTGGAGGTCATACCGTCGGTATAGGCTATGCCAGGCACGTTGGAACCCTCCAGGCACACGAACTGCTCCAGTCCCCAGCGGTAAGGGTCAAGGTCGCCGCAATGCTGAGCGTCACCATGACCGAAGCCGGTGGTAGAGAGGCCGTAGCCGTTATCGTCGATAATCATAGAGCCGAACACTATTTCATCGCGTCCGTCCATATCTACATCGGCAATGGCGAAGTTATGGAAGCCGTTGCCAAACCAAGGAGACTTGGAGTCATAGCAGTTCCAGCGCCAGATCTGATTCAGCTCATGTGTCGTTGGATTCACATTAAGGGCACAGAACTTATGACGTGTGTAACAGCCGCGTCCAAGGAAGATGCTTGGGTTACGGCCGTCAAGATATGGCGCGCCGAAGTAATGCTTGCAAGAGCGGTGACCGGTGTCGTTAGTGCCCCATACGGTAGCATAGTCACTCTCACCCTGTTCATAGCGTGGCAGAGGATATGCCATCGGAGTCCAGTTCTCTGATCCGTCCCAGCCGTATGGCTCACCCGTTGCTCCATTAATATAGATAAGGTATTCGGCACCGTCGCGAGTGTAATCATAGCGTGGTGCGTAATAATCCATATTGCCTATCTTGATATTCTTGCCCGTTGCGGTGTGGATAATCATATTGTCGGCACCACGCATCAGGGCCTCGGCCTTGCCGTCACTGTCCCAGTCGTAGAGGATGAGGTCGAACTGCTCGTCAGGACCTGCCATCAGGTTCGGACCCATGTCAATCCACCACAGGCGCGTGCCGTCCATCTTGTAGCACTCATGCAGGTTGAAGTCGGTCTTATTGCCTTCGGTATTGAGGTTTCCGCTGTCGTTGCGACGCTTCACCACGAACTCCATCTGGCCATCACCGTCAACGTCGGCAACGGAACAGTCGTTGAGCGTGTAGCCGCTCGTGACATCCGCTCCGTTACGGTTGATGACATTCTGCACGTTGATGTCCCAATACTGGTGTTCCCAAGGAGTCACCTCTTCAGAGGCAAGGTCGTTGCGCTCCGTGCCATTGATGACGGGCACCACCTTGTACTTGCTGCTGCTCGTACCGTTATTGTCCTGATAGTTGGTGACATCGATGGCTTCAGCCACCTTTGCACCGTCACGATACAGGTTATACTGAGTATCGAAATACTCCGAAGGCAGCTTACGCCAGCTGACAAAGATGCCCGAACCAGACATGCCGTACCGGCTGTCCTGACCCGTCTTGTCGCCCTGTGGGATAGCCACGAGACCACGAGGAAGCTTGTCAGTAACACGCTGCGCACTTGCCGTCAGCGTCACTCCCGCAAACAGCAACATCGTTAATAGTTGTTTTGCTCTCATTATATTATATTAATTACGTTATGTTGTTTCGATGAGTCGTTGTCTCATTTTCTCGTTGTCACGATGGGACGTTATTATGGTATAACGGTACAACGTTTTAACGGTCTAACGTCTTAAAGCCCTTTATCAGTTTCCGTCAGGCTTTCGCGAGTCGTAGAACTTTGACTGCGGCCAATAGAACTGCTGCCAGTCGTCGGGCTGTGCGGGGTTGAAGTCCTGCCATGTAGGACGGAGATACTGCAACAGGGGGGAGTTGAGCTGCTTCAGCCCCATGACGATACACTTCGACACCTCGAAGGCTCCGAAGGGATTGAAGTGGGTATTGTCGGCAAACTCCTTCTCCTGCCAAGGGAAAGAGCCGAGCTTATAATGCACCAGAAGATTCTTTGAGCCACCCTCACCCATAGCCTCGAAGAGCGTCTTGGTCATAGCATTGAGGTCTATCAGCGGTACGTTCTCACGCTGTGCCACAGCCTTCATGGCTGCAGGGAAGTCGCCGTGGGTGTTGCGCAACGTGCCGTCCTTCTCAAAGAAGCGTCGCACCGTTGGTGTGCAGAAGATGATATCGCCATCCTTGGCGCGCACCATATCGACGAATTTCTTCAGGTTGACGCTATAGTGATACCACGCTCCCGTGCCAGGACCCTTCTCCTTCTCGTCGTTATGTCCAAACTCGCAGAATACATAGTCGCCAGGCTTGATGCAAGAGAGTATCTTCTCCAGGCGGTTCTGGGCAAGGAACGAAGCTGCCGTCAGTCCGCTCTCACCGTAGTTGGCGATGCACACCTTGTCGTTAAACCAAACAGGGAACATCTGTCCCCATGAGGCCCAGGGCTCGCGACCCTGATCCACCACGGTGCTGTTGCCGCAGAGGAACACCGTGACAGCCGATGTCTCGGGTTCTATCGTGATACTCTTCACGGCAGGCTTGCCGCCGTTCACCTCAATCGTCAGCTTGTCATCCCAAGTGAAAGAGCCTACCTCACTGGACTTAATCTTAACCTTGGAGGCAGCCTTCTCCTTGCCGTTGTACTCGTAGGCAGGAATATCGACAGAACGCTTGTTGACAATGAAGGATATGGTCTTGAACTCTCCCTTCTTCGTCAGCACCTTATGCTCCATGAGTCGGCGGTTCTCGGCACGCAGACACGTCTCAGCAGCATACTTTTTGCTGCCAACAACAACGGTGACACGATAGTTGCCGTCGGCCACCTCGGCATCGAAATAATAAGGATAGACAAGCTTCTGCTTGGAAAAGTCGTATGTTTCAGCGCTGGCTGACAACGAACAGAGTACGGTAAACAGTAGGAATAGCTTCTTTATCATAATACTATTTGGTTAGTAAGTGTGGTATGTCGCTACTGTATAGACACTATACAGCAATGCAAAGGTAGCGTTTTTTGCTTGCATAAGGGCGCTGAGCCATTCATTTTTACACCTTATTAACAAATAAAGAGCAAAAAGTTTTGGCTTTACATATTTTTTTATTAACTTTGCCCACAAAAAACTAACGATATGAAACAGTTCCTGAAATATGTCTTTGCCACAATTACAGGCATTTTTATTTCTACATTTATCCTTGTGATAGTTGGTGTAGGCATTATTGCCGGCATGCTCGCTTCTGAAGAAGACAGTAGCACGGTAGCCATCAACGACGGTAGCGTATTGGTTGTGAAGCTCAGCGGCAACATCGTCGAACACGCTGACGACAACTCCATCAACTCCCTGCTCAGCTCCAAAGTAGAGGATCAAGGTCTTGACGACATCATCACCGCCATCGATGCTGCCACCACAGCACCGGAGATAAAGGGTATCTACATTGAAGCCGGACCGATGATTACCGACTATTCGTCTCTCAAGGAGATACGCAATGCGCTGCTGCGTTTCAAGGCCGGCAAGAAATGGATTGTCTCTTACGCCGACTGCATATACACAGGGGGCATATTATGTATGCTCTGCTGCCGACAAGGTATGGATGAACCCCGAGGGAATGGTTGACATTCACGGACTTGCAGCGCAGCCCATGTATATCAAGGACCTGCTGAGCAAGTTCGGTGTGAAGATGAAGGTTATCAAGGTGGGCACCTACAAGAGTGCCACCGAGACCTATACCGAGGACCACATGAGCGATGCCAACCGCGAGCAGCTCACGCGCTATATCAACAGTCTGTGGGGTGTCATAACCAATGAGGTGGGCAAGAGTCGCGGCATCAGCTCTGAGGCCTTCAATACCTTGGCAGACAATGTGGTGATGACACTGCCGTCAGCAGACCTTATCAAGCAAAAGCTCATCGACAAAACGCTGTATGCCAATGAGGTGAAAGGCGAAATCAAGAAGCTGCTGAAGCAGAAGGACGATGAGGACATCAAGCAGGTAACCTGCAAGGCTCTCGCCACCAAGACACGCGGCGAGAAGGCTGGGAAGTCCGACAACAAGATTGCAGTTTACTATGCCGAAGGCACCATCGTACAGTCATCAGAGATGGGTATGATAGGTGATGGCAGTTCCATTGTCAGCAAAGACATGGTGAAAGACCTTGACAAGCTGGCCAAGGACGACGATGTGAAGGCTGTCGTGATACGCATCAACAGCGGTGGCGGCGACTCCTTCGCCTCTGAAGAGATATGGCACTCCGTACAGGCTCTGAAAGCCAAGAAACCCGTCGTGATTTCCATGAGCGGAGCAGCAGCCAGCGGTGCATACTACCTCTCAGCACCTGCATCATGGATTATAGCACAGCCAACGACCATCACTGGCAGCATCGGCATCTTCGGTGTATTCCCGGATATGACACAGTTGTTTAAGGACAAGCTCGGACTGAAGTTCGACAATGTGAAGACCAACAAACATGCCGATTTGTCTTTCTCACAGCAGGCCCGCAGCTTCGATCCCGAAGAGGAGGCTATGCTGCAGCAGTATGTCAACCGTGGCTACGAACTCTTCTGCAAGCGTGTCAGCGACGGCAGAAAGATACCTATGGCCAGGGTCAAGGAAATAGCCGAGGGACGTGTGTGGATAGCCACCGACGCCATTGGCCTGAAGCTGGTTGATGAATTGGGCGGAATGCCTGAGGCTATGAAGAAAGCTGCTGCACTCGCTAAGGTGAAGGACTATGTGGCCGTCAACTACCCCACCCCACAGACACTCATAGAACAACTGATGAAGCAGGTGGAAGGCAACGGTAATAACCTCGATGAACAGATGCGCTCTACGCTGGGCACCTTCTATGAACCCTTTTGCATCATCAAGAGCATCGAGAACCAAAGCCCCGTACAGGCACGCAGCGAGTTCGTCAACCTGAACCAGATGGTAAAATAACAGACTGAGACGGAATAACGTGATAACGGAATAACGGAATAACGACATAACCTCCACAATAATTTTGGAAGGCGACTTCATTAAAATAAAACACTGGCTCAAGCCCTTGTCCTGGCTCTACGGCATAGGTATAGGCCTTCGCAACTTCCTCTTCGACGAGCAATGGCTGCTGAAGACAAGAAGTTTCGATATCCCTGTCATATCCGTAGGCAACATCACCGTGGGAGGGGCAGGAAAAACGCCACATGTGGAATATCTCATAGCGCTGCTGCGCGACATGTTCAACGTGGCGGTGCTCAGCCGAGGCTACAAACGGCGTACAAGTGGATTCATCCTTGCAGATGAGCATTCCACAATGCCGCAGATAGGCGATGAGCCCTACCAGATGCTTAAGAAGTTCCCCAATGTGAAAGTGGCCGTTGATGCCAACCGTTGTCACGGTATCGATATGCTGCTTGCCAACCCCGCTACGAAAGACACTGAGGTGATACTCCTCGATGATGCTTATCAGCACCGCTACGTGAAGCCTGGCAAGAATATTCTTCTCGTAGATTATCACCCGCCTCATCATCTATGATGCCCTACTGCCCGCTGGCCGTCTACGCGAACCATGCAAAGGCAAGGATCGCGCCGACATCGTGATAATAACGAAATGCCCGCGAGACCTCAAGCCAATGGACTATCGTGTGCTGCAACGCGCCATGAACCTCATGCCATTCCAAAAACTCTATTTCACCACAATAGAATACGGAGCCCTGCAGCCTATCTTCGTGGAGGGACGCCATGTCCCACTTAACGCACCGCTGTCGAATGTGCTGCTCATCACGGGCATCGCATCGCCCGAACAGATGATGTCGGACCTGCAAGGACGCTGCACCTCCATAACACCCATGCACTTCGATGACCACCACGTATTTACAAGATCTGACGCAGAGGCCATCAATACAGCCTTCAAGATGATGCCCAAACCCGCCACTATCATCACGACGGAGAAGGATGCCACACGAATGGAAAACCTGAAGGAACTGTCAGCAGAGGTAAGGAAAAACCTGCACTACCTGCCAATCCGCATCATCTTCCTGGAAAACGGAGAAGAGGACTTCAACCAAACAATAATAAACTATGTACACCAAAATACAAGAAACAGCGAAATGGCTTAGGGAACGTATTCCCTCCCAGCCTGATACTGCCATAGTTTTGGGTTCCGGCCTTGGAGAACTGGCCAGCGAGATAGACATCACATGGGAGATGGCCTATAAGGACATACCGCATTTTCCCGTCTCCACCGTTGAAGGACATGACGGACGCCTCATCATTGGCACCCTCGGGAGCAAGACAATCCTAGCCATGAAGGGACGCTTCCACTACTATGAGGGATACAGCATGCAGGAGGTGACGTTCCCCATACGCGTGATGTATGAGTTGGGAATAAAGACACTCATCGTGAGCAACGCCGCAGGAGGCGCAAACAAAGACTTCCGCGTAGGCGACTTGATGATAATCACCGACCACATAAATTTCTTCCCAGAGCACCCGCTGCGGGGCAAGAATATTCCTACCGGACCACGCTTTCCCGATATGCACGAAGCCTACGACCGCGGACTCATAGCACTTGCCGACAGTATTGCAGCTGAACACAACATGCGTATCATGCACGGCACATACCTCGGAGCACAAGGACCAAGCTATGAGACTCCGGCAGAATACAGAGCCTTCCACGCCCTTGGTGCCGACGCCATTGGCATGAGCACAGTGCCAGAGGTAATAGTAGCGCGCCACTGTGGCATCAAAGTGTTTGGAATCAGCATCATAACAAACATGGGCATCAGCGACACACCAACAGAAGCCACTCACGAAGAGGTGACAGAAGCCGCCAACGCGGCACAGCCAAAGATGACATTGCTCATCAAAGAGATAATTCGTTAATTTGCTAATTTGTTAATTCGTTAATTCGTTAATTCGTTAATTCGAAAAGGTTTGGATATATCAAAACTCGGTGAGTTCGGCCTCATAGACCATCTTGCCAAAGACATAAAGCCACAAAACACCTCTACCGTCACTGGTATTGGTGATGATTGTGCCGTTATTCATAACGCAGATGCTGAGACACTTGTCACTACCGACATGCTCATGGAAGGGGTGCACTTCGACCTCACATACGTCGATATGAAGCATCTGGGGTATAAGTCGGCAATGGTGAACATCAGCGACATCTTCGCTATGGGCGGCACGCCACGTCAGATTCTCGTCAGCATAGCTCTGTCAAAGCGTTTCGTCGTTGAAGACCTCGAAGACTTCTACTCAGGTATGAGGATGGCATGTGAGAAATGGGGCGTGGACATCGTTGGTGGTGACACCACAGCATCGCTGACAGGCCTGGCCATCAGCATCACATGCATCGGAGAGGCCAAGAAGGAAGACATCATATACCGTAGCGGAGCTAAGGAGACAGACCTCGTATGTGTCTCCGGCGATTTGGGAGCGGCATATATGGGACTGCAACTGCTGGAACGTGAGAAGGCTGTTTACTATCAGCAGCTCAAGGAAGGCAAGATAGACAAGGATACACCCTGGAACCCGGACTTTGCAGGCAAGGAATACCTCATCCAGCGTCAACTGCAGACGGAGGCACGCGGCGACATCATCGAAAAGCTACGCCAGGCAGGCATACGTCCTACGGCAATGATGGACATCTCCGACGGTCTGTCATCTGAGTTGCATCACATCTGTAAGCAGTCAGGTACGGGATGCCGCATCTTTGAGAAGTTCCTGCCAATAGACTATCAAACTGCCGTGATGGCTGAAGAGCTGAACATGAACGTTACCACCTGCGCCCTCAACGGCGGCGAAGACTATGAACTTGTCTTCACATGTCCCATCGGCGACAATGACAAGCTTCAGGCTATGGATGATGTCAAGGTGATAGGACATATCACCAAGCCCGACCTCGGACTGATGCTCGTAGCCCGCGACGGCAACGAATTTGAGTTGAAAGCACAGGGGTGGCAACATATGTAAATTGAAAATTGAAGATTGAAAATTGAAGATTGAAGATTGAAAGTTAATATCAATTTTACTATAAATAAGACAAAACTCTATGAAACCAACACTATTTCTTCTTGCTGCAGGCATGGGCAGCCGTTATGGCGGTCTGAAGCAGCTTGACGGTCTCGGCCCTAACGGCGAGACAATCATGGACTACAGTATTTATGATGCCATACAGGCCGGCTTCGGCAAGATCGTATGGGTTATACGCAAAGACTTCGAAGAGCAGTTCCGTACACAGATACTTTCAAAGTATGAGGGCAAGGTGCAGTGTGAGCTCTGCTTCCAAAGCATCGACGCTCTGCCCGAAGGCTTCAGCGTTCCTGAGGGACGTCAGAAACCATGGGGCACCAACCACGCCGTCCTGATGGGCAAGGGTGTCATCAAGGAGCCTTTCTGCGTCATCAACTGCGATGACTTCTACAACCGCGATGCCTTCATGGTAATCGGTAAGTTCCTCTCTGAGCTGCCCGAAGGTGCCAAGGGACAGTATGCTATGGTGGGATTCCGCGTTGGCAACACCCTCTCGGAGAATGGCACCGTGAGCCGCGGCATCTGCTCGAAAGACGAGAACGGATGCCTCACCACCTGCGTAGAGCGCACGAAGATAGCACGTTTGGAGAACGGACAAGTGGCTTATCGTGCTGATAACAAGGACGATGGGGAATGGGTAAACATTGAAGACAATGCGCCCGTATCAATGAATATGTGGGGCTTCACACCCGACTACTTCAATTACAGCGAGGAATACTTCAAGGAGTTTCTCTCCGATCCAGCCAACATTGCAAACCTCAAGTCTGAGTTCTTCATTCCGCTGATGGTCAACAAGCTCATCAACGAGGGCACAGCGACATGTAAGGTACTTGACACCACCAGCAAATGGTTCGGCGTAACATATTCTGAAGACCGTCCTGACACCGTAGCACGCATAGCGAAGCTTGTGGAAGAAGGCGTATATCCAAACAAGCTCTTCTAAGAATGAATCTGGACATAAGCATTATAAAAGACAATGAGGTCGCACAGTTGCGCGACCTCATTTCTTCTGTTAACAACATAGTACTCATCTGCCACGTTAATGCTGACGGCGATGCTCTTGGGGCCTCACTGGCATGGGCAGAATATCTCAGGCAGCAGGGAAAGAAGGCCACCGTCGTAGCCCCCGACCAATATCCCGACTTCCTGCATTGGATGCCCGGACAGAACAATATCCTTCGCTACGACAAGAAGAAAGATGAGGCAAAACAACTCATTGCTGAATGCGACCTCGTCTGCATCCTCGACCTTAACGTGCTCTCACGCACTGGCCTGGAGCTGAACCCCATACTGTCAACTTGCGGCAAGCCAATACTACTGATAGACCACCACCTCAATCCCGACATCAAAGCCGTTCAGCAAATCTCATTACCCGAGCTGTCAAGCACCAGCGAGATTATCTTCCGCCTTATATGGCAGTTAGGAGGCTATGAGGCGATGACGCGCGAGATGGCCGTAAACATCTATTGCGGCATGATGACAGATACGGGAGGCTTTACCTACAGCAGCACGCGACCCGAGATATACAGCATTATCTCCCTGCTTCTGGCAAAGGGTATAGATAAAGATAAGATTTATCGCAACATATACAACGTATATAGCATTGACCGCATGAGACTTACAGGATATGTACTATATCAGAAGTTAAGAATCATGACGCCGCTTCGCGCCTCTTACTACACCCTCTCCCGCGAAGACCAGAAACGCTTTCATTTCATCAAGGGCGACGCAGAGGGATTGGTGAACATACCGCTACAACTGCGCAACCACCGTCTCTCAATATCCATGCGTGAGGACACCGACAAGAAGAACGTCATTTGGATAAGCCTGCGCAGCGTCGATGACTTCCCCTGCAACGAGATGGCAGAGAAATTCTTCAACGGAGGAGGCCATAAGAATGCATCAGGAGGCAAACTCTTCTGCTCCCTTCAGGAAGCCGAGATAATTGTCAGACAAGCCATACAGAACTATGCCCAACTGCTGTAATAGGGGTTAAAAAACATTATTTCCTTGCATATCTCAAAAAATAGTAGTACCTTTGGCCCTAAATTTCAAGAAGTATCCACTATTCGTACAATGAAGAAAGCACTCTATACATTATTATTCACCCTCGTTGCCGGCATGTCATTCATATCATGCAGCGAGACAGAGACCTATGCCGAACAGCGTGACCGCGAGCTGAATGCTATTCAGGAATATATCACGAAGAACAAAATAAAGGTTATCTCCGAAAGCGACTTCAACAGTCAGGGCATGACCACCGACACCACCAAGAACGAGTATGTCCTCTTCCCCTCAAGTGGTGTGTATATGCAGATATGCAGCAAGGGCAAGGGACTTGGCAAGATGCTTGAAGACGGAGAAAGCGCCACGGTACTGGTGCGCTTCACCGAATGGAACATCAACGGCGACTCCCTACAGACCTTCAACGAAGGATTTAGCGTACTGGCCAATTCCGTTGACAAGATGACTGTAAAGAACACCAGTGGAACCTTCAACGCCACATTCGTCTATGGTATCATGAAAAACAGATACAACAGTTCCTCCGTACCCACAGGATGGCTCGTACCGCTGTCATACATCAACCTTGTTCGCATAGACTCTGAAGAGGCCGAACTGGCACACGTCAAAGTCATACTGCCCCACGACCAGGGACATGCCTACGCACAGACCGGCGTCTATGCCTGCGAATATGAGTTAACCTTCGAACGAGGTATCTGACATCTTTATTCGTTAATTCGATAATTAGTTAATTTGTTAATTCGAAATAATGTCACTAATCAAATCCATATCAGGCATCCGCGGAACCATCGGCGGACCTACGGGCGACACGCTCAATCCACTTGACATCGTAAAGTTCACGACGGCATACGCCACCTTCATACGTCAGTCTACGCCTAACGGCTCTGGCCGTATCGTGGTGGGACGCGACGCACGCATCTCTGGCGAGATGGTGAAGAACGTGGTCTGCGGCACCCTGCTCGGCATGGGTTACGATGTTGTAAACATCGGACTTGCCTCCACCCCCACCACCGAACTTGCCGTCACGATGTCTGGTGCCGATGGCGGCATCATCATCACCGCATCCCACAACCCACGTCACTGGAACGCGCTGAAGCTGCTTAATAACAAGGGAGAATTCCTCAGCGCTGCCGACGGCAACGAGGTGCTCAGCATAGCTGAAAGCGAAGACTTCCAGTACGCCGATGTAGACCATCTGGGACACTACAGCGAGGAGAGCTTTGATGAGCGTCACGTCGATGCAGTGATGGGGTTGAAACTCGTGGATGCCGAAGCTGTCAAGAAGGCACATTTCCGCGTTGTCGTAGACTCCATCAACAGCGTGGGCGGCATCATCCTCCCTACCCTGCTCGACCGACTTAGTGTGGAATATACCTTCCTCAATGGTGAGGCCAACGGTGATTTCGCCCATAACCCAGAACCCCTTGAGAAGAATCTCAGCGGCATCATGGATGCCCTGAAGGGCGGAGGCTACGATCTGGGCATCGTAGTAGATCCCGACGTAGACCGTCTCGCATTTATCTGTGAAGACGGCAAGATGTTCGGAGAAGAATACACCCTCGTCAGCGTGGCTGACTATGTGCTCTCCTCACTTGTTGTTGGAGAGCCTGCGATATTATCGCAGGCACAAGGACAGAGCCCACTGACCACTGTCAGCAACCTCTCCTCCACCCGTGCCCTTCGTGATATTACGGAGAAATATGGCGGCACCTACAGCGCTGCTGCCGTTGGTGAGGTGAACGTAACGACGAAGATGAAGGAGGTCGGAGCCGTGATTGGCGGTGAAGGCAACGGTGGAATAATCTATCCCGAGAGCCACTACGGTCGTGATGCCCTCGTGGGCATAGCGCTATTCCTCAGCTCGTTGGCGCAGAAGGGCTGCAAGGTGAGCGAACTGCGTGCCACATTCCCAGAATACTTCATAGCAAAGAACCGCATAGACCTCACCCCTGACACCGATGTCGATGCCATCCTACTGAAGGTGAAGAAGATGTATGCTTCACAGCCCGATGTGCAGGTAAACGATATCGACGGCGTAAAGCTCGACTTTGCCGACAAGTGGGTACACCTGCGTAAGTCGAATACCGAACCCATCATCCGCGTTTACAGCGAGGCCCACACAATAGAAGAGGCCGATGCCCTTGCCAAGTCCATCATGGACATCGTCTATAGCATGAGCTAACAAATAGCCGATTAGCCCAAATACAGGAGTTCTTCATCTTAGCAAATGTCTTAACTCCTTTAACTACTTAACTACTAATTATAAAGAACTCCCCCGATGCAAGGATTTATTCCTACATCGGGGGAGTTTAATTTTTGTCGTATTTCAATGGGATAGCTTATCCCTGTACAGCTGCTACGCCTGGGAGCACCTTGCCCTCGATAGCTTCGAGGAGTGCACCACCACCGGTAGAGATGTAAGACACCTTGTCGGCTAGGCCGAACTTGTTTACACAAGCTACAGAGTCGCCACCACCGATGAGTGAGAAGGCTCCCTCTGCCGTTGCCTCAGCGATAGCGTCACCGATGGCACGTGAGCCTGCGGTGAACTCGTCGCACTCAAAGACGCCTGCAGGACCGTTCCAGAGGATGGTCTTTGCGCCCTTGATAGCTGCCTTGAAGGCTGCCTGGCTGTCCGGACCTGCGTCAACACCCTCCAGGTCAGCAGGAACAGCGTTAGATGGGCAAGTGATAATCTTCGCACCTGGCTTTACAGAGAGTGTGCTGAAATCAAGACCGTCGGTAGCAGTGCAGTCGGTGCCGAGCACGAGCTCTACGCCGTTCTTCTTTGCCAACTCCTCAACGCCCAGAGCTACGTCGAGCTTGTCGAGCTCTACGATAGACTGACCAATCTCGCCGCCGTGAGCCTTAGAGAAGGTATATGTCATACCACCGCAGAGGATGAGCTTGTCAACCTTGCCGAGCAGGTTCTCGATAATACCAATCTTTGAAGACACCTTTGAGCCACCCATGATAGCCACGAATGGACGGTTGATATTGTTGAGCACATTGTCAACAGCCTTCACCTCCTTCTCCATGAGGAGACCGAGCATGCGGTTGTCCTTGTCGAAATAGTCTGCTATGACAGCCGTAGAAGCGTGCTTACGGTGTGCGGTACCAAAAGCATCCATCACCCAGCAGTCAGCATAAGAAGCGAGCTTCTTAGCAAACTCCTTCTGACTTGCCTTCATGGCCTTCTTCGCATCCTCGTATGCAGGATCGGCCTTGTCAATACCAACAGGCTTACCCTCCTCCTCGGGATAGTAACGGAGGTTCTCCAGCAGCAGCACCTCGCCAGCCTTCAGGGCAGCAGCCTCTGCATCAGCCTTGGCGCAGTCAGGAGCAAACTTAACCTCTGCAACACCCAGCGCAGCAGCAACGGCGTCCTTAATCTGTCCCAGTGAAAGCTCTGGCTTTACCTTGCCCTTTGGCTTACCCATGTGTGACATGATAATCAGCGCACCACCCTTCTCAAGAATCAGCTTGAGGGTTGGAAGAGCACCCTTGATACGTGTGTCGTCTGTAATCTTGCCATCCTGAAGAGGCACATTGAAGTCTACGCGAACAATAGCCTTCTTACCTGCGAAATCATAATCTTTAATGTTCATTGTTTCTTGTCTTTATAAAAAATTAAAGTCTTTGCGATTTTTTCGGGTGCAAAGTTACAAAAAAATACTCATTCCCCAATCTTCTGCAAACAATTATCCTTGTCTTACACCATAATTAATGCTTTTATGGCATGTCGGCTTTACAAAAAACATGCATAAAAAAAGGTGGGATTTAATAGNNCGAAACAAAATCAAAAATCTGGCAAAGCGAATTAATAGAACCCACCTAAAGTATATTTGCTGTTTATCAATATTCTACGATAGCAGGCAGTTCCTTTGCTTTTTCTATCATCTTTTCCACCTCTTTCATGGCTGGCACGCGTCCTACGAGATGCTTCTGCTCGTTCACCTCCTCCAGCTTTGGCTGCAGGTTTGCGGCAACGCGGTGTCTGAACTCTTTCACGGTGTCAACGCCGGCAGCCTCAAGGAGCTCTGAGAACTGCGGTCCTACGCCATCGATACGCATCAGGTCGGCATGATTGGTCCAGGTGAGGATGAGCTTCGGACTGATGTCGGCCTTCTCTGCCAGTTCCTTACGGCCAGCTGGCTTGGCACATTTCTCCAAAAGGTCCTCTACGGTGTTAATACCTGCATCGATGAGTTTCTTAGCGTAAACATCTCCAATGCCTTCTACATCAATAATCTTGTAATTCATAGAAGTAATGTTTTAGTCGGTTATTGTTTTGTTGGGATTCTATAACACTCCTTTGGGAGGCATTACCACCCGAAAGCTTTGTCGGAAGTGAGCCAGAGGCCTTTTGCCTTGAGCACCTGCTCGATGATGTCCCTGGCGCAGCCTTCGCCGCCGTTGTAGGGGCTGACGTATATTGACAGGTCTTTTATTTCCTGGGCGGCATCCTTTGGACAACAGGGACAGCCGCAAAGCTGCATCACCTCATAGTCGGGGATGTCGTCACCGACATATATCACCTCTTCGTTGGTGATGCCCTGCTGCCTGAGGTATTCCCCATAGCGCTCCGTCTTCCTGCCGCAAGAGAGGAATACATCCTTCATGCCCAGCTTGAGGTATCGCAGCGCAACAGCCTCGTCGGTGCCGCCTGTGATGATAGCCAGTCGCAGCCCCATCTTCACGGCCAGCTGTATGGCATATCCGTCCTTGATATTGACGGTGCGAAGAGGGTCGCCGGCACCGCTCATAGGAATAGTGTTGAGGGAGAGTACTCCGTCAACATCAAAGATTATGGTTGTAATCTTCCTAAGGTCGTAGTTTATCACTGTTTTGCCGTCTCGTCTTTATAGAGCCAATGTGCGGCGACGCCCTGTTCTGCATCAAAATCCATCTGCTCTGAGCGTATCTGTATCTCTATCCAGTTGCAGTCAGGTCCCATGACGGTGAACTGCAAAGCCCTGTATCCTGAGGGTTTTGGATGTGCCACCCAGTCCTTGATGCGCTCAGGGTGTATGCGGTAGAGCATGGCTATGATGTTGTATATCCTGTAGCAGAAGAGCTTCTCCACATCGACGTTCTCTGCAAGCATGATGTTCTGCGGCACCTTATATACTATACGTGTACCGAAGAGGTCGTAGACATCGTCGAACTCTTTCTGGTCAATACGCATCTTACGCCAGATGGAGTACACGGACTTCATCCTGTATTGGAAGTCATACTCTATCCCTGCCTCGTCGAGCATGGCGCAGATGGGCAGCTTGAAGGTTTTGAATACCACCTCACACATCACCTCTGAGTCACTCAGCAGTTTCTTGAGCATCTTATAGTCCTCTGGATAGCCTATACGGACACAGGTGTCCTGCATCTGTGTCTGCTCTGCATACATGCCTAAGCGCTCAGCCAACGGTACCGTCTCGTTGAGGATACCGTCGATGACGCCCTGTAACTCTGCCTTAGGAAGCTGCTCACCGTTGTCGTAACGCCGAGCATAGCCCATGAGGACATCCATCTGCTCTTTTACAGCAAGCATCTGCTGCTGTTCCTCAGCTGTGAAATTCTCTTTTACAAACATCTGTTCAAATTAACCAATTAACAAATTAACGAACTGAGCCTCGCCCTACGCTCTGCCCAAGAAACGTTAACGTATAATCTTACTGGAAGTTGAACAGGGAATAGAAGCCTGTGATGGCAAAAACCTGCTTCACCTCTGGTGTCACGCCGACGATCGTGATGTCGCCGCCCTTGGCGATGGTAGCCTTGCGGAGTGACAGGAAGAGGCGCAAGCCAGAAGATGAGATGAACGACAGTTTGTTGCAGTCGAGGATGATGTGCTTGTCTGCATTATCAAGGAGCGGCTCTATATCGATAGAGAACTGCTGACACGCAGCGGTGTCAAGACGACCGTCCAATACGCCTGTAATCTGTTCGTTGTTTTCTGAAATCTGTAGTGTCATTGTTGTATTATTTTTCTATAGAGTAGACCATTGTCAGCACGTTGCTGTCGCCTTCTCGCTGATAGCTCACGTGCTTCATTAGTTTCTTTACGAGGAAGATACCGAGACCGCCTATCTCACGCTCCTCTGCCGAGAGTGTAATGTCGGGGGCTTCGGTCTTGGTAGGGTCGAAAGGCATGCCCTGGTCCTTCAGATGAAAGACGATGTCGCCATTGCCATCCTGCTTCATCACGCTGAGAGAGAGCGTCTGCTCATCCTTTCCGGGATAGGCATAGCTGATGACATTCACCACAGCCTCCTCAAGGGCAAGGTTGAGATTGAACACGTCAGGCATAGGCAGGGACAGTTCCTCGCCTATCTGCTCTACCCATTCACCCAAGGCAGAGACCTCTGACACATTATTTTTCAGTATTAATTCCTGTTTCATGCCTTACAAAGTGCAAAGTTAATAT